>Ga0105244_10001245_pt1 | contig 20870 bp, 18 predicted proteins | sample KBSM44metaG_FD_80423 | JGI IMG/M metagenome (GOLD analysis project Ga0105244, IMG submission 80423) | Miscanthus rhizosphere microbial communities from Kellogg Biological Station, Michigan, USA - KBS M4-4 metaG | ecosystem: Host-associated > Plants > Roots > Rhizosphere > Soil | place... | reverse complement strand
CCTGAGCCTGAGCCTGAGCCTGAGCCTGAGCCTGAGCCTGAGCCTGAGCCTGAGCCTGAGCCTGAGCCTGAGCCTGAGCCTGAGAAGAATTCAAAATCCCGAAACGGAATATTTAATGGTTTGAAGGATTTTATTAGTAAACTCATTAAATAGGATTGATGTTGATTTTTTATTAATATGCGTTATAAATATAGTGTCATGGATGACATTAAAGCAAGGATGCTTATTATGGATAAATTACAAAAATATTTGCCTGAACAAAGGTTTTTGATTCTTCTTAATCGATTCATCATCCGATATGATGAGTCACAATGTAATAAAGATAAAGTAGTTAGAGATGCCTACCTGTTCTGTGTGGGATATTTTTTCAAATATCAGCAAGATTACGAAAATCCTTATCTAAGAGGGCCCAGCAATATTATAGCTGTTTTGAGTTCGGCTTTGCTTAGTCCAAATTTCCATGCAATACCTTCGAGTATAACTCTTGATCGTATTCTATATTTCTATAAGTTTATTGTTGAGTATATAATATGGAACGAATATGAGGTGGAAAGTATTTTCAATACTTATAATTTAGATTTTAAAAATAAAGCTAACAAGTATGTTGGCATTAATAATCATTCTAACTGCTTAAGAAGATAAATCATCATTTGTAATGAGTGTTATAATATTTGCATTGTATTTATTTCTAATTTTTTATTCCTCATTTTAGAAAGATGAGTAAATGATCTGAACTTGGTTTTGTTACTGAAGTGATACTCAAGAATTGCATTGAATATTAATATGGTAAACATCTTTTTTAAAAGGTTATGATATCATCAAATATTAATCTTATCCAATTAGCTCATTAATAAACGAACTAATTGGATTCGTATTCTTATGTCTTTAAAAATTATTTTTTTTCTGCTTTGTTGAGGTTTATGCGTGGACTAAAATTGCCAAAGGTGAACAGTTCATCTGTATAACCATCTATCAAATTGGCCCCATAATAACTTCCGGTAGATAAATAATGGCTTTGTTTCGTAATTAGGTCCATACATGAGCGAATAATAATTTGTCTTTCAATGAATTTTAAGTCATTACCATACATCTGAAGCATTGGTAGCCAGTCATATAAAGGGCGGCAATTATCAAACGTAAACATATCAAGATACATCTCCCTTTCTTTAGCTTTATATTTTGCTCTCCAGTGCTGGTCGGTGTTAATGTGATATGAATTTCCTAAGTGATTTACTGCAAGTTCAACCCAAAGATGAGGCATTGGAACATCACAAAAGACCCCACCATTCCTATCAGGCAATGATTTTTGAACTTCGCTGATACATTCTGAAAGTGCAGGAGATAATATGGCTTTGTAAATATAACTTCCATTCCTAAGTAAGTCATATAGTTGAGAGCATTTTAAATAAGAAGTTTTATTATTCTTATTTTTAGTGAACTCAGAATACCAAAATTTACATGCTGTGCTTTCTTTGCTTTTAATATTATCTATGAAGTTCCAAAAAGGGTAATTCTCAGGATCTTCGTATAGTTCTCCTCCTTCATATAGTTCTTCTTTTTCTTGGTTTTCTTCGTCCTCACTTATGAATTCTTTGTTTTTTATTTCATAAAATGATTTTTTTTCTTCGTGGATGAGTGGTTTTTTTTTCAAAAGTTCGATTAGTTCTTCTACACTAATGCCGTCACATTCATTTTCCGCATCATCTGAAGTATATTCATTTTGAGTAGACAGTTTTTCTATTGATGCCTTGATAATTTTTTCGTTCTTTTCTAAGAATAATTTTGATAAGCGACCGTTATTTGCTACTTTAACCATAGGTGCAAGGTAGCTAGCAAAAAGAAATGGGTAATGAGATGAAAATGCGCTATAGGCTTGGCTAAAGTTTTTTCGAACTATATCCTCAAAGATTTTATCGTCAGAAGATTCACCGTCCTCTGTTTCTCGCTTAGTAAGATAGCCATGAGCCATGCGTCCTTCAACATGATGTGAGTCGGAATCTATACCTGAATAAATCGATTCCTCTAAAAACGAATGCGACGAAAAATAACTCGATAAAAAATCAACAGAGTCATCAGATATATTAGGTAGAGCACTATTAATAATCATAATGCCTAGGTCTGCTAATGAGTTATTCTCAAAAATGCTATTGATTGTATGTATTGAAGCTGGTTTCTTGGTTAATAAAGTAGCAGTAAAATCCAAGTATACGATGTCAAATTTAAAGGATGTAATTTGCATCAGATCAGCAATGTCACCATTAAATATTTTTAAAGTTGGGAATTTAACTTTTGCTGTTTTTAATGCTGAATTATAGTTCTCTTCATCTATTTCAATTGCCCATATATTTTCTACTCTTACTCCAAGATCAATCAAAATATCAATGTCATTTTCAGGTTCAGGACCGCAAAAGAAAGCTATTTTCAAATCTTGTGGTTTTTTTTCACCATAGCTTGTATTTGTAAAGTCTTCCCATGCTTGAAGTATCTTTACATCTGGTTTGGGATTTCGGTAAACTAATATTTCGTTGAAGGAATAATTCCATAGCTTCCGAATAGCGTTTGTTTTCAGTATTTTCTGCTCGTCTCTTTGGGTTGTTAACTTGATTACTGCACGAGTCCATATTTCTTTCCTACTTAACTCTTTAACATCCTGCTTATAAGTTGTCATTTTATATCCTTAATTATTTTTTCGTATATTGAATAATTTTAAACTTGTATAATTTAAATTCTAAGGGTTAGTATTGGTTCTCTTCTTTAATCAAGTTTCCAGTTCCTTAATTTTAAAAATTATTAAAAAGACAGAGATGTATTTTGATAGTGATTTATTTTTTTTAGCTAGATGCATCCTGCCTTCATTAGCTATGAAAATTAATATTATTATCTCAGGGTAGAAGTTATAAGTTTCCTCCTATTATTTCAAATGTTTTGATTATATACATTAAAACTTTGTTAAACACTTATGTTATCGGAATTGTTAAGAATAACTTTAGGGTTTGAAATGAAAAAAAACCAATTGCTGAATTGGTTTTTTAAGTTGCTGTTTTAATTGAATAATTAATCTTTAATAACTCTGTCAAAAATATGCATCCATCGCTTTAGTTGTAGTTCCGTATCACGGATACCTTCCTGTGAATTGAAGTCACCCTTTTGAGGAAAAAACATTACCCGCCATTCTGGATACAGAACATCGTCTACTGCGATGTAAAACCCTGATTCTTTGAAGTCATGGGTGCGGTCGAGTTCTCTATCCAACCCTGTTCTTTGTCTAGTGGTAGACAAGTTGTATCTCCACTCCTTGACCGCAGAGAGCGGATAGGTTTTTTGTTTGTTCTCTTCCTTGAGATGAATCAGTCCTCTGTGCTGGTCGAGCTTCATAGAAGTGGAACCAAATTCATGACTCCACATCCCATCTTGCTCGCCAAAATGGTCCCAGGTGCTGGCATTCCACTTCTTAATTCGGAATTTTTTGTAGGCAAACATCAAGAGCATGATGCTTGCGAAAACCCAGACGATTGCAAGCTGAACCAAACCCTGAATACCTAAGAAATAGAAAATGACAATCGGAAGTGCGATGGCAATCCATACTCGTTTCATCATCAGGAAATTCGGCTGCTTAACTTCATTCATTGTTGTCATAGAACCATCCGGTATTGTTTCATTGGATTTAGAGCGCACTTATCCATCAGCTAATTTTGCCGATAAATCAGTGAGCTATATCGCTTCGTTTGAAGTTACATTACGGCTTGGAATGAGTGTCTAGCAAATCATTTGTACCGATCGATCAGATCTTTTTGATAGCTATAAACTATCATAATTAGAATATCGATCTGTAAAAACGATCAATTGACTTTCCCTATCAATATGATTATCAATAAGAATACTTAGCCCATTTGACTTAATGCACGCTTTTAACCTACTGATAACTAGTAGTTTTAGAACACATCAAATAGAAAATTTTTTCTGCTCAGTGGCGATTTGCTTGATGGCCGTTAGAGATTTTGTTTCGTGATTGCTTCGGTAGGAATTAACAAAGTGTAAGGGTTTCATCTTGAATGACGTCTTAAGAAGGCTCAGACCCTTTGCTTTTAAGGCTTGGGTAATCAGCTTCAGGTAGGGCACCCAAAGTAACCAGCGAACCTTGTCGTTCTGCTCTGTATTCGTCTCCCAAATGTGTGGGATAGCCGGGGAGTGGAAGATAGGCTCATCGTCTATGTTCGCCAGCCTTTCAATTGCTTCCAACTCTTCCTCAGGTAACCCTGTATCAGCTATCACCTGAGTCTCGACAGTAGGGGTGAGAATAACCCTCTTACTCAGGCTCGACCATGAGTAGGCTTTACCTAACTGAGATGCTTTGAAGGCGATTCCTGTATACTCAAATGAGAAACCATTCATTTTACCCGTGGAAGCAATGCTCGCTTTGGCTGTTATATTTTGCTTACCGAGTTCATAGATGAAATCGTCAATGGTGATGGTGTCATAGAAACTGAGCACAGCCTCAATTGCTTCCTGGATGATTTTCTTTGGAGCCTTAATGCCTGTCCTTGCCTCCATCATTTCTTCATTCCTGCCAGTTTTTTTGACTTTGGGTATTAAAGAAGGAGATGGACCTTTGGTCCGTGTGAGCAGATGATCCCGCTCAAGCTCTTGAATGATTCTGGTGCTGATGAGGTTCTCATTTCTACCGAGGTAGAGCTGGCTATCGGGTATACGGATGCGAGATGCAATTATATGTATGTGCTGACCGGCCTCGTCGTCATGTAGGACATAGCAACGAAGATGGGTATCATCGAATCCCATTCGCCTCATATAGTCGTCAGCAATGAGTTTCCATTGCTCATTAGTGAGTAAATCTCCCATAGGCAGGCGAAGGGAATTGTGCCACACCGGTTTCTGCACATCTGGGCGGAGCTTCTGTGTTTGCATGAACTCAGCAGTCACCTCATCCACTGAGGAACCGATCATATTACCGCCTATTATTACTGGCACTGTTTTGTGATGAGGAGCTGGAGCAAGTGCATAAGAGATGACACCTCTGAAGCACTTGCCCCTGCGGATTTTCTGCATTCCTTTCACGAGCGGAGAATCACTTATCGAGTGAGAGGAGGGCATCTCTCACATGAGATAGCTTCAGCTTGAGAGTATCGACCTCATTACTCAAAGGTTGAGCATCAGATCCGCGACGAATAAGAAATGAAGTGAGGTCATTCAACTTTTGCAGGGAAGCCGTCAGTTGATGCCAGGCTTCTTTATTAACCTCTGGAACTAAGGGAGGCAACTGCTTTAGAGCTGAAGATCTCAGCCAACAGCTCCTGCTTAGCTGTCCTCTGGACTGGTTTACTTTACTCAGCTCAACTTCATTTAATCTGACAGTTACTGAGTATCTGCGAAGACGGTTGGGAGGTAATTTATTTGCGACAGGATTATTGGTAAACGATGAAGGAAACTCATCATCGAAAATAATATTTATTTTTTCCATATCAACTCCTTTTGATATTTAGGATTAATAGCATATCCATATGCTATATATAATAAATACCATAAAGATCAATGGTGTCAATGGTTTGGCATTTGATTGCGGGGTGGCTTTGATCTTTCTTTTTCAACCGAAGGGCGGAAAAAGCAAGGCAACTGAGCATCGCTCAGTTAGCCCTTGCTTAAAACGGATGTTATAGATGTATTGTATCTATATAATCCGATAAATCATTTACCCTTATATATTGGGCACCAGTTCCAATATACAGTTTTAATAAAGTGTTAATATCATCCTTTAATTTCATAAAAAGTAAGTTAATCAGGTTTTCATCGCTATGGCTTATCGCAATAATACAATCAGAAATAGCTACGGTTTCATTGTTTCTCAGAATGCATAACTTTTTTTCATTACATTTCCCCACCCTTGGAATTAGCAATGAAGGACCTGTGATTAAACTTTTGTTTTTTTCAACAAAGTTTTTAATGTTGATCTTATTTTCTAACAGGTTAGTAGTATGTATATAAGGTACACCATTACTGACAATTTTAGCTTTATAAACAGGAAGTGAACCTCTAAAGATGTTAAACAATTTAGTAGATTTAGATTTAGGTAATAATTTTCTCTTTATAAAAGAGTTTTTATTTGAAGTTAACTTGCTAATTAATACAATAACGGTGTTAACAGTAACATTTTTAAATGTATTACTATGGTTTTTTTTTAGCACTTCTACTGAGCATGTATCCTTTATGATATCCCATGCGAGAGAGTCTCGCTGACTTTCAAGTGTTCCACTCGGTAAAATTGCCAACAATTTACCGTTTTCTTTTAAGTAACTTATTGATAAAAGTGTAAATATAGCAGAGTAGCTAGCTTTTACAGTTGAAGAGCTGTTTATATCATTCCAGATTAGCCAGTCTCTTCTCCGGACACTGAATGGTGGGTTTAATATTACCAAATCAACGTCACCAACGAAGTTAGAATAGAAAGAACTTTGTCTTGATTTAGGAAGTAAGAAGTTTGACTTCGAAACAAGCCAATTTTTATTTTTTTTTAAAACAGAATAACTTTCATTGCATATATCGTTAGCGATAATTTTAGCTTTTGGCCATTTTTTAAAGGAAGCATTTAGCAAACTGCCGTGACCTGCCGCAAAGTCGGCTATAATTTTAGGTTCAAATTCGGCAGGTAGATAGCTTAACATTTCAGCAGCTAAATCTTCCGGTGTAAAATGAGCATCATTCATTATTTTCTTAAGCGGGATATTTTAATTCTATCAGCATCATTGTTTACAGTATACACCGGATGTAAACCGTCGAAAAGTGCTGAAATGTGATATACCATAAGTCTTGCAATACCATCGGTTCGTGAAGCTTTTCTGATTGGATGGTCATGAATTAGTTCTATACGACTTTCGGATGCCAATGAAAACAAAACTGCACCCAAAGCATGTGGTTTCGTACCTATTAACCCTATTTTAATTCGTCTGGCGTTATTATTTTTTGCTATTTCCTCTAAAAGATAAAAACAACTAAAAGGACAATTTGCGGGGGCATAACGGACATGTTGCCAAGCCTCAGTTTCAAGAAGAAATTTTCTATTACCTAAATAACTTTCAAAAACATACCAAGGTTTAAACCCAGGGGTTCCAATAATTGGAATGATATTTTCAGTGTTGGGTTGCACTTGCTCAGTGATAAAAGATAGCCTTGTCCCTTCAAATCCTAATAATGGAATAAATTGAAAGTCTTTTTCAGAATCATCAGATATTTTTGCGAATCCAGTTAAAGGTGCGATCCCTTGAATTTTTTCACTTAAATCATAGATCTGTCCTTCCACGGGAGCTGTGCTTCTTGAGTATTGATCTGGCTCAACATAAACTACTCTCACTTTATATTTTTGGTTCAATGAAACCTGAATTAATCTAGCCCATACAGAATGAGTCAAGCCCGTTATGTCTATATAAACACATTGGTTTATTTCTACTAACCCAATGAAATCTAATATGCTTCTTTCCGAACGCAAATAGAACTTATGTTCATTTTCTGATGTAAAACCATAAAGGTCTTCAGCAAATATTTCTCTAAATTCAACATTAGGAGTATTAGTGTATACAGAATTAATATGCTTAGAACGTTCTTCACCAGATCTCCCGAAGATGTATATGGAATTATCTTCAGGAATAAAATCCTGAGTGGATTCATATGTACTTGTCAAAATAGGATGTGCTTTATTATCCAGCATAAAAAGACCCAAAGAGATTAAGTTGATCAGGAAGACTCTCATCATCAGAAATATTTCTTTTTTTCAATACTGCTTTTATAGTAGGTGCAGGATTATCAATCAGATTTATAAATTGTATCTCATCTATCGGAAATTTTCTTTTTTTACGATGACTATAGTTAAAAAACGGAGAGAATATAGGGTGTAATCTGTAGTCATATTCCTGTCTTTCTTCCGATTGAATTAATTTGCTTCCTGGCGTTCTTTCTAATGCCAGGTGCATAACAGCTTGTTTTAATATATTTTTTACTGCCTCATTAGCTTCTGATGGTATGCTATCAGTTTTTATATGAAACTGGTTAACTTCTGGTGAATGCCCTTTACCGTCAGATGCCATCACTTGAAAAATTCGTCCTAAACTAAGAACAAGTTTTGTTAATTTTGCACCATCGACACTTAACCCTTCAAGTTCAGACAAATTCTTTTTACCTATTTGTGTTGCCGCATCTGTTTGGGTCTTGGGACTAATAGGTTCAAAAAGAACCCCATCGTTTTCGATATGATTTATAAAGGCCGCATGAACTAGTTCTATTAAATATCGAATATTTCCATTTGCCAAAAGTAGATATACATCCCATCCGCAATAAAATTTTCTTACACCAGTCTTTCCTTTTTTTAGTGTAAAAAGATAGGCATAAAAATGATTATTCATTTCATTTCTAAGTGAAGATGGCTCTTTTAAATATTTTAGAGCATATTCTTTAAGTGCATACGTATCATCATCTGGTGATAAGTATTTAAGGAAGCCTAACATACCTCTCTCTATGCTTCTAATTTTATCTAAATCTTTTTTGCTAACTATAGTCGAAAGGCTTTCTATTGTTTTATTGTAATCTTCAGATCCAATTAATATTTCAGCCTCTTCTCTTTCCGTAATTGATGTTAAGAGATTTGTGGGGTCAATACACTCGTTTTTAACCTCAGTGAATTCTTTTTTTAATCTATCAATTATTACTTTTTTAGCAAAAAGCTCAAAATTATTTTTTTGCAGCCTTTCTGAAATACTTATCAACGCATAATCGGCTGGAGAAATCAAGGACTCGTTAGAGTTTAATGTTCCTCTCTGTCTCCACCCTAATTCTCTAACTCCAATTTTAAATGTATAATAGTTATTAGAATGCTTGATAATGGTATTAAGAATTATTTGTTGATAATCTTCAAAGTTCTCAAATTCGTCTATTAAAAAATAGAACTGTTTACCCTTGAATATGGATAATGAGCACAACGACTCAGTCAATATATCGATTGGAGCCGCAAGAATAGATAGATTTTTAGGCGGGTTATCTATTATCGAGTTAACGGAAATTTCAAAATCAATTACAGCATATTCCAACTCTTCGGAAAGTTCTTCTAAAGTATCAACTTCATTTATTCCAAGGCTCAAGCAAATTTTCTTAATAGAACTTTTATTCAACTCAATATCAAGTTTTGCGATTAAGTTGAACCACTTTACAAAGTCTAATATTTGTTTGCAAAATGTCAAGTTGATATAGTGTGAAAAATAGCGAGTCCAGCTTGACTCATCAATTTCTGGTCCCCTAAAAGCAGTTACTCTATTAGTATTGACTCGATGATACATCCCATAAAAAGGCCATTCTTCTACATTTTTTTTGTGTGCAGAAAAAGACGCATATTGCCCCTCATATGATAAGCCTCTTAACACCGTTGTTTTACCTGTCCCACGGCCTCCGATTAGAAGGCAAGGTCTGTGAGTTTTTAATTCGTCAAAGTAAACAGGTTCATTGAAAAGATCAAATATAGCTTCATTAAGCCATTCGGCTTTATATAAACCTAAAGATTTATTTATTTTACTAATGGCATCACCATCTGAATAACTCATTATAAAGTACCTCTTTTAATAAGTGGCTTCCACGTTTTTGAAGAGTGATAAAAGAGGGGGACTGTAGCATCTGGGCATCCATGTTCAAAAGCTAGTGCTAATCCCAATTTATGAAATCCTCTCCAGCAACCCACATCGCCATCTTTATCAGGTATTCCTGCTGTAATGCTAACTCGTTCTAGAAATTCTGGACCGCTAGTTCGCATATCATCTCTCCAGATAGAAGAGTTTGCACTTAGCAATGACTGTTGTTCACCAAATATATGAGCTGTCGATATTTTTATATTTCTACACTTGCTATAAATTGTATTCATCCCATATTCTGTGCAAATTACAGGGCAGTAATAAAAATTGATATCTGTCCTTAAACAACTAATATTAAAAAATGAAGTTTCATTCCCTAATATCTTGTAAATCCTATCCCAGAGTGTAACGAATTGCTGACCTGATCCAACGAAATCATCTACAAAGACAACATCGCAAGTATTACCTCTTGCTATATATTCTAAAGCTGATTCTGGAGAGAGAATTCTTTCTTGCGGTATGTTTAATATATCCCTAGCCATTCTCGAAAATGTATATCCACTATCAGTGTCATTCGGTTTCTCTCCAGTAACTCGTACTACAATAATATTATCGATGAAAGTTGACCACGACCGACTCGCTAATTTAAAATCTTCTTTGTTTTTTATAGTGTATTGTGAAAGATTCAAGAAAGAGCTTTTAAACATAGATTCAACTAGCTCTGAAGAATAGAACGTAAATCCGTCAAGTAACCTCATTGCAAAGGGGGTATCTTTATCACAAAAATTACTCAACCATTCTTCTGGTGAGAAAATACCACTTTTAGGCCAAAGTTGGACAGTCCTCAAATAGCTGGATTTTTCTTTTTGTGCGTTCATCTTATTCGCCAATTTTGTTTTTAATAGCTGTATATTTTTCCTCTAATGCATGATAAATTTTATCAGCGAAATCATCGTCTGATGGTGAGATCTGTGAAGTAAATTTTGATAACCATACATTATCCTCCTGTTTATCCCAGATTTTAATGTATTCCCCAGTTTTGTAACCATGATCTTGGCGGAACTTATTAAGCGTATTCTTTCCAACATACATCTTAAATAAATCCAATGGATTAAGGTTACTGTTGATCATAATTTGCACAAATAATTCTGCTGAAAAGGATTTATTTTTTAAGGTGTAAAGTGCAAAGTCCTCTATGCTGTTCCTTAAATTCTCAATGTCATTTTCTTCATTACTGATAGTGAAACTTTTAAAATTTAACAAAATAAAATTAGTGATTAATTCAATGTCACCTTTCATCAACATTTCACTTAATGCGAAGTGCCATATATCAACTATTTCTAAATGTATTTGTTCAATATCTTGTTCAGTATATTTCCACCATTTCCAACCGACATGTTCCAACATTTCTGCACATTCTGTCCATACTGCCCTATACCACGGATGGGCCTTTTCCCGCCAATTCTGATCAATTACAGAGTTTATCGAATCCTGCAAATTCAGCATTAGTTGAATTTGAGACTTTGTGAGCATTGAATCTGTCATGTATATCCTTAGCGACGATAACTATAGTGTTGTGTAACTTTACATAGATTTATGATTTAAAACAACAAATGTGTCAATAGCGATTTTCTATAATAATTCAATAATTTCAATTGGTTATGTTGGTGGTTTTTAGGGTTATAATAACATGAGTTATTTGTTGGATTGTGACCGTATTGTCGTGTTGGTTTCCATGCTTCATCATTCAAATGTTAAATGTATTTTATATGTAGATTTTATTTTTTATTCTAAAAATAAAACAATAATATTCATATAGTTAGTTTGATGGTCAGGATGATGCTGCATCATTGGCGTGTGAGTACTCAAGTCCATGTGCGCTGTTTTGTTCATCTCATTCTTACTCAAGGTTGACTCTTCCTTTTCCCGTCACGGTTTTCGCTGGGTTAAACAAGGGTGATAGGCAGCGACCATCATGCTGCATATGCCGCGCGGAAATAGTACCATTTTACGGCTCCTGCATCATCCGGCTTACCGCAGCGGGTAATGAAGTTAGCAAAGCCGGGTCGCCAACTGAATGATTTTTTTGATGAGAGAGAAAGCAGTAGAGGCATTTCACAAAACAGCCGGTTTGATTGTTAAAAAAAGTGTTTTTTTTACGATCTCGTTTGTATGTATCCGCGTTGAACGATTAACATTAAAATCCCTGGTCTGGCCTGTTATATGGATATCTGATGCGTTTTAAGCTTGCTTACCTTCCGCTTTTTGCCCTGCTTGCTGCCTGTAGCAGTAAGCCACACTCTTCGCAGCCGCCCGCCGAACGGGTTGCGCCTAAAGGTGGCTTTTTGCTGGAGCCGTCTCATGCTGTTCAGCCGATGTTTGGTGACTTCGCCAGCAATCCTGTTGCGGAACAGTTCATCGACAAAATGGTGGCGAAACACGGCTTCGACCGTGAGCAACTGCACGCCATTATTGGCCAGGCTAAGCGGCTGGACTACGTCCTGCGTTTAATGGATCGTCAGGCACCGTCCTATACACCGCCGAGTGGGCCTAACGGCGCATGGATTCGCTATCGCAATAAATTTATCACACCGGATAACGTGCAAAATGGCGTCGCGTTCTGGAATCAATATCAGGATGCACTGCAGCGTGCGCAGCAGGTCTACGGCGTTCCGCCTGAGATTATTGTTGGCATTATCGGCGTGGAAACGCGCTGGGGCCGCATCATGGGGAAAACCCGCATTCTGGACGCGCTGGCAACGCTCTCATTTGATTACCCGCGCCGTGCTGCTTACTTTAGCGGTGAGCTGGAGACCTTCCTGCTCATGGCGCGTGATGAGAAGGACGATCCGCTCGATCTTAAAGGCTCCTTTGCGGGCGCGATGGGCTACGGTCAGTTCATGCCATCGTCCTACAAAGCTTATGCGGTAGATTTTAACGGTGACGGCCATATCAATTTGTGGGATCCCGTCGATGCGATAGGCAGTGTCGCACACTATTTCCAGCAGAACGGCTGGCGTCCGGGTGAAAATGTTGCCGTGCCAGCCAGTGGTCAGGCACCCATGCTCGAAAACGGTTTCAAAACCCGTTACAACGTCAGCACGCTGGCAGCATCGGGGCTTTCTCCACAGGGTTCGCTGGATGGCCATGACGAGGTCAGCCTGCTCCGTCTGGATCTCGGCACCAGCTACCAGTACTGGTACGGCTTGCCTAACTTCTATGCCATTACCCGCTACAACAACAGCACGCATTACGCGATGACCGTGTGGCAACTGGGAGAGGCGGTCAGCAAGGCGCGTCAGGGATCGCTGTTTTAAAACTACCCTTAGCAACTGTAAGGATATATGATGACGGCCCTTTATTCTGTGCCGTCCTCATTTTCTGGAGCCGTTATGTCTTTACCTGCTTGCCCTGTTTGCCATGCCGATTACACCTGGCAAGATGCTGAAAATCTTAACTGTCCGTCCTGTGGTCATATCTGGACTCAGGCTGAAGGGGATGACAGCGGTCAGGATTTGATCGTTCGTGATGCAAACGGCAATTTACTCGCCGATGGCGACAGCGTCACGGTCGTTAAAGATCTGAAGGTCAAAGGCAGTTCGTCTGTGCTGAAAATAGGCACCCGGGTTAAGAGCATCCGGCTGGTTGAAGGCGATCACAATATTGATTGCAAGATCGACGGATTTGGTCCGATGAAGCTCAAATCTGAGTTTGTGAAAAAGAACTGATTCTGCCGGGCGCCTGCTCGCTGCGCCCGATCTTATTCCTGTCAGCCCGACCGGGCTTTTCCCTTATAAAGACCTCCTGCCCGTTTGCGTGCCGCTGACATATTTTGCTGTTGGTCGGGCACTTTATGTTTATTTATACGTCTCATCTTCTGTGAATCTTTAACCCCTGAGAGGAGACGCAATATGCAAGACTGGGATCCCGCGCTGTATCGTAAATTTGAGGCAGAAAGAACGCGGCCTGCGCATGAATTACTGGCACGAATTGAGGTTGAAGATGTCCGGTTCGTTACCGATCTGGGCTGTGGCCCCGGGAACAGCACCGAACTGCTTTACGATGCCTGGCCGCAGGCGCAGGTGATCGGGCTTGACAGTTCTGCCGCCATGCTCGCGCAGGCGCGGGAACGTTTGCCTCAGTGCCAGTTTATTCAGGCGGATATCGGCAACTGGACAACCGACATCCCGCAGCAGGTGATTTATGCCAACGCGTCGCTGCAATGGCTTGGCGATCATCCCACCCTGTTACCACGGTTAGTCAGTCAACTGGCGCCTGCCGGTGCGCTGGCGGTTCAAATGCCCGATAATTTGGAAGAACCTTCGCATCAGTTAATGCGTGAGGTCGCGGCATCCGGCCCCTGGCGCGACAAGATCAGCGCGCAGGCGGCGGAACGCAAAAAATTACCCTCAACTGAACACTATTATGACGTGCTGACAAAGGCAGGCTGCGCGGTTGATATCTGGCGAACCACGTACTATCACGTTATGGACGATGCGCAGGCTATCATCCACTGGTTAAAGGCCACCGGGCTGCGTCCTTTCCTTGCGCCGCTGGACGTCTCTGAGCAGGAACAGTTTCTGGCTGCTTATCATCAGTGTCTTATTACCGGCTATCCCGCCCGTCAGGATGGCAAGGTACTCTTAGCTTTCCCCCGGCTTTTCATGGTGGCGACACGCAACGGCTAAACTGGAGCGTAACGCGCAATTTGTTGACTAAGCGCCCCTGAGTGCTTGAAAAAGCGCAGAGCATGCACCATGTTCACTCAACGGCGACAGGGAGCGAAAAATGAATGACCAGCAGTTGCACGCGCTGAGTGCGCAGACAGGTGAGGCGCTTAAACAGCGTAACGCTACCGTAACTTGTGCAGAATCCTGCACCGGCGGCTGGATAGCAAAAGTGTTTACTGACGTGAGCGGAAGCTCTGCCTGGTTCGAACGGGGCTTTGTCACCTACAGTAACGATGCCAAACAAGAACTGGTCGGTGTCAGCGCGGCGTCACTGGCGCAATACGGCGCCGTCAGCGAGGCGGTAGTGCGTGAAATGGCCCTTGGGGCACAGCAGCGGGCGCGCGCCGATTACGCTATTTCCGTTAGCGGTATTGCCGGCCCGGATGGTGGCAGTGAAGACAAACCGGTAGGCACCGTCTGGTTTGGCTTTGCGGCACCGGGTGGCGTGGTCATGGCTTTTCGTCAGCAGTTTGATGGCGATCGCGATGCCGTGCGCCGTCAGTCAGTTGGCTGGGCACTCCAGACGTTATCCCGTCAATTTCTACAAAATTAAACTTGATACTGTATGACTATACAGTATAATTACCCGCAACAGAAAGTGCACAGGCACCATGCGTGCGTGTTTACCCGGCATGATTAGGAGTAGAAATGGCAATTGATGAAAACAAACAGAAGGCTTTAGCTGCCGCACTCGGCCAGATTGAGAAGCAATTTGGTAAAGGCTCCATCATGCGCTTGGGTGAAGACCGCTCAATGGATGTGGAAACCATTTCAACGGGTTCTCTGTCACTGGATATCGCATTAGGTGCGGGTGGTTTACCGATGGGGCGTATCGTTGAGATCTACGGCCCAGAGGCCTCAGGTAAAACGACACTGACACTTCAGGTTATTGCCGCCGCGCAGCGTAAGGGCAAAACCTGTGCCTTTATCGATGCCGAGCACGCACTGGATCCCATCTATGCTAAGAAACTGGGCGTAGATATCGACAATCTGCTGTGTTCACAGCCGGATACCGGTGAGCAGGCCCTGGAAATTTGTGATGCGCTGGCCCGCTCTGGTGCCGTTGACGTCATTATCGTTGACTCCGTAGCTGCACTGACGCCAAAAGCCGAAATCGAAGGTGAAATCGGTGACTCACACATGGGCCTGGCGGCACGTATGATGAGCCAGGCAATGCGTAAGCTGGCGGGTAACCTGAAGCAGTCAAATACGCTGCTGATCTTCATCAACCAGATTCGTATGAAGATTGGTGTGATGTTCGGTAACCCGGAAACCACTACCGGTGGTAACGCGCTGAAGTTCTACGCTTCTGTTCGCCTTGATATTCGCCGTATCGGTGCGATTAAAGAGGGTGACAACGTGGTGGGTAGTGAAACGCGCGTTAAAGTCGTTAAGAACAAAATTGCAGCGCCATTTAAACAGGCTGAGTTCCAGATCATGTACGGCGAAGGCATTAACACCTTCGGTGAGCTGGTGGATCTTGGCGTGAAGCACAAGCTGATTGAAAAAGCCGGTGCATGGTACAGCTATAAAGGCGATAAGATCGGTCAGGGCAAGGCAAACGCGGGCAACTTCCTCAAAGAAAATGCCGCGGTGGCCGACGAGCTTGATATCAAACTGCGTGAAATGCTGCTTAACGGTGGCGATCAAAATATCGCGGTGGACGTTGCAGGCAACGACGTTGAGAAGGCGGCGAGCGAAGCCAACGAAGATTATTAAAGCCTGAAGCAGGAGCGGATTTTCCGCTCCTGTTTTACATTAACGCCTCACGTGCCTTTCCTCTGTTCCTGTCTCCCGCCATACTCTCCCTCCGTTCGTAAAAGGTGCGCAGTATGTCTGAACAATCTCAGCCACAAGTCATCTCATTTTCACGCCTGCTGGATCGTGCGATGCGCCTGCTGGGCCAGCGTGACCACAGCCGCGAAGAGCTTAAACAAAAGCTCCAGCTGTCCGCTCAGCGTAGCGCGTGGATGAAACAAAAAGATCCTGAAATCATTACGCCCGAGCTAATGGAAAAGGTGCTGAACTGGTGTGGTGAAAACGGCTGGTTAAATGACGAGCGCTTTACCGCACGATTTATTCAGAGCCGAAGCCGCAAGGGATTTGGTTCACAGCGTATCAGGCTGGAGCTGGCACAAAAGGGCATCAGCCGTGATGCGATCGATCTCGCCATGGAAGAAACCGATATTGACTGGTCGGCCTGTGCGGCTGAACTCGCCGAGAAAAAATTTGGTCACCCATTGCCGACAGAATGGAAAGAAAAAGCCAAAGTGCAGCGCTTTTTGCATGCCAAAGGCTTTCTGAGCGAGGATATTCAGCAGGTTTTCAGAAATTTTGATGACTAAAAGTCGATGTGATTTTACTTCCCTCCGAAGAATATTTATCTTACCCCTTTTGGTTCCTTATGCTTGCTGCCGTAACGATGCGGTACGCCTGATAAAGAAGGACCTTTCGTTAGCGTGATTCCAGGATATATATGAGCAAGAGCACTGCTGAGATCCGTCAAGCGTTTCTCGACTTTTTCAATAGTAAGGGACATCAGGTTGTAGCAAGCAGCTCCCTGGTACCAAACAACGATCCGACGTTGCTGTTTACCAACGCCGGAATGAACCAGTTCAAAGATGTGTTTCTGGGTCAGGAAAAGCGTGACTACACGCGAGCAACGACGTCACAACGCTGCGTACGTGCCGGCGGGAAACACAACGATCTTGAAAACGTCGGTTATACCGCACGTCACCACACCTTTTTTGAAATGCTGGGCAATTTCAGCTTTGGCGACTACTTCAAAAAAGAAGCTATTGCGTTTGCCTGGGAACTGCTGACCGGCGAGCAGTGGTTTAAGCTGCCTAAAGAGCGCCTGTGGGTCACCGTGTATGAAACCGATGACGAAGCTTACGATATCTGGGCCAACGATATTGGCGTTCCCCGTGAGCGTATTATCCGTATCGGTGATAACAAGGGCAGCGCCTACGCGTCAGATAACTTCTGGCAGATGGGTGATACCGGGCCTTGCGGTCCCTGCAGCGAAATTTTCTACGATCACGGCGACCATATCTGGGGCGGACCACCGGGCAGCCCTGAAGAGGATGGCGATCGCTATATTGAGATCTGGAACATCGTCTTTATGCAGTTTAACCGTCAGGCGGATGGCACGATGTTGCCATTACCTAAGCCCTCTGTGGATACCGGGATGGGGCTGGAACGTATTACTGCGGTTCTGCAGCATGTTAATTCAAACTATGAAATCGACCTGTTCCAGACGTTGATTGAAGCGGTTGCGAAGGTCACCGGCGCGACCGATCTGAATAATAAATCCCTGCGCGTTATTGCCGATCACATTCGTTCCTGCGCCTTCCTGATTGCCGATGGCGTCATTCCGTCGAATGAAAACCGTGGCTATGTCCTGCGTCGTATCATTCGCCGCGCCGTACGTCACGGCAATATGCTGGGTGCTAAAGACGCATTCTTCTACAAGCTGGTTGCACCACTGATTCAGGTCATGGGCGCGGCAGGCGAAGAGTTACAGCGTCAGCAGGCACAGGTTGAGAACGTTCTGAAAAGTGAAGAAGAGCAGTTTGCTAAAACGCTTGAACGTGGCCTGGCACTTCTGGACGAGGAACTGGCAAAACTGCAGGGTGATACACTGGATGGCGAAACCGTCTTCCGCTTATACGATACCTTCGGATTCCCTGCCGATTTAACGGCTGACGTTTGCCGTGAACGTAACCTAAAAATCGATGAAGCCGGTTTTGAAAAGGCGATGGAACAGCAGCGTCAGCGCGCACGTGAAGCCAGCGGCTTCGGCGCAGACTACAGCAATGTGATTCGTATCGACGCGGCTTCGTCGTTTAAAGGCTATGAGCAGTTGGATCTGACGGCGACCGTCAAGGGGCTGTTCGTGAACGGTGAAGCCGTTGACGCCCTGTCTGCCGGTCAGGACGCGGTGATTGTGCTGGATGAAACGCCATTTTATGGCGAGTCTGGCGGTCAGGTAGGTGACACTGGCGAGCTGAAAGGCAATAACGCGCTGTTTAGCGTACAGGATACGCAAAAATATGGTCAGGCGATTGGTCATATTGGCAAACTCAGCAGCGGACAATTACGCGTTGGCGATCGTCTTGAGGCGGTGGTTGATGAGGCGCGCAGGGCTCGTATTCGTCTGAATCACTCCGCAACGCATCTGTTGCATGCTGCATTGCGTCAGGTTTTAGGTGAACATGTTGCTCAGAAGGGCTCGTTGGTTAACGACAAATATTTGCGTTTTGACTTCTCACATTTTGAGGCCATGAAACCTCAGGAGATTCGTCAGGTCGAAGATATTGTTAACGCACAGATCCGTCGCAATTTGCCTGTTGAAACCCGTGTCATGGATCTTGAGGCGGCGAAAGCCAAAGGCGCGATGGCCCTGTTCGGTGAAAAATACGATCAGCAGGTTCGCGTTCTGACCATGGGGGATTTCTCGGTTGAGCTGTGTGGCGGAACGCACGCTGCGCGAACCGGTGATATCGGCCTGTTCCGCATTCAGGCCGAGTCCGGTACTGCCGCAGGGATTCGCCGTATTGAGGCGATCACAGGCGAGGCGGCTCTGGCACAGGTTTATGCGCAGAGTAGCCAGCTACAGGATATTGCCCAACTGGTGAAAGCCAACAGCAGTAACCTGAATGAAAAAGTGCGCGGGCTGGTTGATCATCTGCGTTCGCTGGAGAAAGAGTTACAGCAGTTACGCGATCAGCAGGCGGCGCAGGAAAGTGCGCAGCTGGGTAATCATGCGGTCGACGTCAAAGGCGTTAAGCTGCTGGTGACTGAGCTCAGCAACACCGATCCGAAAATGCTGAGGACCATGGTGGATGATCTGAAAAACCAGCTGGGCTCGGCGATTATCGTGCTGGCTACGGTAGCAGATGGCAAAGTGTCACTGATTGCTGGCGTAACGAAAGATTTAACCGACCGTGTTAAGGCTGGGGAACTCATCGCCGAACTTGCGCCTAAAGTGGGTGGTAAGGGCGGTGGCAGACCTGACATGGCGCAGGCAGGTGGCAGTGATGCTACTGCACTGAAAGGTGCGCTGGCAGGTGTTGAAGGATGGGTTTCGAGCCGTCTGTAATGAAATAAAATAATTCATCGTAGCAAGCGCCAGAACTGATGTTCCGGCGCTTTTTAATACGATGTTAAATTTGCTAGTGACAAAGTCGGGTTGATGTAGCGTATTTCGGCTAAACTATTTATCAGCAGAATGTATTGGCGCGTTGATGTGCAATGGTGTATTTCTCATAGCCTGTGTACAGCGTTAAGTGATGGATAACGCCGGGAAGCTTTATCAAGCCCGACTCTTTTAATCTTTCAAGGAGCAAAGAATGCTTATTCTAACTCGTCGAGTTGGTGAAACCCTCATGATCGGTGATGAGGTGACTGTAACGGTACTGGGCGTCAAAGGTAACCAGGTCCGCATTGGTGTTAACGCACCAAAAGAAGTGTCTGTGCATCGCGAAGAGATTTATCAGCGCATCCAGGCCGAAAAAACGCAACAAACCAACGTTTGACAGATTCAGCGTCTCGCACCTGTGCGAGACGCTACCCTTTGTTCCCACCGTCTCGCTTTTTCTTTTTCCTCGTTATCTACCCTTTTTGTTAACTTCATCATCTTTGATTGTTGATTATTCACTCTTTTTGCGGTCATTTTGTCCCAATTGCCTGTCATTTGTGCAAACGGAAAAAACCTTCCGAAAAATTGTTTGACTTATAAGTGCGGGAAAGTAATATGTGCGCCACGCAGTGCCGATGAGCAGAAACAAGTTCAGAAGCGCAGTTCGGAAGAACGCGTAAGGTGAGGTGGCCGAGAGGCTGAAGGCGCTCCCCTGCTAAGGGAGTATACGGTCAAAAGCTGTATCGAGGGTTCGAATCCCTCCCTCACCGCCATTTCCGATGCATCCGTAGCTCAGCTGGATAGAGTACTCGGCTACGAACCGAGCGGTCGGAGGTTCGAATCCTCCCGGATGCACCATATCGTTGAATATGGATATGTTGATGTCAGGCGAAGCGCCGCAGAAAACATTGTCGGAACAGAGTTGTAAAGTGAATTAGCAATTCCTTCATGGTGAGTCGTTAGCACCCTGCGTTGTACAAGAATTTCATAATGCATCCGTAGCTCAGCTGGATAGAGTACTCGGCTACGAACCGAGCGGTCGGAGGTTCGAATCCTCCCGGATGCACCATACTTTTCGGTATGGACGTGTATTCCTGGTCTGTAAGACATAGTCGATTTGTCAGGCAGAGCCAGGGAGGATAACGTTGCTTCAGCAACGGCCCGAAGGGCGAGGCGTCAGCCGAGTCATCCTCCCGGATACACCATTCTTCGTATTACCCTCAGGTTGATTTCTGCCAGTCCATAAAAGCTTTCCTGTGCATCCGTAGCTCAGCTGGATAGAGTACTCGGCTACGAACCGAGCGGTCGGAGGTTCGAATCCTCCCGGATGCACCATATTCTGTAGTGCTAAAGCGAAACCTCTCTGTCATGGTCCGGTGT
>Ga0105244_10001244_pt1 | contig 20871 bp, 14 predicted proteins | sample KBSM44metaG_FD_80423 | JGI IMG/M metagenome (GOLD analysis project Ga0105244, IMG submission 80423) | Miscanthus rhizosphere microbial communities from Kellogg Biological Station, Michigan, USA - KBS M4-4 metaG | ecosystem: Host-associated > Plants > Roots > Rhizosphere > Soil | place... | reverse complement strand
TTCTGCTCGCGATAGACTTTGCCGCCGGGGACAATGATCTCGTTCTCGCTCGATACCAGCAGGCGCTCGGCCATCAGGAAGGAATTGGTGAGGATCTTGAGGTGTTGGTCGACCAGGAATTCGGCCATCATGAAGGTGGTGGTGCCGCCGTTGATGATGATTGTTTCGCCTTCGCTGCACATGCCGGCGGCGTGGCGCGCGATCGCGCGTTTGCGCTCGGCGTAGCACTGGATATTGTGCTGGAAGGTCTCGCTGGTGAGGGTGAAGCTGCGTTTTTTTTGCTCCAGGTTCGCGGCGCCGCCCCGGGTGCGGGTGAGCAGACTGCGGGCGGCGAGCCAGCTGATGTCGCGGCGGACCGTGGCGGGGGAGGCGCTGAGCCAGTCGACCAATTGCGGCACGCTGGCCGTATTATGTTCGGCGAGCAACTTCAGCAAACGTTTACGGCGCTTGTGATTTACCATTCCTGTCTCCTTTTATTCGCCACTACTACCGTCGCTGCCACAGTTTGCTGGGGGACCGATCCGGTGTGTGACTTTATTAATTACTAAGACTAAACATTTCAAAATCGTCCGTCAATCATTAGTCGATCAAATATTTGATTGTTTCGATATCGATTTCGCGATCCAATCAAGTTTCGATCATCGATATGATTATTTCCTACTTGGTCATCAACTTGAGCGCTTGCGCATTGACACCCATGCGCCGCTGATTTCTACTGGTTACAGTTGCCAAAAGCGGCAAGGGATCAGTAGAAACGCAAGACGAAACCAAACAACGGAGATCAGTAAATGAAAGTAACCCAGCAGCAAGCCCCGATCACTTCTCTGTGGGACGACGAAGCTGCGGCAGCCATGAGCGAGCCGGAGCTGTTGCTATACCGTTCGAACCTGCTCGGTTCGGACCTGCGCATCACCAATTTCGGCGGCGGCAATACGTCGGCCAAGGTGATGATGGCCGATCCGCTTAGCGGCGAGCAGGTGGAGGTGCTGTGGGTGAAGGGCTCCGGCGGCGATCTTGGCAGCATCAAGCTTGACGGCTTCTCGACGCTGTACATGGATAAGCTCAACGCCTTGAAGGGGCGCTATCGCGGCCTGGCGCTGGAAGACGAGATGGTGGCCTATCTGCCGCATTGCACGTTCAACCTGAATCCGCGCGCGGCCAGCATCGACACGCCGCTGCACGCCTACATCGCCCGCAAGCACGTTGACCACATGCACCCGGACGCGGTGATCGCCATCGCCGCCTGCGCCGGCAGCCAGGCGTTGACGCAAAAAATCTTCGAGGGCGAACTGGGATGGCTGCCATGGCAGCGTCCAGGCTACGACCTTGGCCTGAAGCTGGAACAGGTATCGAAGGCGCAGCCCAACCTGAAAGGCATCATCCTCGAAGGCCACGGCCTGTTCACCTGGGGCGACACCGCCAAGTCCTGCTACGAGACGACGCTGGCGATCATCAAACGCGCGGAGGAATGGTTGGCCGCGAATTCCAAGCAGCCGTCGTTCGGCGGCCAGGCGATCGAGCCGCTGCCGGCCGAGCAGCGCAGCGCCCTGGCGGCCAAGCTGATGCCGCTGCTGCGCGGTAAAATCAGCCGCGACGAATACAAGCTCGGTCACTTCGATGACAGCGCCGCCGTGCTGGAATTCGTCTGCAGCCGCGATCTGCAACCGCTGGCCGCGCTGGGCACCTCGTGCCCCGACCACTTCCTGCGCACGAAAATCCGTCCGTTCGTGATCGACTTCGATCCGCTCAAGCCGGACTTCGACAAGCTGGTCGCCGGCCTCGATCAGGCACTGGAGGAATACCGCGCCGGCTACGTGGCCTACTACGAGCGCTGCAAGCACGATAACAGCCCGGCCGTGCGCGACGCCAATCCGATCATCTATCTGATTCCAGGCGTCGGCATGCTGTCGTTCGCCAAGGACAAGGCCACCGCGCGCATCGCCGGCGAATTCTATGTCAACGCGATCAACGTGATGCGCGGCGCCAACGGCGTCGACACCTACGTCGGCCTGCCGGAACAGGAAGCCTTCGACATCGAATACTGGCTGCTGGAGGAAGCGAAGCTGCAGCGCATGCCGAAGCCGAAAAGCCTGGCCGGCCGCATCGCGCTGGTCACCGGCGGCGCCGGCGGCATCGGGCAGGCGGTCGCCAGGCAGCTGTTGCAGGAGGGCGCGTGCGTGATGTTGACCGATATCGATCCGGAAGCGCTGTCGCAGGCGCACACCGATCTGGTGAAGTCGGCCGGCAAGGATAGCGTCGGCAGCATCGTCGCCAACATCACCAGCGAGGAAGCGGTGGAAAGCGTGCTGCAGGCGGCAGCGCTGCGTTTCGGCGGCGTCGACCTGCTGATTTCCAACGCCGGCATCGCTTCGTCGGCGCCGCTGGAGGACACCACGCTGGAAATCTGGCAGCGCAACCAGGACATCCTGGTCACCGGCTACTTCCTGGCCAGCCGCGCCGCCTTCCGCATCATGAAGCAGCAGGGACTGGGCGGCAGCATGGTGTTCGTCGCCAGCAAAAACGGCCTGGTAGCGTCGGCCGGCGCGTCGGCCTACTGCACCGCCAAGGCGGCGGAAATCCATCTGGCGCGCTGCATCGCGCTGGAAGGCGCGCCGCACGGCATCCGCGTCAACGTCGTCAATCCGGACGCGGTCATCCGGGGCTCGCGCATCTGGGACGGAAAGTGGAAGCAGGAGCGCGCCCAGTCGAATAAAATCGAGGCCGACGACGTCGAGAAGTTCTACCGAGACCGCAGCATGCTCAAACTGAGCGTTCTGCCAGAGGATATCGCCGAGGCGGTGTACTTCCTGGCGAGCGACAAAGCCGGCAAGAGCACTGGTAACATCCTGAACGTCGATGCCGGCAACGCTGGCGCGTTCACGCGCTAAGCCACACACTATAAAAATAACGAAGGAGACCTTATGAGCACCATCATCGACAGCGGCCGCGTGGCCGAACACAACGCCAAGCTGCGCGCCAACCTGGACGAGGACTACGCGGCGCTGGGCGGCATGCTGGCCCGCCGTGGGCAGGATATCGAAAAACTGACCGCGCAGGCGCAGAAGTTCGCCGTGGCCTTGCCAAGCTGGGGAGTCGGCACCGGCGGCACGCGCTTCGCCCGTTTTCCGGGCAAGGGCGAGCCGCGCAACGTGCTCGAGAAACTCGAGGACTGCGCCGTCATCCACCAATTGACCTGCGCGACTCCCGGCGTGTCGCTACACTTCCCATGGGATAAAACCTCGGACCCGGCGGCGCTGCGCCAGCAGGCCGAGAGCCATGGCCTGTACTTCGACGCCGTCAACTCCAACACCTTCCAGGACCAGGTGGGGCAGGAGCACACCTATAAATACGGCAGCATGACGGCGCACAGCGCGGCCACGCGCGCCCAGGCGGTCGAGCACAATATCGAATGTATCGAGTTGGGCAGGGCGCTGGGATCGAAGGCGTTGACGGTGTGGGTGGGCGACGGCGCCAACTTCCCGGGCCAGCATAATCTGCGCGGCGCGCTGGAGCGCTATCTGGACAGCGCGCGCGGCATCTACGCCGCGCTGCCCGACGACTGGAACATGTTCATCGAACATAAGCTGTTCGAGCCGGCGTTCTACGCCACCACCATCGCCGACTGGGGCACCAGCTTCGCCTGCGCGCAGACCCTGGGCGAGAAGGCGAAATGCCTGGTCGACCTGGGACACCACGCGCCGAACACCAACATCGAGATGATCGTCGCCCGGCTGGCGCAGTTCGGCAAGCTGGGGGGATTCCACTTCAACGACAGCAAATACGGCGACGACGATCTGGACTCCGGCAGCATCAATCCGTTCCAGCTGTTCCTGGTCTTCAATGAGCTGGCCGATGCGGCCGAACGCGAAGGCGCTTCGTTCGCTCCCGCCTACATGCTGGACCAGTCGCACAATGTCACCGATCCAATCGAAAGCCTGATGAACAGCGCGGTCGAGGTACAGCGCGCTTTCGTCCAGGCGAACCTGGTGGACCGCGTGGCTCTGCGTCAGTACCAGGAGGCCAACGACGCGCTGCAGTCGGCGCAAACGCTCAAGCACGCTTACCGCACCGATGTCAGCGCGATTCTTGCGATGGCGCGCCTGCGTTCCGGAGGCGCGATCGATCCGGTGGCGTTCTACCGCTCCAGCGGTTATCGCAGCCAGGCGGCGGAGCGCCGGCCGGCCAAGGCGGGTGCCAGCAGCAGCGGAATCGTCTAAGCGGTGGCCCCGACAATCAAGGGGCCGCGCCATCGGCGCCGCCCGGCGACGCCCGCCGCAAGGGCGGTATCCGCCGCTGCCGCGCTGGCGTTGCTGTGCGCCGGCGGCGCCGCCGCGCATGGGGACTCCCCGGGACCGGTGCTGTCCGACCGGCTCGCCGATGTCGCCGCCCACCTGGAAAATCCGCCGGCGGACGCCCGTCCCCTGGTGCGCTGGTGGTGGTTCGGCCCGGCCGTGGTCCAGTCGCAACTCGAGCGGGAACTGCTGGCAATGAAGGCCGGTGGTTTCGGCGGCGTCGAGATCCAGCCGGTCTATCCGATGGAGCTGGACGATCCGGCGCGCGGCATACGCAACGTTCCATATTTGTCGGCCGAATTCCTCGATTCGGTCGGTTTTGTCAACCGCAAGGCGAGGGCCGAAGGCATGCGCGTCGATATGACGTTGGCCAGCGGCTGGCCGTATGGCGGTCCGAATGTTCCGGTCACGGAGGCGGCGGGACGTTTGCGCGTCGCCGTCGCGGAAGTGGCGCCCGGTGCCGCCAGCGTCACGCTGCCGGCCATTATGAGCGGAGAAAAATTGCTGGCGGCCTTCATCGGCACGGGCAACGCCGGTCAGTATGACGCCGCCGCGTTGAAGCTGACGGAGCTGCCCGCAACCGCCGGTCCCGGACGCGCGATGGTGGCCCCCGTGGTCGATGCGCGCGTGATGGTATTCTACATCGCCAGCCGCACGGGCCAGCAGGTCAAGCGCGCCGCGCTAGGCGCCGAAGGCTTTGTGCTGGACCATCTGAGCCGCAAAGCCATCGATCACCATTTGAATACAGTCGCCGAACCGCTGCTCAAGGCGTTTGGCGATCAGCCGCCGTACGCGGTGTTCTCGGACAGTCTGGAAGTCTACGGCACCGATTGGACCGACGATTTTCTCGAAGAGTTCCAGCGTCGGCGTGGTTATGACCTCAAACCGCACCTCCCGGCGATCTACAGCGGCGCCGGGCCGGATGCGGGCGCGCTGCGCCGCGACTGGGTGCTAACGCAAACGGAACTGGTCAACGAGCGCTACCTGACGCCGGTCAACGACTGGGCGAAGGCCCACAACACGCAGTTCCGCTCCCAGACCTACGGCGAGCCGGCGGTCTCCATGTCCAGCAACCGGCTAGTGGCGTTGCCGGAAGGCGAAGGACCGCAGTTTCGCAGCTTCTCCTTCACCCGCCTGGCGACATCGGCGGGGCACTTGTACAACAAGCCGGTGATCTCGGCCGAAACCTGGACCTGGCTGCATTCGCCGGCCTTCAGCGCCACACCGCTGGATATGAAAGCGGAAGCCGACCGCATGCTGCTGCAGGGCGTGAACCTGTTCGTCGGCCATGGCTGGCCTTACACGCCGCCCGGATCGCCGGAGCCTGGCTACGCGTTCTACGCCGCCGCCGTCTTCAACGATCACCAGCCCTGGTGGAACGTCATGCCCGACGTGACGGCGTACCTGAGCCGCACCAGCTATCTGCTGCGCCAGGGACGGCCAGCCAACGACGTCGCCGTCCTGCTGCCGAACGACGACGTGTACGCGTCGATGACGCCGGGTAAAGTCTCGCTGTCGGCGGAAATGCACAAACACGTTACCCCGGAATTGACGGAGCAGATCCTCGATGCCGGCCACAATCTGGACTATGTGGACGCCGAATCGATACTGGCGCTGGGCGTCGGCCATCCGGTGCTGGTGATGCCGCATGTGACGCGCCTGTCGCCGGAGGTGATGGCCAAACTGGCGGACTACGTGCGTGGCGGCGGCAAGATCATCGCCGTCGGCGCGTTGCCGTCGATGGCGCCGGGCTACGCCGATGCGCGTCGTATAACGTCGCAGGTTGCGGCGGCCGCGAGGGCCTTGCAAGGCAAGGCCGGCGTGACGCTGGTGGCGGACGACGCGGCGGTCGGCCCGGCGCTCGGCAAGGCACTGACACCGGACCTGAAGCTGGCGTCGCAGTCGGCCGATGTCGGTTTTATCCGCCGTAAGCTGGCGGATGGCGATATCTACTTCATCGCCAACACCAGCAACCGTGAAGTCCGTACCACCGCAAAGTTGCGGGCTACTCGTAAATCCGCATCGTGGTGGAGTCCGCACGACGGCACGACCAGCGCGGCCAAGGTGACGCCGTTGCTGGAACTGGTTCTGGCGCCATACGAGTCCCGGATTCTGGTTCTGAGCGATGGCGACGCCGCCGGCCGGGTCGCCAGCCCCAAATCATCGACTGTCCTCGCGGACCTGGGCAGCGACTGGCAAGTACGATTCCCGGGTGAGAAAGCGCAATCGATGCCGCAACTGCGCTCGTGGACCGACGACCCAGCCAGGCGTTTTTTCTCTGGCATCGTCGTCTACAGCAAGGATGTGGAACTCAGCGCGTCGCAATTGAGCGGTGCGACCATTCGTCTGGATTTCGGCAAAGGCACGCCGTTGGACACCACGCCCAAGGTCCCCGCCGGCATGCGCGCAATGATGGAGAGCCCGGTCCGCGAGGCGGCCGAGGTCTTCGTCAACGGCCGACGTGCCGGCTCGGTATGGCACCCGCCATATGAGCTGGACGTCACCAGCCAACTGCGCGCGGGTGCCAACAAGATCGAGGTCAAGGTCGCCAACCTGTCGCTCAACGCGCTCGCGGGCCAGGAACGTCCGGATTATCGGCTGCTCTCGGCACGCTATGGACAGCGCTTCGTGCCGCAGGATACGCATCTGATCGTTCCGACGCCGTCCGGCATGCTAGGCCCCGTGCGGCTGCTGACGCAACCTAAAGAATGAGAACCACCATGAAGATAACGAAGTGGATACGCCTCGCCGCAACCGCGATCCTTGTCCTCGGCATGGCTAGCGCCGGCGCGAAGACGTACAACGCCGGTAGCTATGGCGCCAAAGGCGACGGCATCACCCTTGACACCAAGGCAATCCAGGCTGCCATCGACGCAGCCGCCAAGGATGGCGGCACGGTGGTGCTCAGTCCCGGCACCTACCTGAGCGGATCGATCTTCGTCAAAACCGGCGTCACTCTGCAGGTCGACAAAGGCGTTACCATCCTCGGCTCGCAGCGGATCGAGGACTATCCCATCATGCCGACCCGGATCGCAGGTATCGAAATGAGCTGGCCGGCGGCGCTGGTCAACGTCTACGAGCAAAAGAACGCGGCGATCACCGGCCAGGGAACCATCGACGGCGACGGCAAGATCTTTTGGGACAGCTATTGGACCCTGCGTAAGACCTACGAGCCTCGCGGGTTGCGCTGGGCGTCGGACTACGATGCCCGGCGTCCGCGTCTGATCCAGGTCTTCAACTCGTCCGAGGTGAAGGTGGGTGGAGGATTGCTGTTGCGGCGCTCTGGCTTCTGGACGCTGCACATCTGCTACTCGACCGATATCACTGTCGATGGTGTTGTCATCCGCAACAACGAGGGCGGACGCGGGCCGTCGACGGACGGTATCGATATCGACTCGTCGAAGAAGATCCTGGTGCAAAACGCCGACATCGCCGTCAACGACGACGCCTTGTGCCTGAAAGCCGGCCGCGATTCCGACGGACAGCGTGTCGCCCGCCCGACCGAGGACGTCATCATCCGCGACTCCATCGTCCGCGACGGCGCGGCCGGGGTGACATTCGGCAGCGAGACGGCGGGCGGCTTCCGCAACATCGAAGCCTACAACATCACGGTGCTGGACAAAGTCCCCGTCGGCATCCTGTTCAAATCGGCGCACACGCGCGGCGGTTTCGGCGAAAACCTCCGCCTGCACGATTTCACGATGAAGGGCACGCCCGTCGTCGTCCGCATAACGATGAACTGGAATCCTAGCTACAGCTATGCCGAGATACCGAAGGAGATCAAGGATTATCCCGCATACTGGAAGGTGCTGGCCACGCCGGTGCCGAGGGAAAAGGGCATCGCGCACTTCCATGACGTCCGCATCTGGAATATCAAGGCCACCGGCGCCGCCACCGCTTTCGAGGTTGACGGCTACAAGGAAGTGCCGCTGGAACGCTTCAGCCTCGCCAATCTGGACATCGAAGCGGAGAAGGGAGGCCATATCTACGACGCCAAAGCCTGGCAATTCACGGACACGAAGCTGCGCCTGAAAGAGCCGGTCGCCATCGAGGATGCGGCGGCGGTGCGCGGCCTGCCGCCGGGCAGCGTGGTCGTCAAGCCGGCGCCGCCCAAGGAAGATCCATCCAGAAAGAGTTTTGAAGAACAGGACGAGACTTGATGAAGACCTCTTATTTGCTTCTGGCGGCGCTCGGCCTGCTCGGCGGCTGCGCCGGCACCAATACCCAGCAGTATCCGCTTCCGACTCCTGCCATGCAGGCCATTGTCGACAAAGACACCAGCCGTCATTTCGGCGATGCGCCAGTGGACGGGGGACCGATGGCAACAGACCTGTCGCCGGCATTGCAGGCGGCGGACATCGACAAGGCGCTGCGCAAGGTCGCCGACTGGCAGTTGGTTCGCACCCTGCCGCATCTGGACCGGATCTGGACCTCCAGTGTGCTGTTCAGTGGTTTCATGGCCGCCTCGGAAGCCACCGGCGACCCGAAATACCGCGACGCCATGCTCGCCATGGCGAATCAGTTCGAATGGAAGCTGCGCACGCCGTATCCCAACGCGGACGATATCAGCGTCGCGCAAACCTATCTGGAACTGCACGAGCGCGATCCCTCGTCGGCCCGTCTCGGCCCGACCAAGACCGAGCTCGATATCCTGATCAACCTCAAAACGCTGAAGCCGGGCGACGAACGGTTGCCTTGGTGGTGGTGCGATGCGCTGTTCATGGCGCCGCCGGTGTGGGTGAAGATGTACAAGGCCACCGGCGAGCGTAAATACCTCGACTACGTGCACGAGCAATGGCGCAAGACCTACGATCTGCTCTACGACAAGGAAGAGCATTTATACGCGCGCGACGCCAGCTACATCACCAAGCGCGAGCCGAATGGCAAGAAGATCTTCTGGTCGCGCGGCGAGGGTTGGGTGCTCGGCGGCCTGGCGCGCACGCTGGACTACATTCCCGAGAACGACCCGCAAAAGCAGTTTTACGTGCGGCAGTTGCGCGAGATGTCGGCCCGTATCGCCAGCTTGCAGGGCAAGGACGGCCTGTGGCACGCCGGACTGCTCGATCCGGCCAGCTATCCACTGCCGGAGATTTCCGGCTCGGCGTTGTTCGTGTACGGGATGACCTATGGCGTCAACAAGGGTTATCTGGACGCCAAAGTCTACCGCCCCGTGATTGAACGGGCTTGGGCCGGCATCCTCAAACACGTCTATGCTGACGGCCGTCTTGGCGGCATCCAGCAGACCGGCGCGGAGCCGGCGTTCTACCGGCCCGCATCCAGCTTTAACTATGGCGTCGGCGGCTACCTGCTGGCCGCCGCCGAACTGAAGAAAATGGCCAACGGAGGCAAACCATGATCACACGCGCATTCCGGATGAAGCTCAAACCCGGCACGGTCGACGAATACAAGCGCCGCCACGATGTGCTGTGGCCGGACCTCGCGGCCGCGCTGAAGGAGGCCGGCATCTACGACTACTCCATCTTCCTCGACGAGGAAACGCTGCACCTGTTCGCCGTCCTGAAGCTTGCGCCGGACAACAAGATCGAGGCGTTGCCCGGCCAGCCGGTGATGAAACGCTGGTGGGACTACATGGCGGACCTGATGGAGGTGGAGCCGGGCAACCGGCCCCGCGAATGGCCGCTGCAGCCGATGTTCTACTTCGCCTGAGTGAACAGTCCACGGTCGCGCATCCATTCCTCCGCGCGGCGCGGCCACAGCGACGAGGTGCCCAGGCCGTCGCGCATGCCCATGCCGTGGCCACCGTGCTCGAAGAGGTACATTTCGGCCGGCACCTTGGCCTTGGTCAGCGCCTGGTAGAACAGGATGCTGTTTTCGACCGGGACGGCTTGATCTTCCTGCGTATGGATCAACAGCGTTGGCGGCGTGGCGGCGGTGACCTGTTTTTCCAGCGACATCAACCGAAGCGTTTCGGACGAGGGCGCGGCGCCCAGCAGCGCTTTACGCGATCCCGCGTGGACTGCCGGCTCCTGCATCGATATGACTGGATACATCAGCATCAGGAAGTCCGGACGGGCGCTGACCGCGTCCATTGCGGCGCCGGTGCGGCCGGCCGGATTGTCGAACAGCGTGCCGGCGCTTGCCGCCAGGTGGCCGCCTGCCGAACTGCCCATCACGCCTATGCGCGCCGGATTGATATTGAATTCGGCGGCGCGCGAGCGCAGCATGCGGACCGCGCGCAGCACGTCCTGCAGCGGGGCGGGGTGGCCGTACTCCTGCATGCGATACTTGAGCACAAAGCTTGTCACCCCCAGGGTGCTGAGCCAGTTGGCGTATTGGTCGCCTTCGCGCGCGGTGGACATGCGCACGTAGCCGCCGCCGGGGCAGATGATGACGGCGGTGCCGTTTGGACGGTCGACGGCGGGACCGACCATGGTCAGTGTCGCTTCGCTGACGTTGGAGTTGTAGCCGCCGCCGATTTTTTCAGGGCCTATGTCAGCTTTGATTCCGGGCACGCCCTCGGGCCAAAGCTGGATGACGGTGGGGGCGGCGCCGGCCAGGCTGGCGCTGACGCCGAGGATCAGGGTAATCAGGGTTTTTTTCATAGTGAAGAGAGTATCAGATGATGAATCGGATGGCATGCGCCGCCTTGCTGTTTTTTTCCGCCCAGACGGCCGGCGCGGTGGATTTGTTCAACGGTCGCGATTTCAGCGGCTGGGAGTTGAGGACGTCGCCCGTTGCCGGCATCGACAGCGTGTTTAAAATGCTGCCGGGCGGCGTGGTCGCTTCGACCGGTCAACCGTCGGGGTTTCTGGCGACGCTGAACAACTACCGCAACTACAAGCTGCATGTGGAGTGGCGCTGGAGCGGGAAGCCGGGCAATGGCGGCATCCTGCTTCATATCAGCGACGGTCCGATGGATCGCGTGTGGCCGCTCAGTCTTCAGGTGCAGACCAAGCGCGGGAACGCCGGTGATTTGCTGCCGATGGCCGGCGCCAGCTTTGCGGAGCCGCTGACATCCGCTCATGGGGCCGAGCCGCGTATCAAAGGGCGTACGGCGCCGGACAGCGAGTTGGCTGTCGGGGAGTGGAATGTGTGCGATATCGTCAGCCGCGACGGCAGTGTTGAGGTCACGATCAATGGTGTGTATCAGAATAGCGTCACGCGGAGCGCGCCGGCGTCGGGGCGCATCGGTTTTCAGCTCGAGGGGGCGCCGTATGAATTGCGCAGCGTGGAGCTGGTGGAGTTGGATTGAGCCGCCGTTAGCGTTTGAGCCACGCCTCCGGCACCGGCACGATGCAAATGTTCATGCTGCGCCCATCCTCCGACAACATCGCCGATTGAATCTGTATGCGCGTGCCTTCGGCGTTGAACGTCGGGTGCGGATGGTCGGCCGCCGTGGTTTTGTGCCCGGTGGTCAGCATCATCATTTCGCGCGTCTTGCGGTCGATCAGATAAACGCTGCGGCTGAAATCATCCCCCACCGCCCAGCGTCCATCCGACGATCCGTGCACGTGCCATAAACCGCTGCCGGACGGCGTCTGCCCGGCTATCGTCATCTCGCGGGTGCGCAGGTTGACGATCGCCAGGCCACTCGGTTTCTCGCGGGTGCCGGTGATGCCCCAGCCCTCGTCCTGGCCGGGATTCGCGCCCTGAACACCGGTCGCCGGGGCGCCAACGCCGCCGCCGCCCTCGGCGATGGGCCGGTGCCCCATGATCGCCATCGCCACCTCATCCTTCGAGATCACCGCTTCGTGCGTCACCCATTCATATGGCGCCTCGGGATAGAGCGGCCGCAGGCCGCTGCCATCGGCCTTCACCGTCCACGTGCGCTGCGGCGATTTGCCGCCGGTCTCCCAGCAGAAGACGATCTCGCCCGGATTCCACAGGTTCGCCTGGATATGGCCGATCTGGAAAGGCACCGACACCACATGTTTGACCTCCCCGGTACGCACATTCATGCGCGAAATCCCGTTCGGGCCGGCACCCATGCGGCGTGGGCCGAAAGCCGGTTCGATCTTCACGCCCGGCGCCAGGTGCTTCGCCGCTTCCGTCGGACCGGTGCGGAAATAGGCCCATTCCTCGTCCGCGTCCAGCGCCATGTCGCCGCCCGCCTCCAGCTCCGGCGCGGTGGTGCCGCAGATGCGCTGGTAGGCGTCGGCGGATTTGAGTTTGCCGGCCTTGCTGTCGGCCAGCAGCGCCGCCAGATCGACTTCGACGAACTGCATGCGTTTGGCATCGGCGTCCTTGCGCATGAAGTAGAGTTTCATCGACTTGCGCGCCAGGTTCAACATGCCAACGTACCCGCCCTCCGTGACCTGTACCAGGTCGCCCGTTTCCTCGTTGACGGCCATGGCCTCGCCCTTGACCCGCGCGGAGCGGAACACCAGCCACTTGCCGTCCGAGGTCCACTGCGGATGCGTGGGATAGATCTTGGAGTCGCCGTAGGGTTTACTGGTCAGGAAGGTCAGTATCGTGCCGGTGACCGGGTCCTTGACCACCTTGCGCTCGGAGGGAAACCGCTTGCCGATCTGCGCGTGCGCGCTACTGGACAGGATCAGGGCCGCGCAAATCAGGATCTTGATAATCATCGATGGCTCAAAACAGGTTGAAAGGTTACGATTGTCTGCTCATACCGGTGCGGACATTGCTCATTTTTCTGATTCTTTAAGCTCAAAGTACAAGCCTCGAAAAATCCTCGCATAGAATTGGCGCCATGAACAGATACCTTGCTTTCATCCTTAAATTGTGCTGCGCCGCAGCAGTCGTCGCTTCCTCGGCGGCGTCGGCGCAGACGCCGCCGCCGGCCGTCAACACCGATCCCCGCAACGCGCAGGTGGTGCTGCCGGAGCCGGCGAATCCGAGCCTGCCTTCGCTGATATTGATCGGCGATTCGACGGTCCGCAATGGCAAGGACGACGGCCAGGGCAAAGGCGCGGCAGGCCAATGGGGATGGGGCAATCAGCTCGCCACGATGTTCGACCCGGCCAGGATCAACGTGGTCAATCGCGCCATCGGTGGCCTGAGCAGCCGCACCTATCTGACCACCAAACATTGGCAACGCAGCCTGGCCTTCGTCAAGGCAGGCGACGTGGTGCTGATCCAGTTCGGCCACAACGATGCGGGGCCGGTCAACGATAACGTCCGTGCGCGCGGCACCATCAAGGGCATCGGCGAGGAGGGGGAGGAAATCGACAACCTGATGACCGGGGAGCGTGAAGTGGTCCACAGCTACGGCTGGTATCTGCGCACCTTCGTTGCAGACATCAAGGCGCGCGGCGCCACCGCCGTCATTTGCTCGCCGATACCGCGTAAGAGCTGGGGCGAGGATGGCAAGATACGGCGCAGCCAGAACGAATACGCCGGCTGGGCCGAACAGGTGGCGCGTCAGCAGAAGGTCGGCTTCATCGACCTGAATGGCATCATCGCCCGCCAATACGACGCCATGGGCCGCGACGAGGTGATGAAGATGTTCCCGGTGGTGACGCCGGACGAGCAGACCCACACCAATCTGGCCGGCGCCGAGTTGAATGCCCGTGCCGTGGTCGCTGGTCTCAAGGCCTTGCGGACGCCGGTCGTCATGACGGCGCTGAACGCCGCCGGCCAGGCCGTTCCCGCCGCCGAAGATGACCGTCCGGTGATCGACGCCAACAAGGTCGCCGGCGAAAAGCCGCGCGATCCGTCGCTACCCAGTCTGTTCCTGGTGGGCGATTCGACCGTCAAAAGCGGCGGAACGAACGGCGCGGTCGGGTGGGGTGAGCGCATCGCGTCGCACTTCGACACCGACAGGATCAATGTCGTCAACCACGCGATCGGTGGCCGCAGCAGCCGTACCTTCTTTACCGAGGGGCGCTGGGACAAGGTGCTGGCGCAGTTGAAGGCCGGGGACTTCGTCGCTATCCAGTTCGGCCACAACGACGGCGCCCGCATTGGCGATCCCGCCGGTAAAAATCGCGGTTCGGGGCCTGGCACCGGCCCGGAGACGGTCGAGGACACGCGCCCGGACGGCAGCAAGGAACAGGTGCATACCTTCGGCTGGTACATGGCGCGCTACGTCGCCGACGCCAAGGCCAAGGAGGCGACCGTGATCCTGCTGTCGCCGGTGCCGCACCGCGACGTTTGGGAGCAGGGTCGCGACTTCGCGAACTATGCGCAATGGGACGAGGAAGTGGCGCGCAAAGGTGGCGCGTTGTTTGCCGACCTGACGATGGTGGTCGGCGATGCTTACCGCAAGGCCGGCGCCAGCGCGGTCAACGGCTATTTTTCCGACGCACGTACGCACACCAACGAAGCCGGCGCGCAGTTCAATGCCGCGCGCGTGGTCGATGCCTTCAAAACCCTGCCAGGCAATCCGCTGGCAGCTTATCTAAAACACTAACAACAACGAGACACATCATATGAAAGTTAAGCTTTTGCTGAAACGAACCGCAATCGCCGCCATGTTGCTGCCGCTGGCCTGCCAGACCTGGGCCGAGACCAAGCCGGCCAACGACATGACCGCGCCGCTGCACCTTATGAAGGCCGACTATCCCACCCCATACGGCAATCCGTCGATCGATGACGTCAACAAGGTGCTGAACCGGGTGTTCACGTATCTGGACGCGGCCACGCCCGCGCAGGCGATCAACGCCAAGACAAAAAAGGAGATCACCGATTTCAGTCGGATGGACGACGACACCGTGCTGGCGCCTGGCGATTTTCGCCTGACCAGCTACGAGTGGGGCGTCACCTATGCCGGTATGCTGGCGGCGGGCGCCGCCACCGGCGACAAGCGTTACAAGGAGTATGTGAACAAGCGCTTGACGCTGCTGGCCGATATGGCGCCGGCCACGCTGGCGCGCATGAAGTCCAACCCGCAAAGCAAGTCGCCGGTGCGCAGTATGCTGGAGCCGCATGCACTGGACGATATCGGCGCGGTGTGCGCGGCCATCGTCAAGGCCAAGCAGGAGGGGCTGCGGGCCGACGTCAAACCGCTGCTGGATAGCTGCATCGCCTTTATCCGCACCAAGGAGCATCGGCTGAAGGACGGCACCCTGGGCCGCGTGCGTCCGCAGGTCGATACGCTGTGGCTGGACGATCTGTTCATGGCGGTTCCGGCGCTGGCACAGCTGGGCAAGCTGACCGGCGACGCGAGTTACTATGACGATGCGGTCAAACAGGTGGAGCAGTTTTCGAAGCGGATGTTCAATGAACAGAAGGGCATCTACATGCACGGTTGGGTGCAGGGGATGGAGGTGCATCCTGAATTCCATTGGGCCCGAGCGAACGGCTGGGCGGTGATGACGCTGGTGGAGCTGCTCGATGTGCTGCCCAAGAGTCATCCGGGATATCCGATGGTGCTGAAGCAGTTGCGCGCGCATGTCAAGGGATTGGCGTCGTATCAGGACGGAACGGGTCTGTGGCATCAGCTGTTGGACCGGAACGATACGTATCTGGAGACGTCGGCGACGGCGATCTATGCGTATTCGATGGCGCGGGCGATTAACAAGGGTTATATCGACAAGATGGCGTATGCGCCCGCCGTCATGCTGGCGTGGAACGCGGTGGCGACCAAGGTCAATGCGAAGGGGCAGGTGGAAGGGGTTTGCGTCGGGACGGGGATGGGATTCGATCCGGCGTTCTATGCTTATCGTCCGGTGAATGTGTATGCGGCGCATGGATACGGGCCGGTGCTGCTGGCGGGAGCGGAGGTGATCACGATGCTGAAGACGCACAAGTTCGAGATCAATGATAGTTCGTTGCAGTTGTTGGCGAAATAGCGCGGGTTAGGCGGAACGTCATAATCGGCCATGCATGCGGCACCGGGACACATGCGTTAGCGCGGTTCCGATTTCAACTTGCCCAGCACTTCCTCGGGCACGGCGATCACCGTGCCATGGCGCAGCCGCAGCGGCGTGCCTTCGTCGGGGAATTGCATCTTCGCCGTGACATCCTCCCACTTCACCATGTCGCGCGAGCGCATGGCGCCGTAATGCTTGGTGGTGTACGCGTCGTAGTAGAGGATGACGTCCTGGCCGATCTGCACCGCAGTCGGACCTTCCACCCACAAGCCCGGCGGCGTGATCGGCGCACTTAGTTTTCCGAACGGCCCTCTCAAGTCCGGCGCCGACGCTATCTGCAGATATTTCTTCGGCGGGTTGCGCGTCTCATCCTTGACCATCAGGTAGTTCTTGCCGTTGGCCCGCACGAAGCTGGCGTCGATCACACTGAAACCCGGATCGTAGTACAGCTTCGTCGGCGCGTAGGTGACGAAGTCGCGCGTCGTCGTGTAGTACATGCGGTGGTTGTATTTTTCCTCCGACGAGCCGTCGGTCGCGGGGAATCGGCCAGGTATCGTCGAGGCCCAGAAGATCAGGAACTCGCCGCGCTTGTCGTCGTAGACGATCTCCGGCGCCCAGGCGTTCAGCGAGCCAGGTTCGTGCGCCATGACCGGCACCTGCTGCTGCGGCGACCAGTGGACCAGGTCCTTGGACGAGGCGTAGCCGATGTTGTTCTCGTTCCAGCCCGAGGTCCAGACCATGTGATAGGTGCCGTCCGGGCCGCGCGCGATGCAGGGATCGCGCATCAATTTGGAGTTGCCCACCTTCGGCGCCAGGAAGCTGCGGCCGCCGCCCAGCTTGTCCCATTTGTAGCCGTCGGCGCTGCCGGCGAAATGCAGACCATCCTCACCGTTGCCGGTGAAGTAGGCGAAGACGTAGGCGTCGGCCGCCTGGGACGCGAAGCTGGCGATCGCCAGCGTTAAGCCAACGGCCAGCTGCCGCGTGATTTTCATGTTACTGGTTTGCCTCGTCGCCCAGCGGGCGTTCGTTGGTGAAGGTGGGACTGGCCGGGACAGAGAACGAAGCCACCGGGTCGGGATGGGATGGATCGAAATTGCCGTAGCCGTCCGCGATGAAGGCGGCGACCGGCAGGCCGCTCTGGCGCATGCCGGTCAGCACGGCCTGCGCCAGTTCGTAGCCGCCATAGTTGTTGTGGTGCGTGTTGTCGATGCGGCCCGGCTGCGGCTCGGCGAAGGCTTTCTTCGACAGCTCCGGGCCCAGCGCCTCGTAGAACGGTTTGCTCATCGCATTGAGGTCGATGAAGGCGACGCCCAGCTCTTTCGCGGATTCGCGCGCGGCGTCGGCGTAGTCCCGCAACGATGGCACGACCTTGCCGGCGGCGTCGAAATTACGGCGCTCCATCGACGACACGATGACCGGAATGCCGCCGTGCGCGCGGATGGCGTCGACGTGGGCGCGGACCTCGTCCTTGTAGGTGGTGAAAGGCCCGCCTTTGTTTTCCTTGATCTGTTTTTGGTCGTTGTGACCGAACTGCATCAGGACCGTGTCGCCCGGCCGGATGGCGCTGACGACCTTGTCCAGCCGGCGGCGCGCCAGAGAATCGCGGTAGGTCTCGCCGGATTCGGCGTGGTTGGCGACCGCGATGCCCGGCTTGAGAAAGCGCGGCAGCATTTGTCCCCAGCTACTATACGGCTCGCCCGGCTGGTCGCAGACGGTGGAGTCGCCCAGCAGGAACAGCGTCGGCGTCTTGACGGGGACGATCTCGATCGCACTGATGGCCGGGTTGGCGCCGTTGATTTCCAAGGTCAGGCGCTTGTCCCAGCTCCAGGCTTCCTGCACGGTTTCGCGCGGCGCCTTCAGCTTGACGCCGCCGACGGCGATGCCGTCGCCGGCCGGAATGCGGGGCGTGCGGACGTTGACGGTGAAGGTACGTTTGAGCGTGGCGCCCGGCGCGGTCGATACGTTCTCCAGCATCAGCCGGCGCAGTTCCGATTTGACGGTCGTATTCGACGCGGCGTCGCCGCCACCAAAGGTGATGGTGACGTTGTAGTTCCCTTCGGGCAGATCGACGGAAAAGAAAAAGGGCTTGTCGGCGGTAAGGTGCCCGGAGCGTGCAGCGACATTGCGCACCACGGCACCCGGCTCGAAGCCGAAACCGCGCTTTTCGTCGTAGTCCATATCCGGCTGCACGGCGATGTACCCGGACGACGGCTTGCCGCCACCGAAAGCCAGCCGCCAGGTGTCTGTCACCGCCGCTGACTGGGCATGACCGGAGGCGGCCAACGCCAGAATAGAAAACCCTGCCAGCAACGTCGCCGAGGAGAGGCGGCTTGCCACTGGCAGGGAAGGAGTGCCCGGATTAAAGTGCATTGCTTACTTACTTGTTCACTTGCTTGCGCCCAGCGTGACGCTGACCGGCGCGCGCAGGCGCGCGGCATGCGCCGCCACGTATTTCTGCCAGTCTTCACTGGTGGCGAAGTCTCCGCCACGGGTCCAGCCGGAACCCACGTAGTAGCGCAATGGCTGGCCGGAGACGACCTTGGCCAGCATCAGCTGATTGAGCTTGTCTTCGGCGTAGCCTTTTTCATCGGCGGTCGGCACGATGATCGCTGTGCCGAAGGCACCGTTCGATTTCTGCTCGACCCACTGCAGCATCGAGCGGTCGGCCGGTACGGTCGACGGCTTGACGACGGCTTCCTGGCCTTTGTCTGCCGGCGTTTTGTTCAGGCCCACGGCGGCGGTCAGCTGCTCCGGACCGGTAAAGGTGAAGGTGCTTTCGATCTGGTCGAAGTAGTGGCCGGCGTCGACCGTGAAGCGCTTGACTTCGGAAACCTTGGTGCCGGCGGCATCCCAGGCGTCGTAGTTCAATTCAAAGATCGCGCGTACCGGGCCGTTGGCGATGACCTTCCACTTGGCGTAGTTCACGCTGGTGAACAGGTTGCTGCCATCCCAGATGCCGGTGCCGCCAGCGCCGCGCGACTTGCCGACGTTGTACATGTCCATGCCTTCGCCTTCATCGTGGTGATAATGGTCGTGGCCCTTGTTGTACCAGCGGTCGACGATCGGATAGGCGACGCGCTTGTGCCAGATATCCATGCCGCTCGTGACCAGCACTTCCTTGCCGCTGCCTTCAGGCGCCGGCGCGGCCAGCGCGGGACCGTAGGTACGGTGCGCGACCTTATCGTTTTCCCACGCGAAATCGTCCAGGCGTTCCTGGATGTAGCGGGCCGAGACCTTGCTCGGGAAGGGCGGTGCCATCGCTTCGATCTTCTCGACGGTGAAGGTGGCCTTCTTTTCACCGGCGGCGAAGTTATGCTGGAAAATCAGGTCGCCATACGCGATGCCGACGTTCTTCGGGTCCTTGGCCTGCGGGGCGACGTTGGTGACCTGGTACGGCAGCACGCGGCCGGCGGCGTCTTTCACTTCGATATGCTGCAGCAGCGCGCCTGGCAGCACGCGATTGACTTCGGTCCAGGGGATGGTGATCGTTTCCGATGGACGCGCCGCATCCAGATTGTGCGTGACGGTGACGGTCAAACGGTCGGCGGCGAAGCCCGCGCCGGCGGCGGCCAGTGCGGCAGGTACGAACAGGATGTGACGAAGGTTCATGTATTTACCAGTGTTAGTGACGACGTTATGAAAGCGGGTATTTCCGAGACTTTACCGCATCTTGTAAATTCGGCAAAGCACGAATGAAACCGTCCCGCCGACCGCCGTCATGTCCAGCTTATTTTGATTTTCGGTTGCGACGAGTATCGATATTGCGATTGATAGTGTCAACGGTTGACGCGATCTAATCATGTTTGTGACTAAAGCTGTAAGAGTTCGCAAGCCAGATTCAGTTGTGCGCCCTGATGATCTATGACGCCGGCGAGACCTTCGTACCGGTCGAAGGCGGCCCCACCGGCTTGATGCCACAGCGCGCGGTGCTGTCCCCCGAGGGCCTGCTTGAAAAGAATACTGAGTGGTTTCCTGACGGGTGCCGTCTTCACGCTGGCATCCCCGGCGCAAGCCGCCGTGGTCGACTTCGACGATGTGACGGCGGGATTGCTGATGACGGGTTTTGCGGCAAAGCGGGGCGGATTAGCGGGCCTTGCCCGCTAATCCGCCCAACGTGGAACAGTGGTGATCTCGGCTATCAGGCTTCGATCGCGGTTTCTTTTACGGCCATCCGGCGGCGCTTGTCGGCGTCGGCGGCGGCGTTGAGGTCTTGAGGGAAGTCGTCCACGTGCACCGACAGGTCGGTGAACCGGGCGAAGTCCGATAGCGCGCGGCGTTCCTCCGGCGTCACCAGCCCCTTGGCGGCGGCCTGCGTGACCCATCGCTCTATCTCCGGCAGGCTTTGCGGCATGGCGTCCAGTTGACCGGCACGCACCGCCGGCTTGAGGCGGTGCTCGACCGCCTCCACCTGTGGCAGCAAGCCGAACGCCAGCTCGCCGCACGCCACCGGATCGCGCAGATCGTCGGCCAGGAAGCCGTCCGCCAGCAGCCGTTCGCGGCTTGCGCCGGCGGTTTGCATGGCGTTCGCCACGGCGCTGCCCAATTCATCGGACGGCGGCGAGTATGGAAGTCCGAACGGGAACGTCAGCAGACGCGCCAGAACGGCGGCGGGGCGGTTGGGGAAGTTTTCCAGCACGCCGTCCAACGCCAACTGCGCCTTGTGCAACGCGTCCTGCACCGACCAGTGGACATAGGGGGCGTCGGCTTCCTGCCGGCCGTCGTCCTCGTATCGCTTCAGCGTGGCGCTGACCAGGTACATCTGCGACAGCGCGTCGCCCAGGCGGCCGGAGATGCGCTCGCGGCGTTTCAGTTCCCCTCCCAGCACGAACATCGACACATCG
>Ga0105244_10001243_pt1 | contig 20883 bp, 18 predicted proteins | sample KBSM44metaG_FD_80423 | JGI IMG/M metagenome (GOLD analysis project Ga0105244, IMG submission 80423) | Miscanthus rhizosphere microbial communities from Kellogg Biological Station, Michigan, USA - KBS M4-4 metaG | ecosystem: Host-associated > Plants > Roots > Rhizosphere > Soil | place... | reverse complement strand
GGCCCAGATCGACGAACAAAGCCGCTCGGCGGGCGAGCAGTTCGCCTCCATCACCACCGCGACTCAAGAGCAGAGCAACACCGCGACGCTACTCAGTGCCAACCTGCAAAGCATTGCACTGGCCAACAGCGAACAGCGTGAAGTGGTGTCGAACCTTGCGGTGACCGCGCAAGAGTTGAACTCGCTGGCGGCGGATCTGCGCAAGGAAGTGGATCGGTTTCGCTAACGCGCCGATCAAGATCCCGTAGCAGCCCGGCTTGCCGGCGGGGGCGGTGTGTCAGTTAAACAATATTTGCCTGACACACCGCCCCGCCGGCAAGCCGTGCTGCTACGGCCTGCGGCCAGAATCAAAAGCCTGAAGCGCTCATCCCGACGACGGCCGATACTGCAACGCTTCGGCAATATGACTTCGGGATATCGCCTCCACTCGCTCCAGATCTGCCAGTGTGCGCGCCACTTTCAACAGGCGGTGCGCGGCACGCAGGGAGAGATTCAGGCGCTCGCAGGCGGTTTCAAGCCAGGCTTCGTCCTCTGCCTGCAACACACAGTGCTGACGCAACCCAGGCAGATCGAGAAAGGCGTTGGCGCACCCTTGGCGTCTGTGCTGGCGCTCGCGAGCCTCGGACACCAGAAGCGCGGCCTTGGCGCTGGTTTCTCCGGCCTGAGGCGGGGCGTTAAGCGAGGTGACCTCGCGCGCTACAGTCAGGTGCAGGTCGATGCGGTCCAGCAAGGGGCCGGAGAGTTTGTTGCGATAGCGCTGGATCTGATCGGTGGAGCAGCGGCAGCGCCCCGTGGGTTCACCGTGATAACCGCAAGGGCAGGGGTTCATCGCGGCCACCAGTTGAAAGCGCGCAGGAAACCGCACCCGATCACGGGCGCGGGAAATCACGATATGGCCCGACTCCAAAGGCTCCCGCAATACCTCCAGCACGCGTCGTTCGAACTCGGGAAGCTCATCGAGAAACAGCACCCCATGGTGCGCCAGGGTGATTTCGCCAGGCTGCGGACGACTGCCACTGTAGGACGTGGGAATTAATGCGACTAAACCTTCGTGGGGGTCAGCATTTATTGCAGCCCTTAATGGAGATGCTTGCGACGGAGTGCGCTACTTAATGCGACTAAATCCATAAATGTCGTTTGAAGTTGCGACTATCCTAGATGCAGACCGCTCCTCCACTCCCAACCCGCCACATGAGCATCCTATGATTCAAATGCCCCAAGCCATGTTTGACATCTACGGGCTCGCGCTTCCGTGGGGCTTAGGATTCGTTGGGCCGACGCCGCTACAGGGCTGGTTTACAGCGGACGGAGCTTCTTGGGGCGTCGTGACATTCGACGACGTGGCAAACGTCTTTGGATGCCTAGCGATGAGGCAACGTGTGGATCTAGTCTGGACCAAGACCTTGGAGGAGTTCGGCTTCGCCAGTCATGAGTTAGCCTACGAAAGGCTTTGCTTGCAGTTAATCGAAGGAGCCGCTCGAGAGCCGATGCCCTCGGGTGTCGGCAGACGGCCCAATATCTATAAATCTGGCAAAAAGAAATCTAGCAGCCTATTCAACCAACTCAGCACCAAGAGGAGAAAAATGGCTGCTTGGATGATTGGATATCTCTACTATGCGCTTCCTAAGCCAGACGCTAACTGGGTACCAGATTTTCAGAGCGAGAATCTGCACACTCGTTTGTGGGAGCTTCACTTGCTGGCCTGCTTTCGAGAGCAAGGTAGGCATGTGTCGCAGGATTACAGCTCGCCAGACTTTAATGTGTCTAACCGCATGGGCGAGTCAGCCTGGATTGAAGCCGTCACTACCAACCCTACTATTCGATACGATCACGCAACTACCTCCTTTGAGCCCCCGCCAACCTACGGAATAGAGCTATTTCTGGGTGAAGCCGCTAAACGGTATGCTGGCACGATCAGTAACAAGTTGAACAAGCGATATCACGAATATCCTCATGTATCTGGCCAGCCCTTCGCGCTAGCGATTGCAGACTTTCATGCTCAAGGTTCGATGACCTGGAGTCGTCCAGCGCTCATTGCTTACCTATACGGATTTTACGCAACAACTCACGAGGTAGAAGGTGTAAAGACTGCAGCAAGGGTTGCCGTAAGTCATCTTCTAAGTGACAAAGGCATTCGAGCTGGATTATTCGTCAATGGTGAATGCAATGATCTGTCAGCCGTCATCTTCAGCAACGGGTGCAGTATTCAGAAATTTGGACGGGTCTTGGCTTCGGCATCTCAAACCGGAAATGGCTACCGAATGACCCGGTTTGGGAGCATTCTGAACCGTACTCCTGGAGCACTCGAAGCGTTCGATTTTTGTTTGGACGTGACTAGTCAGGAATACCGAGATCTATGGCCGCAAGGCTACGAGCCTTGGTCAGCAGAGTTGGAAGTTTTTCATAACCCTCACGCTAACTATCCCTTCCCCAAAGGGGTATTACCCGAAGCGACGCATTGGACCTTGCGGCACGATGAGATGCTATGTGAGGCGTTTTACGAGACCCAGATTCTTAGCTCCAGAACGCTTGTGCAGCGAGCTTTTGACAGGCCGCTCAGCTTAGAGGATGTGGTAGGTGCACCTGATTGACGGGGGACGGTGATTACGACAGGCTTGTCGTTTAATTTCACGAGCGTGCACGTCGGGATCCTTGATGGGGAATCACCTCGTTAGCTGCAGTACATTCTTTATGTAAATTATGGCGAAGATTCAGGGAGCGAAAATTGTCGATACCTATGTTGTACCGCGGTCGAGAGCAAGCTTACGTCAAGCACACCATTCTCAAAACCTATCTTCAGCGCCTGATTATGATCATCGGACGTACAGAGTTGGAAATCAATTATGTTGACTGCTTTGCGGGGCCTTGGTCCGAAGAGTCGGATGATTTGCGTGATACATCGATTGGTATTTCGCTGGAATTGATGGAAGAATCGGCAATTTCACTAAAGTCCACCTTTGGACGTAATGTGCGATTTAGAGCACTATACATTGAGAAAGATCCAAAAGCATTTCAGAAACTGAAGCAATTTCTCCAGCTTAAGAATTTCCAATCTGTAACTGCTGAATGTTTGGAGGGCGACTATGTCGATTATATTCCAGATATAGTTCAGTGGGCTGGAGGGGCGTTTACTTTCTTCTTCGTGGACCCGAAAGGGTGGAAGCGCGTTATTAATGCTTCCGTAATGAAACCTTTGTTAAAAATGAAGAAGGTTGAGTTTCTGATTAATTTGATGTACGACTTCTTCAACAGGGCATTATCCATCGAGTCTCAGCAGGTAGCTGTGACCGAATTGTTAGGAATAAACGCCGATATTTCAGGGGTTCATGGAGCAATTGATAGGCAAAGTTACGTATTGGATCGTTATCGAAGCCAAGTGAATACGGTATATGGAGGGAGGTCGGCATACGTTGCGGTGGATCGTCCAGGTACCGAACGAGTATTGTATTTTTTGGTGTATCTGTCGAGGCATCCATTAGGCATAAAGGTATTCAAGGAGGAAGCTGAGAAGATGGAGATGGTACAGCGCGTCAGTCATCTTGAAATCAAATTGCGGCAGCAGGTGGAAAAAGCGCAGATGGCTGATCTATTCGCAACAGATACTGATATATCAAACGCTGCGGAGTATCATGATAATCGTCTTTCTGCCAAGTCTTATGTGTTGAGCAAATTGTCCCGCGAGCCAGTATTGATCGATCTGGAATGCTGGGCAAGCTATTTAGAAGAAAGCGATCTCTATCCTAGCGATCTGCAGCTTGCTTTCAAAGAGCTTACGAAAGAGGGAGTTATTATTAATTTAGATAAAGATATTACTCGAAGATCAAAACTCCCTGTGAGGCCTGATTGGCCCAAGAAAAGTGAGCGGTGGGCGCTCAAATCCCAAGAGTGAGGCAGATTGCCTCTTGCATGATGCGCATACGAGATATCCTAAGCCCATCTAAATTGGCTGAGATGCCTAAACGTGCATCGTAGGCCCGGGTGGTGGCTATTTGACATGCCTAGCGGTGCCTCCATAAAATCGAGGGTAACAGGAGCGACAATGCGATGAGTACTCAAACAAGCATCGAATGGACCGAAATGACGTGGAACCCCATCGTGGGATGCACCAAGGTTTCGCCAGGCTGCAAGCATTGCTATGCGGAAAACATGGCCCGTCGCCTTCAGGCCATGGGTACGCCAGGCTATGAGAACGGCTTTCGATTGAGCCTGCGGCCTGAAAAGCTTCTTGAGCCACTCCAGCGGAGAAAGCCGACGATCTACTTTGTCAATTCGATGTCGGATCTTTTTCACGAACAGGTGCCAGACGAGTACATCGATCAAGTTTTCGATGTCATTCGTCGAGCCGAACAGCATACCTTCCAGATTTTAACGAAACGTGCCGAGCGCTTGGCCGACTATTTTAGAACTCGCCATACTCCTCCAAACGCTTGGCTAGGGGTATCGGTCGAAGACAAGGCATACGGCGTGCCACGAATCGACTGTCTCCGTCGGGTCAATGCGACCATTCGTTTTCTTTCCGCAGAGCCACTACTTGAAGACCTTGGCGAGGTGGATCTTACAGATATCCACTGGGTGATCGTGGGCGGAGAGTCAGGTGTAAAGGCCCGTCCGATGCAGCAGGAGTGGGTCGACAACATTCATCGACAGTGCGATCAGTCTGGCTCGGCGTTTTTCTTTAAACAATGGGGCGGCTGGGGAGCTGACGGGGTCAAACGGTCGAAAAAGGCGAACGGTCGGTTATTGAATGGTCAAACCTGGGATGAAATCCCCCTCTTGAATTTAGCTTGACACATAGGACTTGCGGATGGCCAAGGAAGAAAAATACAAGTGGGATCTTGCTGCAGGTTTGTACCCACCGATTGATCCGCATAGCAAGATAAAACATAAAATCATCCAAGATTACATTCGATCCTACATCACAGTCGTGATGAGCAATCAGATGATTCCTAAAATAGGAATCAGCATTGTTGATGGCTTCTGCGGCGGTGGAGTTTATAGAGATTTTGGACTGCCTGATCATTACGGGTCGCCAATTATCGCTTTAGAGTCAGTGAGAGAAACCGTGGCGGAAATTAATGTGCAGCGCAAAATGCCACGGGAGGTGCTTACACAAAATTTCTTCATTGATATAAAAAAGCAAAACATTGAATATCTCAAAGCCGTTTTGCATACCCGAGGCTATGCTTCCCGAATCGAGAAAGACATACATCCGATTACCTCTAGCTTCACAAGCTCGCTGCCAGCCGTGATTAAAAAAATCAAGGATTTTGGTCGTGGTGAGCGCGCGTTGTTTCTGCTGGATCAATATGCATACAAGGACGTCCCTTTCTCTAGCATCCGTACCATATTTAACAGTTTAAAAAGTGCAGAGGTTTTGCTGACGTTCAATGTTGACACATTGATCGACTACATATCAGACAGAAACGAGAATCGCCGAGCCCTACAGAATATTGACCTCGAAAAGTACATTCCATGGGATAAGCTGAAGCTCTTCAAGGTTACTATTCATCATGAGTGGCAGCATCTGATACAGCGCTTTCTTGCAGAGGGGATTTTGAAGGAAAGCGGTGCTGAATTTATGACCGTGTTCTTTATAACACCATCAGGTCCGAATCCACGATCATATTGGTTCATACACTTGGCAAAAAGCTATAAGGCTAACGCCGTGATGAAAGAAATTCACTGGAAATATGGTAATCACTTCTCGCACTCTATGACTCCGTCTCTTTTTGTTGGGTACGATGCCAACAGAGATATCGAACTTACTGATCAGATGGATTTGGGATTTGGTCAAAATCACAACTTCGATGGCGTTACCAGTAAGCGCATTGAAAATGAGCTGTCGGTACATTTACCGAGGAAGATATACGACCAGCCGCAGCAAACATTTTCAGATATGATGAAGGGCATGGCTAATTATACGATGGCAGATGAGAATATTGTTAAGCTGTCTCTCGCTGGTCCCATTGCCAATGGTGATATCGAAGTGTTTGACAAGGATGGACGCACTCGAAGACGTAAGGGGAGCAGTATAAAGGCTAGTGACATCATCATTCCTGCACCGCAACGTTCCATGATTTTCATTCCATCCGTTTTTAACAACAGGCAGGGCTAGTTTTTTCTAGCGCGCTGCGGCGCGCCGCACACCTTGAGCTGGAATTCGCTCCGTTTATCAGACGGTCGTTCAGACCCTGTAATGGGCACCAATTGCGCCGTTTTCAGGAGTAAAATGGCGGCACCATCCTGACATTCTTTGGTCAGGAGGCGCCATGAGCATTACCCCATATTCAGGCTCTCACCAGCAGACGCGAACGATCAGGCCAACACGGCGAAGCGTCTCTGGTTCTTTCCCGCTACGTAACGGCGACACTGTTCCGTATGAGTCCATGCTTGAGCGCGATTTTCTCGCCCGAGCAACTTTCTCAACCCAAGTCAGTACTGTCGTTGCCCAGCCGGCCCAAATCCCTTTCAAAACTAGGGATGGCCGGGCCTTTGTCTATACACCCGACTTCCTGATCCATTTTCACCTGGATCAACCCCGCTTCGGAGATTGTCCCTCCTCTGTTTTGGTAGAGATCAAGCCTCGGGAGCAGTGGACCCAAAACTGGCGCAGGTGGCTGCCGAAGTGGAAGGCCGCTTGGCGTTATGCTCAAGAGCAAGGCTGGGAATTTCATATTCTGGATGAAAGCCGGATCCGGGATGACGCTCTGCTCAATATCCAGTTTCTGGATCGCTATAAATCCATGAGCTTTCGAACGGAGGTGATGGACAGCGTTTTGCAGACAGTTCGCCACGTAGGAGTGGTGCCTGTGCATCATCTCTTGGCGCTTCATTTTCCAGGGCCTCTAAGAAGCCAGAGCATCAGCCATATCTGGCACATGATCGCAGCACGCCAACTCGACTGCGATATTCGGCAGACCCTCAACGAATTTCTTCCGGTGTGGGTGCCTTCGCGATGAATCGCTCTAAATCCGAGCAAATCCCAGCGCAGCCGTTTGTCCCTGATCGGGCGCGCGTGAGCCTGGAGAAAAATGCCTTCGTGCAATATGGGCAGGATGTATTCCGCATCACTCAGGTGTTGGATTTCAAGTCTGTCTTGGGTATCGATATTTCGAGCGGGCGGGCAAAGGTGCTGCCCGTGTGTGCGCTAAAAGCGGTGCAGCCAGATCGAGTAGAAGGCCTGTACGTTAATTACGACATCGAAAGCATCTCAGGCGATGACTGGGCCATCGCCACGCGACGCTATGAGGCCATAGAGCCGTTGCTGGATGGCGTGATCCATACGCGTGCTGAAGTGAAGGAGAGAGCTCTCCGTTATGAGGTCGATTCAGCAACCATTTATCGATGGGTTGATCGCTACAAAAGTTGGGGTGAACTGCTCGCGCTCGTACCGCGGAGGCGAGGTGCTGCGCCTGGCACTTACCGCATTGACGATGCTTCGCAGGCCCTCATCAACGAAGTGATTCAGGATTACTACCTGAGCAGAAGTCGGCCAACCATACGGAACACCGTGCGCGAGTACGAGATCAGAGCCACCCAGAGGGGAATACCCTTCGTTTCTGAGTCGACCATTCGCGAGCGGATCCGAGGGATATCGGATAAGCAGTTCTATCGCGGACGCGGCTTCGCTGACAAAGCGCGGAATACCTATACACCATCGCCCGGCTCGTTTCCGGGCGCTGACTTCCCGCTATCGGTTGTGCAGATCGATCACACGCCTGTGGACGTCATGCTTGTCGATGATGTTCAACGCAGGTCGATTGGGCGGTTGTGGCTAACCTTAGCGATTGATGTTCACTCTCGGATGGTTACTGGCTACTACCTCGCCATCGACGAACCGTCCGTGACCTCTGTGGCGATGTGCATTGCCCACTCAATCATTCCAAAAGAAGAATGGCTGGTCGCTCATGGTGTTGACGGTGAATGGCCTGTATGGGGCATTCCACGAATACTCCACAGCGATAACGGTGCTGATTTCCGTGCTGAAAGCCTACGGCGGTCCTGCGCCAACTACGGAATTGAAAATCGCTTTCGCCCCGTAAAACGCCCCAAATATGGCGGACACATCGAACGCTTGATGGGCACATTCATGCGGGCAATTCACAGACTTCCTGGCACCACCTTCAGCAAAGTCAGCGACCGGGAGGGCATTGACTCGGATAAGAATGCGGCTCTCAGCGTGTCAGAATTTGAAGTCTGGCTGGTCAGGGAGATTCTGAAATACAACGCCAGCTACCATTCGAAAATTTTCATGAGCCCCTCCCATAAATGGAATATGGGCATTTTTGGTGGACGAGATGATTCTCCAGCGATCGGGCTACCTCCTCGCCCGGTCGATCCGTTCACTATCCAACGCGACTTTTTACCTGCCCATGAGCGGACTATCCAGCATTACGGTGTCGAGTTAGACGTAATGTATTACGACGAAGCGTTGCGGCCCTGGATCAATGCTAAGGACGGTGATGGAAAGACGCGCAAATTCAACTTCAGCCGTGACCCACGAGACATCAGCCATATCTGGTTTTACGACCCTCATCTCAAGCACTACTTCAAGATTCCCGTCGCGAATCAGGCTTTTCCTGCGGCGAGTGTCTGGGAGTATCGCGCGGCCAAGAAGCAGGCTGTCGATCAGGGGATGGCCAACATTGACGAGGATCTGATTCGGCGCCTGATCCTCGAGAATCGCGAGCTGGTATCAGCCGCTGAGTCGACAACTAAGCAGACTCGTCGTCAGGCCCAGCGGCAGAAGATTCATCAAAAAAACAAAACGCCCGCGGCGCCTTCTGCCGACGGCACAGTTGCAGCTTTCCCCGCCGTGCCCGGATTTCCACTACTCGACATTGGAGACAGTGAGGGCTGGGTGTTCGAGGAAATATCATGAACGACCTTCAGCACATACATCCTGATTTTCGTCATGTCATGGATCTGAATGACGAACAACGGGTAAGGTTTCTGTTGGAGCCGCGGTGGATCGGTTACCCAGCCGCCTTCGATATCCTGGAAGTGTTGAGGGGCTTATTAACTACACCGACGCGACCGCGAATGCCCAACCTGCTTCTGATTGGTGACTCCAATAACGGCAAAACGACCATCGTTCGGCGTTTCTTTGAGCTGCACGGTCAAGGCTACGTCAACAGTCAGGCCGAGCCGGTCAAACCGATCATTCTTGCGGAAGCGCCCCCCTCTGCTGATGAAAAAGCGCTCTACATCTCTATTCTTGAGAGCTTCTGGGCCCCATACAGAGCCAGTGATTCAACGTCGAAGCTGCGGTATCAGGTAGTGCATATGTTCCGCACCTGTCATGTGCGACTCCTCATCATTGACGAGTTTCATTCGCTGTTGACCGGCTCGGCGATTAAGCAAAGAGAGGTCATGAACGCCCTCAAAACACTGTGCAATACCCTCGCTATCCCGATTGTGGGAGTGGGGACCACAGATGCTGTCCGTGTCCTCCATACGGATCCGCAGCATGCGAGTCGGTTTGACGTAATGACCCTACGCAAATGGGAACTCGACCCCAGTTTTCAGCGACTAGTCAGCTCCTTTGAGACGATCCTTCCTTTACGGCAGCCCTCCGAGCTTCGCAAGCCCGAAACGACCACGCTGCTGCATTCAATATCTGGCGGAAATACCGGCGATCTCCACCGGCTTCTAATGGAGTGCGCCAAATCTGCGATCACCTCCGGCACAGAGAAGATTACGAAGGCGATTATTGAGAAGCATGCTTGGGTTAAGCCGACCCGTGGTATTCGAGAGCTGTTGTGAACAAATGGCCGCTGTACCAAGACCCCGAGTCGGATGAGTTATTTTCGTCTTGGCTGACGCGCAACGCCTTGGCCCATGGCTGCTCACCGATGTCGTTCGCCGGGGCTCTGTGGCCAAGTAAGAGGGTCTGGATTACCGATATCGACTGTCGTGAGCTTGCTTGGCTTGAACAAGGTTTTGAAGCTTGGGCTGTTGCTGCTGTGAGAACCACCACTGTTTCGTTGCAGACAGCGGTCCGGCGGCTATCGGGAAACCAACCTAGAGCCGGGAATGTTCGGTGGCTGCTTTCACAGGGCCACCGCAATCGCTGGTGTCGTTGTGGGATGCAATTCTGTCCATTGTGCTTTTCCTGCCAAGCACCTTATTACAGGTACCAGTGGCGGTTGGCGTGGCATACCACCTGTGATCGGCACGGTGTTCAGTTGAGTAGTAGATGCGCCAATTGCCACGCTCCTGTCCAACCCCACCTGTTGCAACCTCCGATGTTGGATTGCGGTCGGTGTCATCGATGCGCAGAGCCTCTAAGCGCTCATCATGTTATTCAGTCTTCAGTTCCTCGAGCATGCGACTTTCAGCGCTTGGCGGACAGTCAGTTGAACACGGGTGACCGGTCTGAAGGCTGGTTTGACTACGCGTATTTGCTGATTTCATTGCTTCGTTACGCCAAGGCAAATCAGACGGGTTCATCTCTGCTCATGCTGAAAGATTTGGGTGTCGGCGATCATTTCTGCGATGAGACACCGGACCTTCCGATTGAGCTTATGGAGGTCAGTGACCGTGCGAAGTTGCTAGCAGATCTTCATCCTCTCGTTGTAACTCCGCCTGTACAGCTGATCAGAATGGTTGCTGCCTATCGAATACCCGCATCTGCCTTTGGACGCCTTGCTCGAAATACGGGGTTGGGGTCTTTGCCAAGCGCGTTAGTCGCCGCTGCTGTTTCAACCAACCCTCGACGGTCCCCTCTGAGAAGTCGGAGCGAGTCTGTCGAGCGAAGTGGCATTGAAAAGAAATGGCTGCGTCTTCAAAGGAAGATACTGTCCTATGAGCGCTCCTAGCATTTGCAAAGGCTGTGATGAGTGTGGACGTGAAATTTTCCGCGTCAAAAGGATTCATGCTGGCAGGCGGTTTTGTGAGACGTGTTACGCCAGGCTTTTCAAGCTTAAAAAGTGTAATGGATGTGGCAACACCGCTCGCCTACCGATTTTTGACCAAGGTGCGCTCTGCCGTGGCTGCATCGTCAGCAAGCCCTGCATTCGCTGTGCTCGTTCTGGAAGACCTGTGGGCAAGGTCACACCCGACGGGCCAGTGTGTAACTCCTGTGCGCACCACTTCAAAACGCCAAATCCCTGTGAGCACTGCGGCGCACTTTCCACCCGCCTGGTCCGTACGGTTCTTGAATCTGGGATATTCCGATGCTGTCCACGATGTGCTCGACGATCGGCTCGTACCTGCCCGAAATGTCGCCGACATCGAATACTCACTCTGCAGGCCGATGGGACGCTGGCATGCAAAAAATGCGTCCAGACTCCCACCTCAGCTTGTGGTGCCTGCGGGGGAATCATCCCCGGCGGTCGTGCAAAGGAATGCGAAGACTGTGCTTGGGGTAGATATCTCTTGGCCAAGATAAGACTTCATGCCGGGGAATTGAAGTCGCTGCACATTCAAGCCGCGTATTCAGCCTTTGGGCAGTGGTTGGCTGAACGGGCTGGCAACCATCGGGCGGCGCTAGGCATTAAGAAACATCTTGCGCTTTTTAAGGTGGTCGACGAGCGCTATGGGCAGTGGCCGCCAGCCAATGAATTAGCGATTCAGTTGGGTTACCAAGGGCTCCGTAACGCGCGGATTCCATTGCTTTGGTTGCAGAGTACCCAAGGCCTCCAGATTGACACAGAGCTCTTTGGTCGGCTGCAGGAGAATGACAGGATCGCACGCATCCTTGAGGAGATACCCGCTGAGCAGCCCTTGAAATCATTGTTGGGAAACTACCTTGCCCACTTGCTGACGAAGGTCGATGCAAAGAGGGTCAAGATGAGATCGGTGCGCATCAGTCTTCGCGCGGCTACTGACGTGGTGAAAATTGCTGTGGCAGCTCGAGCTATTTCTATAAAACAGGGCCACATCGCGAAGGTTTTGAGTTCCAGGCCCGGAGTCGCGGCTGCTCTATGGGGGTTTGTTGCTTTCCTAAATGCCCGCTCGCAGGAGAAGTCAGATCCCCTCCAATTGAACAAATCGATGGCTGATCACAATCGTCGCACCAAGCTCGAAAAGGACCTGATCAGGCTCGCGGTAGCTGCGAGAGCTGGCCGCGATGTAAGGTTTCAATGGATTAAGCGATGCTTGGCGTACTTCCATCATCAATATGCGGCAGACTCTACCCACTTGAACTCAAGGCAGGACTCAGATGGGGTCGGGTACATTCTCACCTGGGAGGGGCGCGAGTATTGGGTGCCGGATCCGCTACATATGACCCTCATCCATGCGTCCAAAGTCGACGCCAAGCTTCTCTAGATTTTTTCGAATGCAGGTTTCATACAAAATCTTATCAGCCGCATTTTTGGAATGATTGAAAGGCACGTTAGCCGTCCTGAAGACCCCCACGAAGTTTCGAAACACACCACGGTGATGACGAATCAGATTCAGCACTATACGAATTTGCGCACTCACCTCGGGCCATGATCCTGGTAGCTCAATCAGGAATGCCTGTGCTTTCTGCTCACGCGATTCAACCTCATCCTTTTGACTCATGATAAGACTTCGTTGGATCTCGAACAGGAAAAATACACGACCTGCACAGACGATTCGTAGAATCTGCACACCGCGAACAATGTTGTTTTTTCGATTGAGGAAGACCCAGTTCCGAGTTTTCTGCTCGACCTCATCCTCCGGCTCGAAGGGTCTTAAGAGCACGAGTGTGGCAGGGGGCTTGGCGCCTCTCGCCTCCAGCGTAAACCATTCCGATTTTTCGATTACTGATGGGTGGCGAGCCTTTAAAGCTTCAACGGCAAACCAAACGTCAGCCAAGACACCCATTGATTCCCATGTAGGAGTATCGACGACTTCTCCTTTCGCGACTCCTGAGCCGGTTCCTCCTGGATCACCTGATGACAGTACGCCAGCGTCACCTGCCGGCAAAACACGCTTGCCGCGATTGCCAGGCTTTCGCTGCGTGACTGTCACAGTTTCCCGTCGTTTACCCAGCACTTCGAAGCTCTCGTTCAGCAGTACATGTGTCCCGAAATCAGACCCAGGCTCTTGGTCGCTGGTTAGCTGTGCTTGTTGATCGAAGGGTACAGTTTTTGTCAGACGTTTGATGAAGGGATCATCATCATCGTCTCCTCTTGGACGATCTTCCGTACTGTAGTCGGGGCGGTGGATTTCAAGCTTCTCTTGCTCATCAGGCTCGCTCGCACCGGTGAGACGAAGACACAGAAACGTTTTGCCGTCGTTAAGCCAATGCCCCATTCCTCTGATCGTTGCAGGTCCAGAGAACCAAGGTGCTACCTGCAGATCCCCAAAGGGAGAATCCAGAAATCGAGAACCTTGAAATGCTGCCTCAAGGTCAGAATGTAGCTTTTGACATAGATAAGCGGTACGGGGGTTATGGCGCAAATGAGCCAGAAATGCAGCCTCGCTGTTTGAAATCCAACGATGCAATTTGACTACGTTCGTATCCCAGGTCAGTTCGCTATCAAAAAAGAACCGCTTTTGAACCTCTTCCCATGGGTAGGTGGTTAAAACGCGGCTGATTTCGGAGCTTCGGCCGTACAGCTTCACCAGGATTTCGATGCACGGAACCAGAATATTCTGTCCATCGGCCATGGGGAAATCCAGAAGCCATGTTTGCTGATCAAATGGGAGTTGATAGGGGCTATCAGAGCGTGTGAGACCAGCCTCATCTGCCGTCACGAAGCTCCATCTGCTCGGAGTGAAGTCAAGGGCAGTCTCGGGAAGAAGGTCTAGTTCTGTATCGCAAGCGGGCTTCCCCTGCTTCCACACTGTTCCGACTTGCAGAAAATTGAGGTACGTCAATCCAATGGGAATTGTACAGAACGCACCAAGCCTGGCCTCAGCGTCAACGCGACGGAATGTTACGTTCACCAGTGGTACGGTATTTACACGTCGATTTGGCGTGAATGCACCTCTCCACCAGACCACGAGTTCATCAGTGTATTCAGCGGGTTTGCCGGTCAGGATGACCTGTGGTTTACGGTACGCGAACGGTCGGCGGACGACCGATTGTGTTTCCAACTGCTCGGGCTTGAAAAATACAGTCATGAATACGCTCTGTTTTACTGAAACTCTTCACCATCACTTCGCGGATCGTCCATCTTACGGAGGGAAATACGAGAGGGTGCGTCTGCGGGTTCTTGGCGGCGAGCTGAGTCCGAGGGTAGGTGGGCTGCGGACTGAGATTCTCCTAGAACTGACCAGTCAACACCTGTATCAGTTGATTTTCAACTTAACAGCGCCCAGTTACTCGCCCCTGGTTTGGATGATCTTTGTAAGCACTGACCCATCTGCCTGTAGGCCACGTGTCATGGTCCACATTCAGCTGTTCCGGAGTAGCATTACGACGCTCGCTCTCGGGCGCTTGGTTAGGGGCGCGTGCCGTATCATATGAGGTCCGGACGCGTGAAACGAGGTTTCGGATCATTGGTATGTAGTGTCGGGTCGTCTTTGCTTATGAATGTCTCACTCCCGACAACAAGTTCAGTCGGGCATAGCAAGCAGATTTCAGGCTGAGTGAGAGTACCCAGGAAATTTAACTTAAGACCTGCGAAATTGCTGGAATAAGCCTATATTTCAGAACGCCAAAATCATGGATTGGACCTCATCGATGAGTACGCTTATACCTACCCAAAGCCTGAACAGCCTCGTCGATCCGCAGGCTCAGCGCTTAGTGGATTTCCTGCGCGACGTAGGCCTCCCTCACGAAAACATCATGGCGGAACCGTCCGAACGTTCGATTATCGCAAGTAATCTTCCCGCCTACCTCCAATCCTTGCCCGCCGAGGTAAAGCGCGACGCTCGCTACCTTTCTAAATTTGTGATAGGCGCCGGTTCTGGCCTTTTCGACTACGCGTTAAACGCAATTTGGAACGAGGTCGTTATCGACCTGCGTAAGAAGGCAGCACTCTACGGTCTCGACATTTTTTTCGATGCTGCGGTCGGCGGTAGCAAGACGCGCGAGTTCTACAAAGTCGAAGACGATCTCGCTGCTCTCAAGGACGCAGTGCTCCTAGATACCTGTCGCAAGCTGGAGCTGATTTCAGACACCACGTACAAGAAGCTCAAGCATATTTTGGATATGCGGAACGATATCGGCATATCCCACCCGACCACATACAACATCAATGCGTTCGAGCTACTGGGGTGGTTGCAGACGTGTGTTCAAGATGTATTGCATGATCGCCCTACTGAGGCTGCCCTCCAGATTCAGGCATTCGTCGCAAACCTCAAGGGCTATACGACCTCAATCGACGAAGCGAAGAGGCAGAACATTGAGCGACGATTCACGGAATTACCAAGCCATCTCTGCGGAAATCTTCTGAGAACCGTATTTGGCATGTACGTAGCGCCTGATACCGATCCCGGCGTTCGCAAAAATATAGCTACGTTGGTTCCCGCACTGTGGAACACCTGCCCCGACGAACCCAGGTATCGGCTTGGCATCGTGCTTGAGGGATACAACACCAACCTTTACAAGGATAAATATGCGCTCGGGGACCAATTTTTTACGCTAGTGGGTGGCAACGCTTATCGATCTGCCTCTGAGCGCCTCGTTATCGTCGATACACTCATCACGGATCTACTAGAAAAGCACAACGGGTGGGATAATTTTCACCATGAGGCACCTGTAGCAGCCAACTTATGGTCATACCTCCCAGATCAAAACGCGATCTTTGATAACCTAGCCGCTAGGCTTTTCAAGACGGTCCTCCTGTGCCGTATTGGTCGGGGCGTGTCATACAATAATGGCGTTTCGCCTGGAGGCAAGCGTTACTATGATGCAATCTTGAATCTTGGGGGAGATAAATATGCGCCACATATCATGGCTGCATTCACTAACTATGAGATTTCGGGGCAGCTCGGTCGTTCGGTCTGTCGGGGGCAAGCCAAGCAGGCACTGGAGGCTGCTCGTGTAAACGTTATAAACCAGCGCCTGACCGAGTGTTTGACCTATCTGATCGAAAATATCGAAGCTAATCCTAGTTGCGTTACTGGAACTGATTTCAAACGGCTATCTGCTGACTATATCCGCTGGAATTGAACACTAGGTTTGAACAAGAGCCGCCCTCGGGGCGGTTCCTTGCATAAGCACGGTCGATCAATCCGAACCGACCTGGTCCCCTCCGTGCTCTGCTTCTCATGCCACCAGCACTTTAACGGCTCCCACCTCTCATCTCCCACTTTTGCCAGTGTGGGTTCCTGTGAGCCTTGGCGATACAGGCGCTCTTGGCTCGACTGCAGCGAGCTTCAGGGGTTGCATCTCTCAGCCGTAAAGGTGACGGAGACCGCGAGCACGGACCGCTGCAAATATAAGCATCGCCGCTACCTATGGTTAGTAAGCCATACAGGGCTAGAAACCGTTGACTTTCGAAAAAATCATAAAATCGGAGTGTCCACAGTCCATGGATCGTGGACACTTTAAGGCGATACTGTGCCAGCAAGTCAAGGGATTTTTGTATTTGTTGCCGCCGGACGCGTATTGGCTGGACTGACCTGAAAGGCGCTTGGCTCGTTGGACAATTACGGACATTCAGATAGCCTCGTGAAACGCGGTAATTATAGTTCATTTATAAGCACTTGTCCGCAGACAGATAAATGGAGCGTAATCTTGAAGCTGAGGAAGCCGGTGGCAGAGTCGGTTGGAAATTGCTCCGAACGCTGCAAACAAGTAAGCTGTTTAGTTACACCAGTTTTCCATGCTGGTCGCATTAATATCGTTTGCAGCGTAATAAGGAAAAACTGTTCTAGTTATCCAAAGTGACGTTATGACTGTTGAAGGTCCGAGTCAGTATTTGAGATAGGCGGGAATTAGGATTCGTATCTATAATTTGCTTACAAGCAGATTTGAAGTTGGCCAGCGCATGGAGAAATTCAGCGCTAGGATTCGCGATTCTTAGAATGGAAAAGTTCTCGCTCAAAAAATCAGCCAAAGCCCTGCCTCTCAGACCTCTGATTACTTCCTCATATGACTGCTGTGTTGACTCGGAAAGGCAGACGTTCTCTCTGTCCCCCCAACCGTTATTTTGTCGAATGCGGTGAAATGCCTCTGCCAACGTTAGTGCTGGGAAGCGATTGTTTCTTATGCGCGCATCAAGGGCGGCTAACGCAGGGTGTGAAAACCCCTCTGAACTGAAGTGCTCTGAAGCCCCAGACTCAATTATTGCTTCATTTCTATCGATCCATGAATATATCAAGTTGTCAGCTTCGGAAGGATGGCCACATTCCGCAAATAGTTTGCACAACGAGCTTACGTCGCTTGCTGATAGAAGATGCGCATTGGTGCGTAGGGTCCTAACGGAGTCTGCATTTATATCGAAACGGAATTCAGGATCCCAAGAGTATGATTCAAATAAATTCCTGAAGTTAATATAGATAGACTGTCTTTCAGACTGCTCTTTGTACTGTCTAATAACCTCGTCAAGTCGAGATCTATCAACAATTCCAGAGCGAAGGTATGTAATCACAATCTCTTCATAGCTGTCCGCTGAAGAAATTTTAAGCTTGGTTAGGATGTCGTCCCAATCTAACTCTTCGGGAGTGCGCTGCTCGCGTGAAAATGCATTGTTGAAGGAGTTGTACTGCTGCACATATTCTATGGTGATGTTCGATGATAATCCATGATAGTGAATGGCGGTAAGTAAAGTAGTGCTGCCTACAATGCTGTCTAGAACGTAATCATCCAGTTCGCCATACGCAGAGATTAGTACAGAGAGAACTCTTAAGATTCGTCTGATAATTCGAATGTTGGTTATGCCGAGGATCGATACAGCTGATTTTGCTCTAGAGCCGTACATCAATTCACTATTGCCTGCCGCAACATCATACGTTTCTTCTGAATTTGGTTTTAAAACTAGTTCGATGTCGATGACCTTTTCGTGCAGTTTTCTCCATATGGTTTCATCCTCCAAATTATCGGAGTTTAGCAGAAGTAAGAATCTAGTATTGTAGCTTTCTGAATATTCATTGATGAAGCCTAAGATTTCATCTATATCAAAATTCTTGTGCTTTCTCTCTATATCGTCAATGACTACGAGCCTGTTGTCCAGAAGTTTCGGCAGCCCCAAAAGCACTAATTCTTCGACAGAAACACCAGAGATAAATTTCCCTGCTAATCCCTTGAGAAGCGATCCTCCGGCACCGATAAATTCTTTGTATTTGTTATCTTTGTTAAGGGTTGCGCATTGCAAAAGCCTAAGCTTTAGCTCATTAATGCTCTTTGCTCCGAATATTGAGAAATAAATCGGTGCTCCGACGGACGAGTCGTTTCTGTTTAATTTGGTATAAGTTTCTGACCATAAATGAGTTTTTCCAGACCCCCATTTTCCAGAAAGGGCAATGACTTTATATGATTTGTCACTCAGTAATGAGATCAGGGTCTCTTGCGCCATTGTATACGAGTTCACCACCATAGCTCCTTAATTTAAACGATCGCAGATAGTTGGAAAGTCCAGTCCAAGGTCAATAGCCAACCTGGTTGAGTATTTATACCTGTTCCGGCCCGCTTAAGGTGGGCCCTACGTCGACAGCCTGCCAGTCGGTACTTACTCCTTGAAGACACTGACTGATTCAAGACGGAAGCGAATTGAATTTCCCGTGCAGTAGGGACGGACGTGGTGAGGGACACCACCTTCATCAACCTTGGTAATGGGCAATAATCGGATGGAAACAGCCAAGTACGCGGCAAGTGGAATGCAGTTTGATCCCATGATGATCTGACATTCGCTCATACGTGAAACCTGCCGCAGCTGCTAAAATGCTGTGGCAGGTGGATCTGAAAAGCACATGGTCCGATAGAATTTTATCGAAATCGTTCAAGCTTCACAGGAGCAGCTAGGGGGTTTTTCACCGCAGTCGTCGCAAACCTCACAGCAGCAGTCAGGCTCTTTATCACCGCAGTGGTCGCAAACTGGACATTTACAATAGTCTTCCTTGCAGCCACAGTGAGTGCATCGTTCGCAGTTACAGTCGACTTCTTTTTGTTCACAGTCTTCACAATAGCTGCACGTGCATGCGCTAGCGGGTAGTGCGCAACCATCACAAATTTTGTCCATCGGGTCCATAGCTATCCTTCCTTCAATATTAGGTTGCGAATGAGCGTATCATTTGGATGACCTATCCACATTTGACACAGTGGCAGGAGTTTCTGTATGGCATTTCCCAACCAGTGATACGACTAAGCTGGCTATACTTTTTCAATCGTTTCCAAGCGTTGTCGCGATGCTGATCCAAGCGACGTGGCCTCTTGCTCTGGCCAGACGATGCACAACTCGTCGATATCGAGCTCGCATTTTGGGCCGCTGCTACTAAGTCACTATCGGTTGCTGCACAGCATGCTCAGCCACGACTATGACGGCTGCTTCGACAATGTCCGCATTGGTGGGCTTAATATGAGCGAGAAATGGCAGTGTAGGCAACGACATATACCGTCTCGATTTTCAATTCTTATGAACATTGTTTCCAATCACTTAGGTCCAAATGCAGTTGACTTGTCGTAGGCTTCATTCACAAAGGCGCGCATGTACTGCTTTATCAACGGCTTCAAGCGGGCGTAGGCCTTGTCGAGGTCAAAAAGTTTTTCATTGGCCTGCCAATGAGGGTACTTCGAGGCCAGCTTTGCATCTGCCACGGCGCCGGCATGTTTGATGATATTGTTGAGCAACCGAAGTTCATCTACCGCATCGAACTCCGGAAGAGTGGAGCAGTCGATTTCGGTTACGGGCTCGCCCCGCAGTACTCTGTTTTTCTTGTCCTGACCCATATCGGGAAAAGCAGAGGCGAGAACTCGTTTAACCTGCAGCTCGACCTGCGCATAGAGACCGCTGATGGCCAACGCTTGGCCGAGTTTTCTCACCTCATTCAGCTGATAATAATCATCTGCGAGAAAATCGCGATAGTCCTCCATATCGTTTTCGCTTTCGAAGCGGTCAGCGCTCAGCCCATCGTATTCTGCCGCTAGACGTTTCTGGCTGTGAGTCCAAGCAGATTCCAATTGAGATATGAACTCGTCGAGCACGTCAAAGCTATGATTGAGATGTATTAACCGCATGGTCTGCCCGAAGCTATACGTCTTCACAGGCTTTGTGCTCATAAAAATTACTCCATGTTCTAATGAACGCGCCCTCGCATTCATCTATTTCCTGCCGATTCTTTGAACGAAACGCCCTATTCTGTGACTCAGAGAACTCAGACAGTTTTGGTAGCAGCGTTAGATTCTCAGGGATAGGATCCAATAAGCATCGCTGATGTCGCTATGCCAGTGCAACCTCGGAATCGTGTCGAGCTGCTCGTTGGTCAAAATCATGTCGAGTTTGCTTTAATTGTGGCGGGCAAGGGCAAGGGCAAGGGCAAGGATCGTCCATTTGCGGAGCGAAGATTGGGGACCGTTGGGCGTCAAGCCCGGCTTTTGCATCGAATCCGTGGCTAGCAGAAACTCTTCAAAGTATCAGCCCCCGAGAGGCGCTGGTCGAGCTTTGGGGATTTTGCTCGGAGCCCACTGACGAGGACAAGTCAGGCCCCAGCCCAATATGACGAACTGCACGCGTCGACCCCGATCTGCGGCCTGTTGAGACCGATAAATTGGGTGGAGCCGTGGATCGGAAGGCTCTTTCTGACATTCAAGTTTGCAGGGCCCTTTTGCGCTCGACGAGTAAGAAATGGTTGTGTCAGTCGCATTTATTTCGAGGCAATCGCATTTATGTCCAAAACCGACAGCCACCACCCACCAGCGCGGGGCCTGAAGCCGAGTGGTGAGGCTGCCTGAATGGTCGCTGTGGCCAACTGGTCAGCGGCGCATGGCTGGCGACCGACTGGATGGCCGCGACCTCCAGCGCCTCGCGCTCGTCCAGCGGCGGCAGCAAGCCGGGGAGGCGGCTGGCGAGCAAGGTCTTG
>Ga0105244_10001233_pt1 | contig 20996 bp, 14 predicted proteins | sample KBSM44metaG_FD_80423 | JGI IMG/M metagenome (GOLD analysis project Ga0105244, IMG submission 80423) | Miscanthus rhizosphere microbial communities from Kellogg Biological Station, Michigan, USA - KBS M4-4 metaG | ecosystem: Host-associated > Plants > Roots > Rhizosphere > Soil | place... | reverse complement strand
CCACATTGCGACGATATCTGTAATATTGCTTGTCCTTTAACGCCGCTGCAGGCCAAATTCAGCCTTAAACATACGGTGGCGATGGCCTTGCTCGGCAAAAACACAGCAGACCCAAGTGCTTTCAATGACGAAAACATAGCAGATCCACAGATTTTGGCTTTGCAAGAATTGACACAAGTGATTTTCGATCCGGGATTGCGAGTGCCGGAAACCATAGTGCGCATCAAGTTGCGGGACGGACGTGAAGTAGAGCGAAAACATGATTCGAGCCGTCCGGAAAATGACCTCAACGCGCAGAAAAAACGGCTCACGAACAAGTTCCGGGCATTATGTGAAGGGCATCTTCCCTTATCAAAAATTGAAGAGATAGAGCGGAAAGTTTTTGAATTAGAGTCCCTAGTTAACATTTGCGAGTTGGTACGCCTAACTGCTAGAGCTACGCCTCAGCCCTAACATGGTTGCCAAAGATGCAAAGAGGTATTGTTACAGGGGATACCCGCTGCAGGCAACGGGGCGATAAACAAAAAGAATTTCAAGAAAAAACAGGACTCAGAGCTAATGCCGGTTAGTTAAGCTGACCGGCATTTTTGTTTTTTATCGGATACAGGTTGAAGGTGACGTTGGGGCGCAAGACACGTGTGATCTGTAAGGTATGTGCAGGCTAGCCCGAAGATAAATGCGCTCTTCCCGGTGATGTGGCAAGATTTAGTGTGGCGTTGGGGCATGCAATTCGGCGAAATATTTGGGGATATTCCCCTTACGATCCGCAGAAACGCTGTTGATAAACCGGACAAGGATGAGGATTGAGGGAGTACCAACAGGATAGCTCTGAGCGTTGGGGGCGCTGATGCCGGAGCCATCGATGGCTTGTACATTGTCTCTGATCAAGTTTCGCAGGTCAGCCAAATGGTGCTAGAAGAATGAAATTATTTTCAGCGCCGCGTAAATCGAAATTGAGATTAGACTCAGAACTTAACTTTAGAGATGTCGGCACGTTCTGCCCGGCTAAGGAATCGTTGAGTGAACGTAAATTGGAAAGGGCTATTACCGATTCATGGCGAGATTATCGTCATCGAAGACGACCCGACATTGCGTTCGTTGATGGAGGATATCGTGGCGGAGATCGGCGCAAAAGTAGTGGCGTTCGACACTGCTGATGACGCGTTAACCTAACCACCCGAGTGAAAGCGGCGGTCGAGCCGACCAGTCAGGACTGGTACTCGGCCAAAATCGTTCCGGCCAAAGAATGTCGAGCAGATTGGCGTTCCGACGCGCCCGATCTGCCGCGACAAGTGCGCGTTAACATTGTCGACGGATTGCGCCTGGAGAAAGTGCGTTGGCACGGCCAGTTGGGTGATGTCGAATTTCTCAGCCGCCTGGTCGATCTGCAACGGTTGCCCTCTACTGACAGTCGCTACCCAGATGCAGCCGGCGACATCTGGCAGCATCGCTACAACAACGATGACTGGGACGATGACTGGGTGTTCTCCGACAGCCGCTTCCAGCTTTTGGACGGAGCGGCAGATGAATTTTTGCGCTTTCTGTGCGAGGTGGTCCATCCCGTGGTGCGGCCTGATCGCGATGAAGCGTTGAATCTGGTACTTCAGTTCAATGAGCAACTGCGACAAGCTGGTTGGGAGCTGTACGAAGAACAACACATTGCCGGACGACCGCGTTTCTCCTATCGGTTACTTCAAGAGGGAGCATCTCGCGTTGTGTTACGAGCCAGAACTGTGGCCGACGCGTTGGATGCAGGTTGGATGGCCAAGGAGATTGAGCGCTTGGAGCATGCCGTCGATCGAGATCCGGCATTGGCGATCGGAACGGCCAAGGAGTTGGTAGAGACCTGCTGCAAGTCGATCCTCAGTAAGCGCGGAATCGTCGTGAACAAGAGCGATGATCTGGGTGATCTCACGAAAAAACTCACAAAAGCATTGCAGCTGGTACCCGAAGGCATCAGCGAAGCGGCGAAAGGCGCAGAGAACATACGCCTCATACTGCGTAACCTCACACAGCTGACCAACAACCTCGCCCAGCTCCGAGGCCTCTATGGCACAGGTCATGGTCGCGACGGCCAGCATCGCGGACTACAACCGCGGCATGCCCGACTGGCCGTGGCCTCCGCCGTCGCATTCGTCGACTTCGTATCGGAGACCTATCACTACAGAGAAAGCCTATGCAGATCTGAGTGATGCCGCCGGTTTGCGTGAGCATAGTGATCGATGCCGAGTACACGCAAACCGGTATCCAGCGAAAGGGCGTGATGGTGTCGCTCACTAGTCCAGCCATGCTAAAGAGTCGGCGAGTTGAGAAACATTGCCTGAACAGGTGATTTGGCGTACTACCCGAACGGGTAGGTCAGCCCTGGATATTCCAACTGACCCAACAGCTCGCACTCGGGTTTTGATCATGGGGGGAGCGTTTGATGGCCCGCTCCTAAAAAGAAACTCTTCGTGTCCTGATCAAATTTTCCCGCAAGTAGTACGCCCTTGCGGAACCGGTTTCTACCAGGCCGGTAAGCAATCCTAGACAAGCGTTGTAGATGTTACGCGTCAACGCTGCTCTGTTCTCAATTTGTAAGTAACGGGCCAAGGACATTTCGAGATAGAAAGCGGTATTCAGCTGGCGGGAAATAACCGCAGTATCCGCCAAAAATTTCTCCGCCAAGATGAAAATACCATCCTCAAAAAACAGCTCATGAAAGTTGTACATCAATGAGCTCAGCGCCTCGAAAACGTGACTGTTATGCCCCGACTTCCTTACGAAGTCTAAAAGGTCGCTGGCGCCGGCCTGAATGCAAGCGGTTTCGCTTGGGTGGCGTTGCCAGTGGCTGTCGGAGTAAAGCATTCCGCGGAGCAACAAATTCAAATCATGCTGGTGTCCAGCATAAGGATCGTTGACGTCTTTCGCCGCGATGGCGTGAAGCTCAGGTGCCAGCGCCCGCCATAGCGTCCATATTCCATCGAAATCGCTGTCCTTCTCCATGGCAATATCAAATGCTAGTTTGACCAGGTAGGTAAAAGTGGGAGCCTTCGAGCACCCGGTAGCCAAAACCTCGCGCAGCGGCTCAAAACCTCTGTGTTTTGAATGCAGCACATGCTCCGCAAAACAGTCCTGAATCTTTTTCTTTATGTCGTAGTGTATTTTCTCCTGACTACCTCGCCGTCGCTCTCGGTACTGATCCTCGTAAACAAAACCGACGATTTTCTTGAGCAGCCGAATGTGCTCATCTTCCTGATGGTCATAAGGAATGAGTAACATGGGCAAATGAATTAGCCACGGAGCATGGCTTTCGAGCGAGTAGTCTTCAACACTCAACGGGAATTGCCCTGCCAATATTTCATCCCTGAATCGAGCAATCTTATCGCTCCAATTCTCAAGCGACTGGCCGGGAACATTGCCTTCGTAATGATGATGTCTGCTGGCTTTCGCCGTTTCCATCCGGAAGCGAGCATACTCCACTACCCCAGCCAGACAGCGGGAAGCAAAGTCATGGCTGCTTGGCCAAAGGTAAGTCCTTACTCCTTTCGCGGCGGACGCGCAAACATGCAAATTGGCATGAGTCAATGCAGTGACGATTACATATTCCAAAACTTCCACGTCTTCATCATGCAAATCAAAAGCGAACATTTTGGCCAGCACGAATGCGCACGCCGCCGCGCCATATTGAGCCGTCGCATCAACCGCAGAGTTATCTTCTAGATTGTCTGCATGCATGCAGACTGATTCGAGGATGATCTCAAAACACCATTCTTTGTCTTCAGCTGCCAGTTCAGCTCCAGCGTCTCGAATGCAAACAGCTGCCGTGGTGGTGATAGCGTCGAAGGCCATACTTTGAAAACCTAGAACCTTCCCTGTCTCCAGCGCAGTAATGAGCCCTCGGGCCTCCGCGACAGCATCCTGGTAGGTGGCATAACGCGCGGTGTCGGGGCTGAAGTCTTCAAACACCTTCCGGGACCACACATACAATCGCTGAACCACCGAATCGTACGAATGCTTGTCATTGAACTCACGTTGAACCTGCTGAAGGTCCTCAGGCAATGCAGCACTTGATTGCAGAATTATTCGATTGTTCTTCCGGTCCTCAACCGCTTCCCAAGCGCGAGTATCCACACGGTGGATCATGAACCGTAAATTATTATCCTTGGTAACTTCCGCCTCAGCGATGAAAGCGTCGACTATTTGCACCGCTTCGGCCCGCAAGCTCGCATGAAATTGGAGTTTGACCAGTAAATCTTCTAGCGTCTCTGAGCGCCATGGCCGAAGGGCGGCCTCCCTGCGTTCCTCCGCGTAAAATCTCGCCATCACGTCGCGATGCATCATGGTTCCAAACCAATTCATCTCGGCGCCGCCCATCTCGTGGACCTTACGCTGCAAATCCAGGCCATAAAGCCGGAAATTTCTTAAGAGGGGCAGCGCCGAGTCTCCCACCTTACTAGAACAGGCAACGGCGATAGAGGCTAGAACGGAAGTCGGCATCACCGAATTACTCGACCGTAGGAGGTAGTCATACAGCCAAACAATTTCACGTTCCTGCGTACAGGTGTTAACCCACGCAAATAGCCAATTCTCCAATGCCATCATCGCGCATTGCAGCACGCCCGGTAACGTGGAGTGCCCCCTGTAGCCTTTCCAGAGATGCGGGGAAGCATACTGAAGCACGCGATGCCCATCAGCCAGTTGCAGTTCAACTTGCTCAACAGCCATCTCTTCGGTGAAGCCGAAGCCCGGTTTCAGTTCAGATCGGGGCCCAAACTCTGACTCAGCATGCTTTTGTGCCGTGGTGTTGCACAAGTTAATAATGAAATCCAAACCCTTTCTAGGGTGATGCATCAACAGATGTTTGAATGGGCCCTTGGCACCGCTGGCAGGTGAGAAACCTCGCTCGACATCTAAGCCGTAGGACTCCTCGACATCCAGTCGCTGACGCAGCATAGGCCATGCGGGGTCAGATTCAGGCTCTTCCCTCATCCATTCATGTAATGCCAATCGGATGATGAGATCTGGGCTACGCATGCAGAGCATCGGCATGGCATCCCCCAGCAGTGCCAACTGAGTCAGCTCATCCACGTAGCTCGGTCGTTCTGAGCGCTTCTTGGTGCGGAATACGTCGTGTTCTACCAAGGCACTAAAGTCTTGCTCGACCGCCGCCGAGACTTTCAATAAAACTTTAAGAATTTTCTTTCTGAGTGAGTCACGCCGGTAGTCATCCTTGATGCGCTCAAGCAGAAACAGCGCTAGCAGCCCGACGCATTGAGAACCGTGGGGAAGCTCCTCCCAGATATTTATTTGCTCACACCAGATGCTCAGCACTTCAGCCACTTGGGTACACGCCGGCTCAGCCAGTTGGTGCCTGACGGCGTAGGTAAAATCAACCAAGGCATTCCACCCATCGCCATAGGGCCTTAAGAGCAACACTTTGGCCAGTCCAGTCTTTTCATCTATGCCAAGTGGGACATTGTCTCCTTCAACGGGGCGCTGACAGGTGATCTGCAATATGAAAAAAAAACGGATCAGCATGTCTTCTTTGTTTTGCAGTAGCAGAGGCTTGAGTGAGACTAAAAAGTCCTGGGGATCCGGACATTGCAGGACGGCAGCAATCGCCTCATCTTTCCAATAATTTTCGATGCCCTCATCTGTGAGTATCGTTTCCAAAAAGCCATTCAGCCCCCCGCGAGACTTCAATTTGTGGTGCAGCCATAACCTAAATCCGCGGTTGATTGCGGGTTCATTGCCGATGGCGGTCAGAAAATTTGCTGGATGCCCTTCGCAGTCAATGTATTCGCCCTCAATGAACTGTTCCAGCGCCCAGTCTTCCAAAACGTCGTGGCTGGGGCTGATCAGCGAAGTACGCGGGTCTCGGTAAATCAGATGGTCTTCTTCTAGCTTGGCAATGACTTCTGCATCGAAATCAACATCCCGCACCCCGAACACCATGCGTTTGGCGCGCAGCTTGGCCACGGCTATAAACGTAGCTTTGCGTCTGCCCGGCATGCCGGCCTTGCGTTCTGTGCTTTTCGCAATCACCGAATCCCAGACAATGGTCCGAAATTCTGCTTCTGTATCTTGCGGATTAAAATGCGCACCGTTACCAATCGCTCTCACCGCTAGGTCGATGAAAAACGGTATTTTCAGAATATCGAAGAGCAACTCATTAGAAATCAGGGCGTTTAGCTCTGGGGTCTGTTCACAGAGCTGGCCGACCTGATCTTTCGAAAAACCTTCGATGTTGATACTGCTGAAAGCAATGCCGCTTGGCTGTAAATAGTTGAACGTCAGCTGCTGGTACGCATAATCGCGGCCGGTAGCGATAATGGTCCAGCCCTGTTGCCCCTTGATGAAGTTGAGTAAATCAATAAATGCCGATTGATGATGAAGTTCGAGGATTTTCTCCACCGACTCGATCACCAAAACCTTCCGACTCAACAACGCTAACCGGCTGGCAATCTGACTTAGGCTTGAACGCATACCGAACGCAGTGAATACGTCATTGAGGTGGGACTTATCGAGGTCTTCTGCGCGAAGATAGAATACGGCCTTGTCCTGTAGTCTCACGGACACAAAGTCTTTGACGATACCCGATTTGCCGGCCCCCCTCCCCCCTGTGACGAAAAGAAAGCCAGTTTGCTCATAGGCATTTGCTATTGCCGCCAACTGTTCATCTCGATGAACATGAACCTCGTTGATCGAACTTGAAATGCCGGCAGCGATACGTTCGCCACGGTCACGCAACCTAGCAATGTCACTCTCTATTTCGAGCGCGACAGGACTAACGAATAACGCCGTCAGTTCTGACGGTGCATTGTCATGGGTAAGCGTACCCCCGTTCTGATTAAATTCCTGCACTGTTGTGATGACTTTCGCCAGAACCAGATGGGGAGACTGGTTCGAATGATACTGGATCAATGCGCCCAACAAGCTGGCAACCACTGAAGCCTTAGAGTCCAGGTCATAGGAGAGTAAATAAAATACCTTTAGAAAACTCCACAGCTGATGGTCAGTGATCTCTTGACCGCCGTTGGCTGACTGCAATTGGCTTTTGAAAATGCGTAGTCGTTCGAGCTTGGTCTTGCTGGTGAAGCCTTCGGTCTGGGATTTACGGATGAATTCATCCGCGCTAGCTGAGTACCGAGCCCACTCGAGCACGGGCAGCGTATGGTTTACATCGAGTTTGGGGAGTGGTCCGGTGATCAATGCAATCGCATCGTTTTGCAGATCAAACGTATCACTGGTGAAATCCGCCCAAGCCCCCTTCACCACTTGCGCAAACATTGAATCTTCAACGTCGCTGATCGTGATTTCGTGCTTAACCTGCGCGTAAAGCGTACTCACAGTGCTGTGCTCGTCGCCGGCTACGAGGACGAAGTCGTCGGTTTGAATTCCATCGTATTTGTTCTGAAACTTAATTTGCTGCGCCTTTGCATTGGACGGAAGGCAAGGCAGGGGCGAGCCAGCCAGCAACGCGACGGCAAAGGCGGCTTGCACACGAGTTTCGAAGTTAACCCCACCACCACCAGTTGAGAAAGGATTGCTTTGAGCCTTTAGATCATCATTCATGTCACGGTTTCCTAGTGGCAACTGGTGGTTTCGATGGCCGGCCTACACTGTTGGTTTTCATTTCCACTCGTTCAATGATTTACCACCGGTGGCTTGTAATCGCATTTTTCTCGGGTGAAGTCGGCGGGCACAGTCACTGATGTTTCAAAGAAGGTGCCAAAGTCAAAATCCTCCAAGCCATAGGGTGCTACAAGCACGGACTCCTGCGCGCTTCCAAGAAACACCACCGGGCGCGCAGGGTCGACGTTTGCGCATTCATGCGAGTAATTAAAATCCAGCGCATGCGCCATCAGATACACCTTCTCCGGGAATCGGCTGTCATTCAACTGCCCTCCCGACCAACTCAGTCCAAAGAACAGGATTACTCCGGAAACCCCGATGAACAACAATGAGTACAGCGGTACCTCCGTAACGGGATTGGTACCGACATGTTTGTCCTTAAGCCAGGCCAGCACGGACAACACATGCGCGGCGGCGGCCATCCCGGCCACCGCCAAGGCAAAAGGTACCAACAGTTTGAACAACACCAGCCCGGTGGTCATGACCAAGGTAATTGGGAATGCCGTAGCATCGACGTGAAAAACCCCGTTGACGAAGCCAGCCGCCTTCCCCCGAGCATAAAAAATGGTCCCTGATAGGATCAGTGAAAGCAGAAATTTGGTCACCGAGAAGCGCCACAGTGATCTGACCAAGGTCGAGCGCTCCAGCGAAACACCGACAAAAATCGTACTCAACGCGACCGCCCAGAGGCGCAACGCCAACGTATGCTCACTGACCCACTCAATGTCACTACTTGCAGATCGCGTGATCGCAAGGATGATACCGACACAGCCGATGACGCCCAGGGACCACCTGACATCGAAGGACTCGTCCTCTTGGCGCCGCTTCCGAGCGTTCAACTGCTCGGTCAAACGAGTGCTGATGTTGCGCACAAAGAACTTCAACGATTTGTCATCATCTTTCCTGTAAAAATCCAGCTCACTCCCTTTCAGCTCTTGGTGCATGCCTTCAACACTTCGCTCAATTTCCTTGGTCATTTGCTATCCATTCAAATACTTAATGCTTATGTCGCGATTTGGAGGCCTTCAACTCCCTACCGCCTCCGGAGCGCTCTTGTGTTAAATCAAAGTCTCAAATATTGCCTGGATTAATCGTAATCGGACTTTTCTCCGCGCTCGTGCCTTCCCAGCGCCTCTGCAACCAAATCGATGGCCTGAAGTGGCTTGCCGCTCAACGAAGCTCGATCGACCTTATCCATCCACCCTTTACATGCCTCGATACCCAAGAGATCTTCAAGGCTAGCGGTTCGAATAAAATAGTGTTCAGACACTGAATTTTCAGAGTACCCCGTGCTTTTACTTACCATCGCCTCGGCGAATTGAATGAATCGCGCAACAGACGTTATATGCTTCTCGCTCCACTTACGGCCCGCGCCGTCAGCAAAACGATTCAATCGGTAAATGTATGAAACGAAGTTCCAATGCGCGATGAAGGCATCGGGATCCTGCGAGGCATAGGCGAGCAAATTCAACACGAACATTTGCCTAAGGTTCTCATAGCCGGCCTCGTCCAGATCGGCAGCCTCTGAATCGCTACGCGCGGAAGCTTCTGACATTAGCAAGCGCTCGATAACGACAAAACCTTTGGCCCGCGCGAACGCGCTGAGCAGCAATTCGCTTCGGACCCGCGGATCTTCATGGCGCTGCAGAAAAAACAACAGCAAGCGGAAGACCCGTGCCGCCCCAGGAAAGGAGAACATTGACAGATCTTCTCCATCGACGACCTCCCCGGCATTCAGCAGAGTCACGACCACAGCGTCGGAGTTCTCGAGAGGGAACACATCAACACGGGATTCCAGCCTATCTAAAATGGTGTTTTGCTGGTCCTTAGTGTGCCGCTGCAACTCGCCACAGAATCGGGCGCTGTCAGGCAACAGAAGCATCAGGGTATGAATCAGCGAATTCGGTATGTCGTCGAGCGGCAGCGCCAACTCGAAATAGCGATTGAAGATTTCAGCGCGGCATACGCGGGACTCACGCAACCAGCGTGCATGTGTACCGCCCGCGTATGTTTTATTCCTATAGACCCAATCCAGCGTTGGAAACAACTGCTGGATGATCTGATCGACCGCAATCCGGTAATCCTGTGGTGCCAACGCCACGATACCATCAACCAGAGCCTTTATTTGAGGCTTGGCGGCTTGATCGTTACCTCGGAGCGAGCTGCCTCCGGTCAACATTTCCTTATTGCGAGCTAGTGCCTCGTAGCTCGTCGGGGCGAATGTCCGCAAACACTCCAGCGCAAACAGGTCTACTGCGTTGACTTCCGCGACGTCCGCACCACGCAACAATCTGCAATGAAAAGCCAAGGTTGAGGTATAGCGGTAGACATCACGCAAACTGCGGAAAAACGGCCGCATGCCTTTGCGAAACACCCCGCGCCAGTAATCGCTATCGAAGTGCTCGCTCAGTTGTGGCTCGCTGGCAAGAATTGCATCCAGTCTTTTGAACAGCGCCGATTCCAAACGATCATTGGACATCTCGGGAACGCTGAATGGTACCTGGATAATCTTCTCCAGGTATTCGGCCCCCTTGAAGCCCGCGCGTTCCAGGCCCTGTTCGACGATGTCACGCTGGAACAGTAGCAAAAACACCACGTTCGGGAAGTCCATATTGCCTTTTACCAACTGGAACAGGGCCTTCATCTGTTCCGATGAGAGTCGATCAATGTCGTCCATCACGATCAACAGTGGATGCTCGCGCTTGGCCAGCAGCGTCCTGATGTCATGTCGGATTTCACTCAGCGTAAGCTCAGCCTCCTTCGCCGACTTATCCAGGCTTTCAGCCCGGTCAACCAAAAACTTACCAGTTTTTTTTAGCACCCCAGGGAGTGCCGCCAATGCGGAGACACCGCTTAGCGTGGTCATCAATGTTTGCAAGGCGGGATTCGTGATCCAAGTCCCGAGGTAGGATGTGACCAGCGCCGAACCGAGAAACAGCGGTAGGTAGCGGGTCACTCCATCCACCAACTCTGCGCTGGCGTTAATGCGCCGCCCATACTGTCGCAGGATCTTGGCCAGTTTCTTGCCGTCCTTGCTTTTGTCCTTGCGTCGAACGGCACGCGAGACCTCTTCGAAAAACGACGCGCTCAGTTTCTCCTGGCCGGTCCACTCCCATGGGTTGTATTCAATGACTTCAAGCTGTGGAGTGGCAGCTAACCCCTGAATGGCCAGATTCTTGATCGAACTCTTGCCGCTACCCCATAACCCCGTCAGGGCAATGACCAGACTTTCCTGGTTTTTCCAGCCGACAATGGCGTTCGCAAGATTTTGAGCAAAAGTGGATCGCCCTAGCAGATCCTCGTCGGCAGCTTTGATCGGTCGGTCATTAGCGAAACCCAATTCATCCATCGTACATTCCTTGTGTGTTGTCATTTCAGCCGTTGAAGCTCAGGTGCCTTATGCCGAAGAACTAGCCTGGCTGCTTACTTCGCAGGCTCGGGCTGGAGTTTTTTCCTCACACGGGTCTTGCGTTCGCTGACCGGCGATGAGCGCAGTTGCACTACCAACTGTTCCAGCGTGTCGCTACGTGCCTGCTGCGCTGCGGCGTTTTGCAGTGCTTGGCCCAACTCGGCCTGTATGCCTTCGATCCGTTGCTGCAACTGCTCAATGTGGTTGCCGGCTTCTTTCACTTGGACGATCCTGCGCTTACCCTCTTCCCGGGCACGATCGACTTCACGATGTGCACGATCCTCGACTCCGCGCACGTAGCTCTCCTGCGCGATGCGCTCCTGCTCGGCCTTGAGTCGCGCCTCCTGCAGATCCTGCTGTAACGTCTGGTTGTGCTGCTGCGCTTCACGGCGCTCGTGCAGCAAACCTTCACGCTGCTGCTGCAGGTCCTCGATCTGCGCTGCGCGCTGCGCCAACAACAGTTCCAGATCGGCCAGGCGCAACTCCGCCGCCTGGCGTGCGGCCACGGCCTCCGCCGTCTGTTGGCGAAACTGCGCCGCGTCCTGGCGCGCCTGGTCCTCGACCGCGGCGACACGTTCGCGTTCGGCAGCTATCACCTGCCGTTGTTCGTCCAGCGCCTGTTCGGCCACGCCCTGTGCCAGGTGAATCGCCTGCTGCCACACCGCAACAAAAGCCTGCGACACCTCGCCCGGCAGTGTCGGCAGTCGAGTCTCGCCGCTCAGCCGCTCGGACAGGCGCGTCCACCATTGATCGAGCAAACCACCCACCCGCGCCGGACTGCCACGGCCCAACTGCAGGCGCACGCGCTCCACCGTCGGTCGCTCGCCACGGCCCAACACCGCGTCTGCCGCAGCAAACACCTCGTTTTCCGGCACCCCTACTGCCATGGCCCACCTCCGGGTATATTAGGTCTGATAATGAAAGATTATCCGACGTTATTTTCTGATTACTGGATTTATCATACGTTGAACGTATTAAATATTACAGACCAGTTGCCCTTGGTCGACGAAACCCCGTTGGACCCGCATGTGCTGGCGCTTAGCGCCCAGGAAGCGGCGGCGGCGTTCATCGCCGCCGGCACCGCGGCCAATACCGTGCGCAGCTACCGCAGCGCCCTCGCCTACTGGTCGGCCTGGCTGCAATTGCGTTACGGCCAGGTACTCGGTGATGCGCCGCTACCGACCACGGTCGCGGTGCAGTTTGTCCTCGATCACCTGGCCCGACCGTTGGCCGCCGGCGGCTGGGTCCACCTGCTACCGCAATCGATCGACGCGGCGCTGGTCGCCGCCCGGGTCAAGACCCGGTTGGGGCCGCTGGCGTTCAACACGGTCAGTCACCGTCTGGCGGTGTTGGGTAAATGGCACCGGATCAACGAGTGGGACAGTCCGACCGAAGCGCCGGCGCTGAAGACCCTGTTGCGTGACGCGCGCAAAGCCCAGTCGCGCCAGGGCGTGAACGTGCGCAAGAAAACCGCGATCGTGCTCGAGCCACTGCAGGCGCTGCTCGCCACCTGCGACGACGGCGTGCGCGGCATTCGCGACCGTGCCCTGCTCCTGCTGGCCTGGAGTGGCGGCGGCCGCCGCCGTTCGGAAGTCGTGGGTTTGCAAATGAGCGACGTGCGCCAACTGGATGCAGACACCTGGCTCTACGCGCTGGGCGTCACCAAGACCGATACCGGCGGCGTGCGGCGCGAGAAACCGCTGCGCGGACCGGCGGCGCAGGCCCTGAGCGCCTGGCTGGCGGCGGCACCGGCCACATCCGGCCCGCTGTTTCGCCGGCTGTACAAGGGCGGCAAGGTCGGCAGCGCCGGATTGTCCGCCGATCAGGTAGCACGGATTGTCCAGCGTCGCGCGAAGCTTGCAGGATTGGAGGGGGATTGGGCGGCGCACAGTTTGCGCTCGGGCTTTGTCACCGAAGCTGGGCGTCAAGGGGTGGCACTGGGTGAAGTGATGGCCATGACCGAACACCGCAGCGTCGGAACGGTGATGGGCTATTTCCAAGCTGGCTCACTGCTCGCCAGCCGGGCCACGGAACTGATGCGCGACCCAGATCTCATGCCCAAGATTAAAACGCTGTAGCTTGCCCGATGGCGGCTACCTTGCTCGCTTCTCCAGGCATTAAACGCTAAACAATACCCCTGCTTGGCTGAAACCTAAAATACAGGGCGCAAGCTTGCCGCGAGTTTGGTCAGGGTGGTGATTTAAAACATCATGTGGATTTGTTATACAGCCGACCGCATGCGTCGCGCCCCATAGTATCGACACCAATTATCGTGTTCTTGAGCAAACTCGGCATGAATGCGACCCTACAACACGATATAAATAGGGGGGAGGAGCGAACCAAACAGCAGCGATGGTGGCGTGTTGGTGTGCACATCAATGCTCGCGCCCCTAACCTTTACCTGAATCACCAATGAGGCTTGATGGTGTAATAGCTCACGCATGCCTAGCAGCGACACCGGCAAATCAAAAAAACACGAATACCGAGCGCCACTGAAGTGACGAACAAGCAAGTAGTGCCACTCCGGATCAATGTCTTTATGTTGAAAAACATCCCAGAACCCGTGTTTGCTGTCCACCCTGAAACCTATCTTCGGAGTGGTTCTCAGCCAGAAGTGCACCCTCGTCAGCAGTTTATGAAACATGCAGCTGAAATATTGACTGAGCTCAATGGATGACATAGCAAGCGGTGCCAGGCAAGCTTCCGCCGACTCCGACAATCGCGGGGGCGCCTCACCGACCTGACACCCCTCGAATTTCATCCGAAACAGCTGCCAAGCCAATCCCATCAAGCAGGTTTCACACAGCCCTTGCCCAAGCGAAGCAGCTATCGCCTCAAGGCAACACGCATGCCGGCGTAGCATTCGCAGTTGCCAGAATGCACAGAACTGTCGATATGCAGCGCGTAATCGCAGAAGAGAATCGGCACAGGTAATGGAGGAAGATAAGCCGCTTGAAGCGCAGGAACGCAGATCGATTGTCTTCGTCCAGCCCGCAGGCCGTGACCATTCAAAAGCCACACCACTGGTTCCGTCGTCGCCATCCTCGAGATAAATATTCGCACACGACCGCGCTGTTTCTTTGTCGCAACAAAGGCTCTCCAACACCCCAAGCCTATTAAGTGTGCGAGCGTACTCAATGAACGCTTCATGCTTTTTCACATAGTCAAGAGCATCCTGATGGGCGCTATGCTTGCTGAGAACCTCGCTGCGAGGTAAACAATATCCGCAATCCAGGCAATGAAAGCCGAATAACGATTCAAGCGGGCCGGGCTTGAACGAAGGGAGGTGCTGACAAACTGCGCAGAGGTATTTGAGTTTAATATGATGCCAAGGACACCAGTGCACGAACTGCAGGGAGAAAAATACCGATACGAATCCCGTAGTTTCAGCGCACATTGGGCAGTACTTGTATGTCCCCGCGCTGTTACCGGGCAAAAGCGAAGCGTAGCTGGAGATGAAATGTGTGAAGGTCTGTGATGAAGACTCGCAAGAATTGAAAGCTTGAAAGAGTCGACGATAAATACGCTCTCCTGGCTTATTGGACGTATAGCCGCATTTCAACCAAAGAAGTATCGTGCGCGCCGGGACTGCATTAATAACGGATAGCTTCTGAATAACCGCAAAGTCCGCATCGTAGGCCCATGGAAAATCATCTGGCCAAAAGTAGCCGTCTCTATGCCACATCACAGAACACCCTCAAATTGGAAGCCTCGACGGCTTTACGCACATCGTCCTCATCGACTTCGAATAGGCCAGTGTCATGAAGAGCGGCGAACTTTAGGTAGTTTCTTACCGATTCACAAAAATGTTCCATGGGCAGGTTGTTAGTGTATTCGCCCTTCACACTGTCGGAGAGTAACTTCCAGAATAGGCCGCTTAAAGTTGCCAAGCGAAATCCTCGGCTAAATGCGATGGGTAAAAAATAAGCCGTGTAGCTTAGGCCAGAGAGAACAGGAAACTCAGAGCCTTCATCACAGGCGTGTAAAATAGCAGCAAGGTCCTCACAGGAACGGCAACCATGATAAGTATGAATTTCAGACAAAAAGCGACTCACAATGCGCCTTTCCTTTACCTCTTGGAAACCGCTACGTTTTTCGTAAATATTTGGTTGCGAAAATCCAATTACGGTCAATGAAATTTTTATCTGCTTTAGGCAGTTGTGAAGATCCACCAAGATTTTGTAATCAACAGCCTGGAGGTTTTGGATTTCGTCAATAATCAACACATATTGCTTGCTCACAGCGTCTGCGAGCTTAGTTTCTATCAAACCAACCAAGTGATAGAGAAGATCAATTTTTTGTTTTGTGGTGGTTTTTTCGGCATAGGAGAGTTCGCGCAACACGTTCCACTTGGCGTTGTGCCTGTCGTGGGCAATACATAATGTCACGTGTGCATCGGGTAATTTTGGTGCAAGCTGCGCTTGCACAAACTCTGCACACGTCGACTTCCCAACACGGGAACTTCCCTCAAACATCACTGCCGGCCGTCGACTTATTACCCGATCCAAACAAAGACGTAAGACACGAATCATCTCGTTGGTAATAAACTGCACTTCTCCAAGCATCAATGGGTGCGTTGAACTAACCATGGGTTACCTCCGCGTACTTGCTGTGCCTGGCAAAGGAAATTCCACATCGTTCACTTCAGAATTGATCACTATCGCCTCAGCTGGGTCACCGATTTTTATTCCTGATTTTCGCGTCACTGCAGCAACTTCCGGATCGGTTTCGCGCGCCAATCGGAAAGCCTGCAGCGCTTGCCCGTGCGAGATGAAGTAGTCCGAAATTTGCTGTACAGGGCTTGTTCCGTGCAGAAATCTAAGCTCACCAGCCGAAACGAGCGAGTTAACTTTCCGACGGGTTGCGACACTGTGTTTGAACTCCGACCACCAACCTATGGCTTGGAGGTGACCGATAAATGCACCGCTGGGTAGATAAGCCGCAACCGCGCGATAGTCATCCTCGTTGATTTCCACCAGCAGCTGTTTTCCGATCCATTGAGCACTGTCGTTCAGCACACTGTTTGTATAGTGCACGCGATCAAGTTGCACGTAAGGCCGGCGTCCACTCATAACACCGCCGCGCACGGTGACAGTCTTGGAGGAGAGGTCCGCTTGCAATTTCTCTCGTTGAAAACTTGGGATTTTTGGCATAAGGGCACCTCCGTTAAGACATTGCAAAATCACTCCGGTAGGGGTAAGGAAACCAATGCCTTCGGAGGGTGTGGCGCAATAGTTAGCTAAAGCTATATCCATGGCGACCTCAAATTTGGCCATATCAATATGATACTTCTTTGCCTTTGTTTCCGGATCAATGTCGCGCCCTTGCCGTGGATTACTGCCGGTCGTAGATGGCAGCATCTGGACCTGACGGGCGACCTCTTTAAACAATCGCTCTATAGAAGGACGGCTTTCAAAATGTTGAGTCGGACCAAGGCAGTGCATGTATCCAAAATCCTGCCGCGCAATTGTGGTGATCTTGCTGGCCATGTTCGAAAGGTGCGAGTCGACCCATAGACTGCAAAACGTAGTGCCTAGCCAACCGGGAACTACGCCGGACGGAAATCCCGCGCCGGGTACATAAGGAGTGCGCACGACACTAACGTCGCGGGGGGACCATGTTTTCAAACACGCTTGCGCAATTACTGCACGTACATCAGCAGCGGAAATTTCGCTATTAAAAACAAGCTTGAAAGCTAATACTGCTTTTGAAAAAGCGTCAATCATTGTTAGTAACCAGATCCGTTTCACAACAATCTCTTGGAAGTAACCTGGCATCACCTCCACTTGAATTACAAAAAATGCATCGAGGTAGTGTCCGTCTAGCTCCACAATATCGCCCGGACGTTTTGCCCGAATTAGCCTCGGGTGACCAGTACTGGTATAGAGATGCGCATTGGCGACAGCATCGCCATGTGCACGAATAAAGCGCACCATATTTTCATCGACCAGATTACACACATACTTTCGAATGGTACGCCTCCCTTTATGCTTGGTGTTGTAAGGTCACTCCGTGGGCGCCAACTCAACCCGTTCTAACGCCTCATAAAACTTCCCAATCAGATACTTCTGCCAATCTTGAGTCGCGGAAAAGGTTGGCCCTTTTTTCAGAATAATACCCATCAAAAACTCTTCAATCTCTGGATGGTCGAGCAATAATGCTCCCAGCACTCCCGACATACCGCCGTGCTGTTCACTTCGTTTGGGAGATATGGGACAAGCGCGCGTATAGGGTTTAACATGAAATCCCGGCTGAAGCGCCAACTCACCATAAAATTGACCGTCCTCGTCCACTGACAAGAACCTGTTTAGCAATCGATGGAGTTCGCTTGCCTTAATGGTAGTACGTAGTTTGATCTCTCTCGGCTGCACTCCTTCGATATAAAGTTCAACAGCTTGTTTTCGCTGACTGAAGCGTTCAAGGTTTACTTTCTCGATGCAGGCAGGATTGACTCGCCTCCATTCGCCTGCGCGGATGGCTGGCGGGATATTAGTTCGTTTCATTGCAGTGCCAGGAAGTGGTTAGAGTGGGTGTCTGCTCATTAACTTCAATCTCTAGCGCTCCACGTATATACAATCTCCCTAATGCAGAGATTACGATAGTCTGATCAAAATAACGAAAATTGTTCAATACGTCTAACAAGCTGCCACGTTGTCGGTCTTTTGCATATGTCAATACTGCAGCCTCAACAGACTCAGTTTGTTTGATAAACCGACAAAGAAGGACAAAACTGCAAATACGTAGCAAAGGTGCTACTTTGTACATCTGAGGAATAAGGTCTGAATTATCAAAGATTTGGTATGTCGCACCGCAGGCCGCGGCGCCCCGCGAACTGGCGACTAATTTCGACGACAGGTTGTCCTTATCGACAACACCCGCCCTAACATCATGCCATTCTCTTTGGCCAGCTGAATTAATAACTATTGCATCCGGCCGTAGTAATGGCCCGCCTAAATTGTCTGAGTATGTTTCATCGGCATCCGGGATCCAAAAACTTGAAACTTTATTGTTAAACTCCAGAAATATTAACCAATGAATAAGCTCTTCATGGCTTTCAAGTATAAGGTCGGTACCCGTTTTATGGCTGTAGCAAGTCCATAGGTAACTCGCACCTGACCTACGACTGCGCGCTTTGGAAATGAGGCGATTGGCAGGACTCTTTGCCGAAACGGACATGATCATACCCACTCTACATTGAGAGAACGTAGTTAGTGATATGACCAGCCTCGATAGCATTCCCTTAGGTGAAAAATGGGCGGGCATTCGTGAAAAGGATAGCAATGCAGTCCGCTGATCGTTATATTAAATTGGCAATAAATATAAATTCTTATAAGCTTTCATTTTATAGACATGACCACCTGCAAATATAACCATTTGGCATAAGCAGTTCGCAGGCCAACGGAAACAAGCAATCACATTTTCCAACTATTAGTTCCTTTGCTCGTTTCAAATGATTTAGCAGACCAAACAACGAAACTAAAAAGCCAAGCCTTTTCAAAGAAAGAATTTATATGCCTTTGATTTTTAAAGCTCTTTCTGCCATAAAAAATTCTAGATTTTAGTTCGGAGCACTTGAACTTCGCCTACGGGCATCGAAGGACTTTATAGATTTCGGAAATCACCTGCATCGTTGCGTCTTCGATCGTTCCTTCATTACGGCATAAAACCCAGCCGTGATCCGCAACCGCTCGCTCGAACGACTTGGTACAAGCAACATGTTCTTCCAGCTTATGGATCACAGTACTGCTCAGCCCACGCTGTCGTGCCGATGCCCTCGCCCATGAAATTTCAGGGGCAGTGACAACCCCGACATGCAGGTCTGGCACTCGCACGTTTCGATCAAGGTTCAACTGTAGAATTTCTGCAAACGGGACTATCCGTCGAAACGCGGCATCAGACGGATACCAGCGATCGATCAGGATGATGCTGTCTGGTGGCTGTTTAGTCAGCACGTGTTGGGAAATCCAGGTACGGCTATCAGCAAAGCGCTCACAAACCCGCATCTCCAAATCCCGGGTGGGATTTCTGACGAGTTTGTTCACGAGGGTCATTGTTTCACCCCTATAGGGATCGCTTTTGCTCTCGCAAAGTCGGATCACCTTCTTGTTGTCTGCCCTCAGTGCTTTCGTAACGGCCTCCAAAAGCGTGGTTTTGCCGACTCCCTTGGGCCCATCCAGAGAAACAAATAGCGAACGATTCATTCTTCACATAACGATTGAGATACGGTTTTTTGGCCCGCTTCGTTCGCTGAAACCGCTTGGCGCGACTACACGAATCGAATGGAGGGTCGAACAGACATTGATGAGCACTCTAACCCGGTTTCTGGCTAACGGCTCCGTCTGCTCAGTTTTTAGTGGGCCTTTGAACTATGATTTTCTCAGGCCTACCCGGAGGCAACAGCTCGCCCCCGGGCACGTTCGTCTAACACCCTGAAACGGAGAAGCCAACGTGAGCACCTTGAAGCTTCACCCCGCACTGGACAACGGTATCCAACCCGCCGCCGCGAATTTCACAGGCGGCACCCTGCAATGCCTGTGTGCGACCGACAAGGTCGAGGTCAAGATCGACGCACAAACCCTGCATAACCACGCGTGCGGCTGCAGCAAATGCTGGAAACCGCAAAACGCGACATTCGCCGTCATTGCCGTAGTACCTCGGGATAAGGTCAGCGTCATTGCCCATGGCGAAAAACTGGAAATTGTCGACGAAACCGCCACCATCCAGCGGCACGCCTGCAAGCAATGCCACGCCCATCTCTTCGGGCGCATCGAGAACAAGGACCATGCGTTTTATGGCCTGGACTTCGTCCATACCGAGCTCTCTCCCCAGCGCGGATGGGCTGCGCCGGGTTTCGCGGCGTTCGTGTCCTCCATCATCGAAACCGGCACACCGCCAGCGCAAATGAAGGCCATCCGTGAGCGCCTGCGCGAGATCGGCCTTGAGCCCTACGACTGCCTGTCCCCGGACTTGATGGACGCAATGGCAACTCATGTCGCCAAACAGAAAGGCTTGCTCCCCGCCGCCTGATTGATCGGCCGCCGCGGTGTCTTCGTCGGACTGCGGCGGCGCCATTTCTAACGGTGGAAGATGGAATGTTGCTTCACTGTTATGGGGGACTCAAAGAACCCTTCTTCGAGTCACCTGCCTAACCAAAATAGGCAAAAGGCTTATCAATAATTGAAGGCTGAGGGAAAGTTCATTTATTACTCCAAAATAAACACTTATTTCGTCATGACAATATACAGGCGTCAGTTCAGTGACTATCATAACCGTCACGCTAGAAATCCAGGTCGTAACCGCATGCGATCACGACCGTTATAATGAGTGAATAATTCATTTAAATTGACGAACGGATATAAAATAAATAAATGTCTTAAAAAACAATGAGTTGGCGGTGTAAAAACAACTTATCGAAAACTTCTAAAAATCATCAAAACCTAAAAAAGACCGACCACAATCACAAAAGTTTCAAACTTTAATTATTTAAAAAAATTGCACGTATAACGCTTTAAAACATTAAATATTAATGCTAATAATCCGGCCGGCTCCGGGTTCTTAGGCAATGTGCCACCTCGTATGAAGTGAACATTAGACTCACGCTGATTACCCCGGTCTTACTAAATTCAAGTAACGATGACGTGCTCAGGTTTCAATAAAACCTGGGTCGTTGTTGTGCTGCGCACTAAAACTGCGCAAGGAAGACATCATCGCTCGCCATCATTCAAGGATTAAAATCCTTTCGATCTTCGGTACCCGTCCAGAAGCCATCAAGATGGCGCCTTTGGTCAAAGCCCTCGCTGCGGAACCTGGCATTCATTCGCAGATATGCATCACTGGCCAACATCAAAGCATGCTTAAACAGGTGCTGGATCTGTTCGACCTCAAGGCCGATTACACCCTTGATGTGATGACGCCGCACCAATCACTCAACTCGTTGACCGCAGCGCTTTACGGGGCGATTGACCCCGTG
>Ga0105244_10001232_pt1 | contig 21006 bp, 22 predicted proteins | sample KBSM44metaG_FD_80423 | JGI IMG/M metagenome (GOLD analysis project Ga0105244, IMG submission 80423) | Miscanthus rhizosphere microbial communities from Kellogg Biological Station, Michigan, USA - KBS M4-4 metaG | ecosystem: Host-associated > Plants > Roots > Rhizosphere > Soil | place... | reverse complement strand
CCAAGCTCTCGGGTATCGGCTGCAGCTCCAAGACGCCGGACTATTTCCTCGGTGCATCGCACGGCTTCAACACCGTCCATGGCCGCATGCCCAGCGTGCTGACCGGTGCCAACCTGGCCAACCGCGACCTGCTGTACCTGGGGGTCTCGGGCGACGGGGATTCGGCGTCCATTGGCCTGGGACAGTTCGCCCACGCCATGCGGCGCGGCGTGCGCATGGCCTACATCGTGGAGAACAACGGCGTCTACGGCCTGACCAAGGGCCAGTTCTCGGCCACCGCCGACCAGGGTTCCAGGAGCAAGAAGGGCGTCGTCAACAGCGACAGCCCGGTGGACCTTGTCGCCATGGCGCTGCAACTGGGAGCCAGCTACGTGGGGCGGGGGTTTTCGGGTAACAAGGCGCAACTTGTGCCACTCATCAAGGGCGCGATCAGCCACGGCGGGTCTGCCTTCATCGACGTGATCAGCCCCTGCGTGGCCTTCAACAACCACCCCGGCAGCACCAAGAGCTACGACTACGTGCGCGAGCACAACGAGGCGGTGAGCCGCATCGACTTCATCAGCGGGCGGGAGGAAATCACCGTCGACATGGGGGCGGGCGAAGTGGTGGACGTGCGCCAGCACGACGGCACGCTGCTGCGCCTGCGCAGCCTGCATTCCGACTACAACCCCGGCGACCGCTATGCCGCTATGGCCTACATGCAACGGCACCAGGAGATGGGCGAAGTGGTCACCGGACTGCTCTATGTCGATCCGCTGGCCACCGACCTGCACACGGCGCTCAACACCAGCGACCGGCCGCTCAACGCGCTGGGGCCGGCCCATCTGTGCCCCGGCGCCGAGGCGCTGGAGCGGCTCAACGACTCCTTGCGCTGAGCGAAAGCCGGCGGCACCATTCACGCTACTTCCGGAGGGCGCACCATGGCCGAGCGCACCGTTTTCCAATCCATCTCGCGCACACATGTGGTCAGCCTGGGCCCGCAGGCCAGCGTGCGCGACGCTGCCTGCGTGATGACGCGGGCCAGTTGCGGCAGCGTGCTCGTCATGGAGCTGCCGGACACCCTGCTGGGCATCCTCACCGAGCGCGACCTCATGACCCGGGTGCTGGCCCGGGGACTCGATCCCGATCACACCGCGGTGCGCGAAGTCATGACGCCCAACCCGATCTGCGTGCCGCCTGAAACGCTGGTGTCCGATGCCGTGGTGCTCATGCTCGAGCGCGGCTTTCGCCACCTGCCGCTGGTGGCGGGAGCGAAGGTGCTCGGCGTGTTCTCGGTGCGCGATGCGCTGCCGCGGGAAATCGGCGCCGCAGTCAGCCTGAGCGAGTTCCGCGAACAGGTGAATGACGCTTTGGGCTAAGCCTCGTCGCGCACCTGGAACTGGCCCATCAGCGCCTGTTGCGTTGCCGGCGGCACGGCTTCGTAGTGCGACAGCGCGATGGTGTAGCGGCCCTGGCCGCTGGTCATCGCATTCAGCCGCGACTGGTAGCTGGCCAGCTCCGCCATCGGCACCTGCCCGCGAACGACCACGCTGCCGATTCCCATGGCCGACGTGCCCGTGACCAGGCCGCGCCGCGACGACAGGTCGCTCGTGACGTCGCCCACGGAATGCTCGGATACGACGATCTCGATCTGGACGATCGGCTCCAGCACGACCGGCCTGGCCTCGCGGACTGCCGCCATGAAGGCCTTGCGGCCCGCAGTCGCGAAGGCGATGTCCTTGCTGTCGACGCTGTGGTGCTTGCCGTCGTATACCACCACCCGCACGTCGACCACCGGGTAGCCGGCGATCACACCGCCCAGCAGTACCTCGCGCACGCCTTTCTCGACCGCGGGGATGAACTGGCTCGGTATCGCGCCGCCCCTGACCTCGTCATCGAACTGGAAGCCGGCGCCGCGCGCCAGCGGCTCGATGCGCAAAAAGACTTCGCCGAACTGGCCGGAGCCGCCGGTCTGCTTCTTGTGGCGGTGATGGCCCATGGCCGGTGCGGCCACCGTCTCGCGATAGGCGATGCGCGGCGGCCGCGTCCGGACCTCGAAGCGGTACACCTCGCGCAGGCGCTCGAGCACCGTGCGCAGGTGAAGCTCCCCGAGGCCGTAGAGGATCGTTTCGTTGGTGGCGGCCACGTGCTCGATGCGCAGGCAGGGGTCTTCGGCCGCGAGCTTGCCGAGGATCTCCCAGGTGCGCTGCTCGTCGCCATGGCGTGCGGGTTCCACGGCGAGTCCGTGCACCGGCACAGGAAATTCCAGCGGCGCGAGATGGACGTGGTCGTCTTCGCTCGCGTCGTGCAGCACGGCGTCGAAGTGGATCTCCTCGATCTTCGCCACCGCCACGATGTCGCCCGGCACGGCGCGCGACACCTCCACGTGGTCCTTGCCCTGCAGCATGAACAGATGGCCCACCTTGAAGGGCTTGCGGCCGTCGCCGATGTAGAGCTGGCTGTCGCTCGCGACCGTGCCCTGGTGCACGCGGAAGATGCCGAGCTTGCCGACATAAGGGTCGCCCATGACCTTGAACACATGCGCCAGCACATGCAGCGACGGATCGGGCCTGGCCTGCATCGGCTTGGCATCCGCGCCTTCGCCGACCAGGAAGTCCGGCGGGTTGGCTTCGGCGGGGTCGGGAAGCAGCCTGACGATCACGTCGAGCAGCTCGGCCACGCCCGCGCCGCTGCGCGCCGAGACGAAGCAGACCGGAATCAGGTGGCCCTCGCGCAGCGCCTGTTCGAGCGGCGCATGCAGCTCGGCCGGATCCATGTCGCCCTCTTCCAGGTAGCGCTCGACGAAGGCCGCATCGACCTCGACCACCTGCTCCACCAGCGCGCGGTGCGCTGCTTCGACGGGGCCGAAGTCGGACTGCCCGAAGCGGTTGAAGAAGCAGTCCACCACCTGCTTGCCGACCCCGTCGGGCAGGTTCAGCGGCAGGCATTCGCGGCCGAAGGTGGCCTGGATGTCGGCCAGCAGGCGCGCCAGCGAGACGCCCTGCGAGTCGATCTTGTTGACGATGATCATGCGGGCGAGGTGGCGCGAGGCCGCGTACTCCATCATGCGCACCGTCATCGGCTCGATGCCGGTGGCGGCATTGATGACCACCGCCGCCGTCTCGACCGCCTCCAGCGCCGGCAGGCTCTGGCCAAGGAAGTCGGGGCCGCCGGGCGTGTCGATGAAGTGGACGCGCGTGCCGGCATGCGTGAGGTGCATCACCGATGCGTTGAGCGAGTGCAGCATGCGGCGCTCCAGCGGGTCGTAGTCGCTGACGGTGCTGCCGCGCTCGATGCTGCCGCACGCTGCGATGGCGCCAGCCTTGTGCAGCAAGGCCTCGGCAAGGGAGCTCTTGCCGGCTGCGGCGGCACCGACGAGCGCCAGCGTTCGCACTGCTTCCATTTCGGCCGTGGGGCCGTTCGATCGGCTTGGCATGGCGTGGACTCCTTCACGTCCGCAAGGCCGGTCCGGCGGCCCGCAAGGGCTCGGGTGCTGCGCGTGGACGCCAAGCCAGCGTACGGGATTGAACGTGTCAACGCAAGCCGGTGCTGCTTGCTGGCATGTCGCGGGGACAGGAGCCCTCGCATCCTGCCCTGCGCCGAGCTTGGCGCGAACACGATCCCCAAGCAACAATGTGCGCACGGCGAAATTGCTGCGGCCGATGGCCCGGCGCCTGCTCTGCAGCCGTATCCGAGAGGACAAACTGGATGGCAAGATTCATTTTGGTGCCAGGTGGTTGGCACGGGGCCTGGGCATTCGAGGCTGTCGGCAATGCGCTGTCAGGCGCAGGCCATGAAGTCCAGGCGCTCACTCTCTCGGGACTGGGCGACGAGCCCGCGGATGGCGCCAATCTCGACAGTCATATCGACGAGGTGGTCCAAGCGGTTCGCGGGCGCGATGCGAGTGCCGTTCTCGTCGGTCATTCGTATGGGGGAATGGTCATCACCGGCGCGGCGGACAAGGAGCCGTCGCGCATCAAGGCCATCGTTTACGCCGATGCCTATGTGCCGGACAACGGTGCATCGGTCTGGGCGCTCGCCACACCGAGCTACCGGGAGCGTTTCATAGCGGGCGCGGCTGCGGATGGATTGACTTGCGCGCCGCCGGCCCATCTCGACAGGCGATGCCGTCCCCATCCGATCGCTACCTTCCTGCAGGCGATCAAGTTGACCGGCAACTGGCGCAACGTCCGCAGCAAAGCCTTCATCGCCGCGTGTGGGTGGGAAGGAAGCCCATTCGTCGAGCTGTACGAACGCCTGCGGCTGGACCCTGAATGGGCCACGCATCGCCTCGAATGCGCACACGATGTTCCGCGGCTGGCCCCCGAAGCTCTCGCGAGGATTCTCTTGAAGTACGTATAGGAAGGCCGGGCCTGCGGGTCCTAAGCCGCCTTCGGCTCCGGAAGAATCGCCGTCAACGCAAAGTCGATGAGATGAAGCCAGGTCGCTTCGAGCCCCATGATGCTGTGATGGTTCGACCCCGGAATCGTCTGCACGCTGATCGGCGTGGGCCATGCGGCGATGAGCTTTTGCGAGCGCTCGGGCACGACAACGTCATCGTGCTCTGCCAGCAGCACCTGGGTTTTCGCGGCGACTTCCTTGGAATGCTCCAGCGAGTTGAACTGGTGCCGCAGCAACAGCGACAGCGGTACGAGCGGGAACCGTTTCTTCGCAATCTCCAGCATCGAGTCGTAGGGCGTTACCAGCTGCAGGCTCTCGAAGTCCTGCAGCGCCACGAGCTGGATGGCAACGCCAGTTCCCAGGCTGCGGCCGACGACGTGCAGGCGCGCCTGCGGAAAGGCGCGGCGCAGGTGGTTGGCGAACTGGGCCGCGTCCTCCACCGAGGCGATCTCGGAAGGATGGCCCTGCGAGTCGGCCACGCCGCGGTAGTTGATCGCGGCGAAGCCGAAGCCCTTGGGCAGCCAGTGCAGCATCTGCGCGGTGGCGCGCACGTCCTCGCCGCGGCCGGCGAAATAGACGAACAGGTCCTGCAGCGTGTCTTCACCCTGGGGGTGGTAGACATACCCGCGGACCATCCCGCCCGGCACGGTGTGGGAGTAGGTGGAGAAGTCGTCCGACAGGTGGACGACGGGGAGCTTGCGGGCGTTGAACAGGATGTGCCCCTGGCGCGTCGCGAGGAGGGTCCAGTACGCCGCGATGCCGCCGATGGCGGCGGCCGAAGCCGACAGGGCGATGCGGGAGACTTTGGATGACAAGATGGGCTCTTCAGATATTCAGGGGCGCGAACGACTTGACCAGATCGTCCAGCGCCTTGATCTGCGCCAGGAACGGTTCGAGCTTGTCCAGCGGCAGCGCGCTCGGGCCGTCGCACTTGGCGTGCGCCGGGTCCGGGTGGGCTTCGAGGAAAAGGCCGGCCAGGCCGACCGCCATGCCGGCGCGCGCCAGGTCGGCCACCTGTTCGCGGCGGCCGCCCGACGCGGCGGCGCCGGCTTCGCGCTGCTGCAGCGCATGGGTCACGTCGAAGATGACAGGCAGGTTCTGCGTGACCTTCTTCATGACGCCGAAGCCCAGCATGTCGACCACGAGGTTGTCGTAGCCGAAGCAGGTGCCACGGTCGCACAGGATGAGCTTGTCGTTGCCGGCCTCCTTGAATTTCTCGACGATGTTGAGCATCTGCGACGGGCTCAGGAACTGCGGCTTCTTGATGTTGATGACGCGGCCGGTCCTCGCCAGCGCCACCACGAGGTCGGTCTGGCGCGCGAGGAAGGCGGGCAGCTGCAGCACGTCGACCACTTCGGCGACAGGCGCTGCCTGCGCGATCTCGTGCACGTCGGTCAGCACGGGAACACCGAAGCTGTCTTTCACGGCCTGCAGGATCTTCAGGCCCTCATCCAGGCCGGGGCCGCGGTAGGAGTGGATGGAAGAGCGGTTGGCCTTGTCGAAGCTGCCCTTGAAGACGTAGGGAATGCCCAGCTTCTGCGTGACACGCACGTACTCCTCGGCGGAGCGCAGTGCCAGGTCCTTCGATTCGAGAACGTTGACACCGCCGAAGAGGACGAAGGGGGCGTCGTTGCCGGCGTTGACTTGAGGGGTGATGGTGACGGTGGACAAGGTTTTCTCCTGGACGGGTGCTTCGCTGCAGGCGCCTATTGTCGTTGCGCCGGCCGGTCTTCATCTCAGCCTGCCGGCGATACCGTGATGTAGAACGGCGTCAGCGTCCCGGCCACCGGCCGCAGCAGCTTGAGCAGCAGTGGCCGCCCGTACCCTTCGCCCGCCAGCCGCTTGAGCAGGTCGGACAGCTGGGCAAGCGGTATCCCGTCGCATCCGATGAGGATGTCGCCGCTGCGCAGCCCGTCGCGCGCCGCGGCCGAGCCGGCCACCACCTCGACCACACGCACGCCGGTGGCCACGGGCCATTCGTTCTCGCGCACCCAGCGCCTGGGCAGCGCCACCGCCGCACACTGCACGCCCAGCTTGCCGCGGCGCACTGCGCCATGGCGCATCAGCTCGCCGGCCACCCAGCGCGCGGTGTCGATGGCCACCGCGAAGCTCAGGCCTTGCGCCGACGGGATCACCGCCGTATTCACGCCGATCACCTGCGCCGCGCTGTCGAGCAGCGGGCCGCCCGAGTTGCCGGGGTTGAGGGCCACGTCGGTCTGGATCACGTCCTCGATCATCCGGCCGCCGCGTGCCGGCAGGCTGCGCCCCAGCGCACTCACGATGCCCGCGGTCACGGTGAAATCGAAGCCGAGCGGGTTGCCGACCGCCACGGCCAGCTGGCCGGGTTGCAGGGTGGCCGAGCTGCCCAGCGGCAGGAAAGCCCCCGGGTGCGACTCGATGCGCAGCACCGCGATGTCGGTCGAGGCGTCCAGCCCCACCAGGCGCGCGATGCTTTCGGTGCCGTCGGCGAACGCGGCGCGCAACTCGGTTGCGCCCTCGACCACGTGGGCGTTGGTGAGCGAGAAGCCGTCGGGCGTGAACAGGAAGCCCGAGCCGCTGCCGTGGGAGGCTGCGTTGCCGCGCTGAGCCGCCTTGCGGACCTTGATGTGCGCGACCGCCGCGCTGGCGGTGTGCGCCACCCGCGTGACGGTGGCCGAGTAGGAGTCAAGAATGAATTCGTCGCGCGCGCCCATGGAGCACCTCTTTCAGTCGCCTGGATCCCAGAGGAGGTGGCGGCGTGCCGGAGGTTTTCAACCCGGCCGTGACGGGCGCCCCCGGCACGCGCGTGCGGTGGCCGCTCAAGGCGCCTTGGGCCGCGACGACGGCTCCCACGAGTCAGGCGTGGTTGCGACCAGGGACTTGAAGTCCTTCCAGGGCCGAGCGCCCGGGATGGTGCGCCCGCCGACGATCACCGCCTTCGCGAACACCACCATGCGCTCGCGCAGGTAGGTCTGATCGGAGGCGGGCCAGGTCTCGATCGAATGGGGCCCGCGCGCCAGCACGATCTCCTTCACGCCGCGGATGCGGTTGTAGGCGGCCACCGTGCCTTCGAGCGTTTCCGCGCGGTCCCACAGGCCCTTGCCGAAGAAGGCGGCCGGCCAGCGGTCCATGCCCGCGAGCGTGGACGAGTTCGGATAGAACGCGATGTGGTGCTCGGCCGCCATGCCGCCCAGGAACAGGTTGCGATCGGCCAGGTCGGGCGAATCGCCCACGTAGCCCGCGCCGCTGGCGAACGACGACAGCAATATCGCGCCGCGGATGTTCCGCAGGCCCTTGGGCGGTGTGCAGTTGGGCTCGGGCATGTCGAAGCTGCACTGCGCCACGTAGTTGCGGGTCATGGCCCACGCAGTGGACATCGAGCCGCGCGAATAGCCGCCGAGCACCAGCGGAATTTCGCTCGACGCCATGCCCGCCAGCAGCCGGCCCCGGGTGGCGTTGCCTTCGAGCACCTCGCCCTTCGGCGTCAGGATGCGCAGGCCGCGCCCGGTGTCCAGGGCGGCGAGCGCACGGAACACGTCCTCGCCTTGCTCCAGCGTGTTGGTGTCGCTGAAGCCGCCCGACAGTCCCTCGCCGCGCCGGTCGTAGGCCAGCACGTCGAAGCCGGCCTGGTTGAGCGCGTACAGGTTCTCGCGCCACCAGCGCTGGCCCATGGTCTCGGTGGTCGCGTTGGGAAAACTGATGGGCACGGTCCTGCCGGTCTTCTCGTCGATGCGGTACGCAGCTTCGTCCGGATGCTGGACGGCCGTGAGCTGCCCGCCGCCGCCCGGCGCCATGATGGCCAGCGCGCGCACCTTCCTGCCGTTGCCGTCATCGACGCCGGCGCCTTCGATGTACCAGCCGCGCAGCTTGATGTCGCCGGTCATCTTGAGGTCGATGCGCTCGAAGGTGTCGCGCGGCGCGGTGAATTCGACGATGTAGGTGCGGGCGTCGGCCTCCGCGATGCCCTCGCGGTACGGCGCCTTGGCGAAGAAGGCGGGCCGGCGGATCTGCTTCAGGTCGACCTGGCCGTCCGGATCGATCTTGCCGGAAGGGTCGACCACGCCGGTCGAGCGCGTGGCGCGCTCCTTGTTGGGCGGCAGCCAGCGCTGCATCTGCGCGTCAATGCGCTTGAAGCAGGCCGGGTCTTCCTTGCAGGCGCGCCAGCGGGCCTTGAGCTTGTCGTCGGTGAATTCGCCGATGTGATAGTCGCCGCCCGCGTAGCCGGCGGGCGCGCGGTTGGCTGTCGTCAGCACCGGTACGCAGACCTTGGTGCCTGTGCTGTTTTTCTGGCCTTGCGGCAGCAGATAGCCGCCCATCATGGCGTTGCGGTCGGCACCGACCCAGGCGGTGCAATCGGTGGGCGGCGGCGTGCTGGCGGTGGCCTGGCGCTGGGCCTCGCTGGTTCCGGTGCACGCGCCCAGCAGGAGCGAGGCGGCGAGGGCGCATGCAGCGGCGCATCGAGGTGCAGGGCGCGTGATCGTGGCGGTCATCATCGAATCAGGTGCTCCGTGAGCGAGGAAATTGGAGGCCCGATCTTCGCTGCATCGACGCCTTGCAACGGAGGCCGGAACCGTTTCCGGATGCAAGCGCGCTCCCTGTTGCCTGTAGGAAATGTCCTGCACGGAGATGCGCTGATTTCCGCTCCCTACCGCCGCGGCACACGCGTCCAATCGCCGCCGCTTCACAAGGAGACACCAGAGATGAACTTCGAAGGCATCTATTGCTTCGACACGGCGAGCGTGCGATTTGCCTTCTACCCCGAAGGCCCTGACGGGCCGCGCGTCGTCGCGCAGATTTCAGAGGAAACCCTGCACGACGAATTCGGTGCACGCGAAATGGGAGAGGGCCTGCTGGAAACGTGCAGGCGGTACTTCCACGTCATCGAGCCCGTGGCGATCGCCCGCTACCAGGCGGGGCAGCGCGGCGCCATCACGCTCACGGTCGACGACTTCGCATTGCACGCCTGAGCCCCAAGGCTGTAAGGCGTAGCGTTCCACTCAACCGTGGCCGGCAGGCACGCGGTGCCGGATCTCGCTTTGCAGCGCCCGCTGGCCGGCTGAGAGCGCCAGCTCATAACTTTCCGCTGCGTCGTAAGCCCTGCGCAGCACGCGCGGGTGCGCTCCTGCGTCGTCGGTTTCGAGCAACTGCCAGACAAAGGCGCCCGGCAGCGGCTCCACGATGGTGAGTTCGATGGGATGTGTCATGGCTTGCAACATGGCGCAGCGAGGGGGAGTTGTCTGTAGGCCGTTGGCGACGGTCGTTGCGCAACTTGCAGGCTGCCCCCCTCAGGAAAGACCTCTTCGATATCTTCCTTGTCTTGCCGGTCACCTGCATGCGTGTCACCCCGCCTTGCGGAATGTGAGGTTGATGCGGATCGCGCCCAGCAGCGGATGCGGTTCATCCTTCAGTGGCAGCACGCCGTGGTAGCGCAGCCGGTCTTCGCCGCCCCAGACCACCACGTCGCCATGCATCAGAGGAATGCGCACCGCCTTGTCGCCACGCGCCAGTCCACCGAACAGGAACACGGCAGGCATGCCGAGCGACACCGAGACGATGGGGGCGCCGTAGTCGCGCTCGTCCCTGTCCTGGTGCAGCGACAGGCGTGCGCCGGGCGCGTAGCGGTTGACAAGGCAGGCGTCGGGCGCGAAGCCGTCGAAGCCGGCTGCCGAGGCCGCCTCGCGCGCCAGCCGCGTGAATGGCTCGGGCATGGCGGGCCACGGCTTGCCGGTGTCGGGATCGGTGGCGCTGTAGCGGTAGCCGCGCCGGTCGCTGGTCCAGCCCAGCGCGCCGCAGTTGGTCAGCGCCACGGACATGGTGAAGCCGCCCGGCGTGACGAGGTGGCGGAACGGCGCGCGTTCCGCCAGCCCTTCGATGGCCGGCAGGAGCGCATCGACGAAGGGCAGGGCGAAGCCGGGCAGCACGAAGGCCCCGGGCCCGAGTCGTTCGCGCCCCTCGCGCGGCGGGTCGTCGAACAGCGCGAGGGTGGCCGGCCTGCCCGCTGCGGAATTGGTCTTTGTGTTCATGCCCCTCGATCTTTGCTGAAAAGCGGAGGCATGTGCCGGCCCCCATATTCGAGGGATGCTGTTCGAGAGTGCCGCCTTTAGTCTCCGCCTGACGAATATTTGTAGTGCTTAGGGTTTCAATTCATGGCGCTGCGTTACAAAAAGGGTAGGGTGTATTCATCATGGCCAGCGCTCGAGTCGCTCTCAGCGTTCCAGAAGGCTGGACGGGTTGGATCGAGCTCATGCGCACACCCAGCGGCACTTATGCTGGCATCTGCGAGCTGAGCCTGGGCGGCATTCCGCGCTGTGCCCTGGTGATCACCCGGCAGCTGTCGTGGGATGCGGCGGTAGAGCGGGCCACGCTGCGGGCGGATCACTTCGTCAGGCAATGGGAGCCGACGCGCGGGCACTGAACCCGGACGCGATCGGCGGTGCAGCACGTTCGACAGGCGCGTGGTAGAAACCGCGAGCTTTTCGATCCACGCTCCAACCCACCTCTGTTTTTCATGCCGAATTTCCCCTGTCGGGCTGCCGACGAACCGTGCGCCCGGTGGCTGGCGTGGCTGCTGCTCGGCATCGTTGCGCTGTGCATGGCCGGCTGCGCCGGACTGCCTGCCGACGTGCAGCGCAAACCCTCCGTGGCAATCAGCGATGGCGCGGACACCACCCTGGGCCGCCTCGTGCAGGCGGCTGCCCCGCCCGGCGAGCCACTCAGCGGGTTCAGGCTGCTGCCCATGCCACAGTTTTCGCTGCACGCGCGCATCGAGCTCGCACGCCGCGCGCAGCGCTCCATCGACGTGCAGTACTACCTCGTGCAGAACGACGAGACCGGCCGCTACCTGCTGCGTGCCCTGCGCGATGCGGCCGACCGCGGCGTGCGCGTGCGGCTGCTGGTGGACGATCTCTACACGGCTGGCGCCGACCCGCTCTTCGCCAGCTTCGCCGCGCATCCGAACGTCGAGGTGCGGTTCTTCAACCCGTTCCCCGCGGGGCGGGGCCGCTTCGGCACGCGCTGGGCCTGGTCGATACTGGACTTCGACCGAGTGCACCGCCGCATGCACAACAAGCTCTATGTGGTGGACAACGTCATCGGCGTCATGGGCGGGCGCAACATGGCCAACGAGTACTTCCTGCGCGACGGGGGCTCGAACTTCATCGACATCGACACGCTGGTGGCCGGCGCTGTGGTGCCCAGGCTGTCGTCGCTGTTCGACATGTACTGGAGCAGCCCGTACGTCTACCCCATCGAATCGCTGGTGCCCGCCACGGGCGAAACGCCGCAACAGCTGCGCGAGCGCTTCGACAAACTGACCACCGGCCCCGAGCAGCTGCACCCCGAGGAGCTTGCCTCCACCGACCTGCTGGGCAACAACCCGCTGGCCAAGGACCTGGACGCGGGCGCGCTCAAGCTGGTCTCGCCGCGCGCCGAGGCCTACGCCGACGCGCCGGCCAAGGCGCTCGCGCCGACGGACGAAGCGCGCGGCCTGCCCGCCGACGAATCGAAGGACAGCGTGCTCTACAACGTGCGCCGCTACCTGCGCGGTGCCGAGAACGAGATCATGCAGACCACGCCCTACCTTATTCCGGGGCGCGGCGGCATGGAGACGATCCGCCTCGTGCGCGGCAACGGCGTGGGCTACAGCATCGTCACCAACTCGCTGGCGGCCACCGACGAGTCGCTGGTGCACATCGGCTACCGCCGCTACCGCGCGGAGATGCTGCGCCTGGGCGTGGAGCTGTACGAACTGAGCCCCAAGCGGGTGGAGCAGACCAGGCGCTTCGGCATGTACGGCTCGGCCAGCGGCCGGCTGCACGGCAAGTCGGCGGTGATCGACCGCAAGATCGTGTTCATCGGCTCGATGAACTTCGATCCGCGTTCGATGCTGCACAACACCGAGGTCGGCATCTTCATCTTCAGCCCGCAGATCGCCCAACAACTCACCAGCCTGATCGGCTTCATCCGGCTGGACGGCGCCTATCAGCTGCAGCTGGGACCGACGGGCGCTATCGAATGGGTGAGCCCGGCCACGGGGGACGCGGCCGACACCATCCTGCACCAGGAGCCCGAAACGGATTTCTGGTCGCGCTGGAAGCTGGAGTTGCTGGCGCCGCTGGTGCCCGAGAGCCTGCTCTAGCCGACGAGGCCAGGGCTTCGGCATGACAGCGCCCTGAAAGCAAAAAAGCCCCGCGAGGGGCTTTTTTCATGGGCGGCTGGCGCCGCCTGTCATTGCTGAAGCAATCCGTTGAGATACGGCTCGGGGTTCACGGCCGTGCCGTTCTTGCGGATTTCGAAGCGCAGCTTCACGCGGTCGGCGTTGCTCTTGCCCATCTCGCCGATCTTCTCGCCCTGTCGGACCACCTGGTTCTCCTTCACCAGGATGGTCTGCAAGTGCGCGTAGGCGGTGAGGAAGGTCTCGTTGTGCTTGACGATGATCATGTTGCCGTAGGCCGGCAGCTCGCCACCCACGTACACCACGCGGCCGTCGGCCGAGGCGACGACCGGATCGCCCAGGTTGCCGGCGATGTCGATGCCCTTGGTGCGCACGCCGTCGAAGCGCGCCAGCGTCGCGCCGGTGGCGGGGCGCACGAACATCGCGGTGGGTCTTTGCACGGGGGGAGTGACCGAGGGGCCGGGCCGCGGCGCGTTGAGGTCGGTGGTGGTACAGGCCGCGAGGCTCGCGGCAACCAGGGCCAGGGCGGCGATACGGGAAACAAAAGTCTGAAGATGCATGGCGCTGTGTTGGAACGGTTTCGTTGCGGAGGGTTCCGGCGATCTGGCTCGCCGCGGCCCGCGGGGGGAGGCCACGCGGGCGATGCTAGCAAACTGCCGCGACGGCGCCCCGCGAAAGAGCAACCGGCTGTGAAGGGGCCATCGGCCCCCGGGCGCTACTTGAGCGGGATCGGTGTGCCGCGGTCGATGGGCACCGCCGTCACGCTGTTCTTGGGCGAACCGTCGATCAGCAGGTCGGAGTAGGTCAGGTAGACCAGCGTGTTGCGCTTCGGGTCGACCATGCGCACCACGCGCAGGCGCTTGAAGAGCACCGACAGCCGCTCGCTGTAGACCTCCTCGCGCTTGGGCAGCGGCTGCGTGATGCTCACGGGGCCGACCTGGCGGCAGGCGATGGAGGCCTCGGCCTTGTCCTCGGCCACGCCGAAGGCGCCGGCCAGCCCGCCGGTCTTGGCGCGCGAGACGTAGCACGTCACGCCGCTGACCTTGGGGTCGTCGTAGGCCTCGATCACGATCTTGTGGTCCGGGCCGATGAGCTTGAAGGCGGTGTCGACGTCGCCCACGGTTTCCGCCTGCGCCGTCGCGGCCAGGATGAATCCGAGGCCGATCGCGGCGCGAAGCAGGGTGGAGCGAAGTGTCATGGGGCGCTGCGGGTTCAGACGATGTCGAACGTGTGGACTCGGTCGAAGCTGCCGCGGCGCCGGTCCTCGAAGTAGTGCTCGAGCGTCTCGCGCACGGTGCGAAAGGCGATCTCGTCCCAGGGAATCTCTTCTTCGGCGAAGAGCCTGGCCTCGATGGTCTCGTGGCCTGGGTCGAACCTGTCGTCGAGCAACCGGGCCCGGTAGAACATGTGCACCTGGCCCACGCGCACCACGCTGATGACGGAGAACAGGCCCTCCATCACATAGTGGGCGCCGGCCTCTTCGTCGGTCTCGCGGGCCGCGCCCTGGGCGGTGGTTTCCTCGAGCTCCATGAAGCCGGCCGGCAGCGTCCACTTGCCCCAGCGCGGTTCGATGTTGCGCTTGCACAGCAACACCTTGTCGCCCAGGACCGGGATGGTGCCCACCACGTTCAGCGGGTTCTCGTAGTGGATGGTGTGGCAGGCCGGGCAGACGGCGCGCTGCTTGGTGTCGCCGTCGTCCGGCACGCGGTAGACCACCGCGGTGCCGCAGTTCTTGCAATGCTTGATGGGTACGCGCAGGAGCATGGAGCCGGCTGCCGTCTTCAGGCGATCTTGACGGTCAGCTTGGGCAGGCCCGCGACTTCGCCCACGAGCGTGTCTCCGGCCACCACCGCGGCCACGCCTTCGGGCGTGCCGGTGAAGATCAGGTCGCCGGGCTGCAGCTCCCACGCGGCCGACAGGTGCTCGATGGTCTCGGCCACGTTCCAGATCAGCTTGCCCACGTTGCTGCGCTGGCGGTCGGTGCCGTTCACCTGCAGGGAGATCTCGGCTTTTTCCGCATTGCCGGCCTGCGCCACGGGCACGATCGGGCCGATGGGTGCGCTCTGCTCGAAGCTCTTGCCGATGTCCCAGGGGCGGCCCTGTTTCTTCATGTCGTTCTGCAAGTCGCGGCGCGTCATGTCGAGGCCGACGGCGTAGCCGTAGATGTGCTTGTGCGCATCGGCCGCCAGGATGTTCTTGCCACCCGTGCCGATGGCCACGACCAGCTCGATCTCGTGATGCAGGTTCTTCGTGAGCGAGGGGTAGGACATGGTGCCGGTCTGGCCCGCGTCGACCACCACCAGCGCATCGGCCGGCTTCATGAAGAAGAAGGGCGGCTCGCGGCCGGTGAAGCCCATTTCCTTGGCGTGATCTTCGTAGTTGCGGCCCACGCAGTAGATGCGGTGCACCGGGAAGCGGGCGGGCTGGCCGGCCACCGGCACCGAGACGGTGGCGGGCGGGGCGAAGACGAACTCGGAAGCCATTGCGACGTGTCCTTTTCAGCGAAACCTAAGCGGGAGACCGGCAGTGTGCCAGAGGCGGGAGGTCCACAATAGAAGCCGGCCAGAACGGCGCGCTGAAGGGCCATGCCGCGCCCGTGACGGAGCGCTATGCTTGGGAAATCATGAAGCTGCACAACTACTTCCGTTCCTCCTCCTCGTTCCGCGTGCGCATCGCCCTCAACCTGAAGGGCCTCGATTTCGAGTACATCCCCGTGCACATCGCGCGCGGCGACCACCGCACCGGCCCTTACTCCGCCATCTCGGCCGACATGCTGGTGCCCCTGCTGGAGGACGAGGGCGAGCGCTTCTCGCAATCGATGGCGATCATCGAATACCTCGACGAAGTGCACCCCGAGCCGGCGCTGCTGCCGACCGATCCGGTGGGCCGCGCCCACGTGCGCGCACTGTCGCAGTCGATCGCCTGCGAGATCCATCCGCTCAACAACCTGCGCGTGCTCAAGTACCTCGTGAAAGAGCTGAAGCTCGACGATGCGGCCAAGAACGCCTGGTACCGCCACTGGGTGCGCGACGGCATGCTGGCCTTCGAGCGTCAGCTTGCGCAGCACCCAGCCGGCATCTACTGCTGGGGCAACACACCCACCATGGCCGATTGCTGCCTGGTGCCGCAGATCTTCAACGGCCGCCGCTTCGACTGCGACTTCAGCGGCCTGCCGCGCACCATGGCCGCCTTCGAGGCCTGCATGGAGCTCGACGCCTTCCAGCGCGCGCAGCCCTCGCAGGCGCCCGACGCGGAAGCCTGAGCCCCATGAACGAGCGCTGGCTCGTCCCCGACTGGCCCGCGCCGCCGAACGTGCGGGCCGTGTGCACCACGCGCGACGGCGGGGTTTCGCTGGGGCGCTACGAGAGCCTGAACCTCGGCGACCACGTGGGCGACGAGTCCGCGCATGTGGCGGAGAACCGGAACCGCTTGCGCGCGGCCATCGGAGCGGGTCCGGTCTTCCTGCAGCAGGTGCACGGCACCGGCGTCGTCTCGCTCGACGCCGCACAGGACGCGGTGCGCGACGGCACCGTTGGTGATGCCTGCACGGCCACTGCCGGCGGCCTGGCCTGCACGATCATGGTGGCCGATTGCCTGCCCGTGCTCTTCACCGACGAAGCGGGCCACCGCGTGGCGGCCGCGCATGCCGGCTGGCGCGGGCTGGCGGGCGGTGTGCTCGAACAGACCGCCAAGGCCTTCGAGGCCGATGGCGCGGCCCGCGTCATCGCCTGGCTGGGCCCGTGCATCGGGCCCAAGGCCTTCGAGGTCGGCCCCGAGGTCAGGGCTGCCTTCGAGGCGCATGCGCCCGAAGCGGCGTCCTGCTTCAGGCCCGCGGCTGCCACCGGGAAATGGCTGGCCGACCTGCCCGCACTGGCGCGCCAGCGGCTGCACGCGGTGGGTATCGAGGCCGTCCATGGCAACGACGGCAGCGACGGCTGGTGCACCGTCGCCAATCCCTCAAGGTTCTTTTCGCACCGGCGGGACAGCGTCAGCGGCCGCTTCGCCGCCCTGGTCTGGAAGAAGGCCTGAGCCTGCGACCGGCGGCGCCGATTTCTCGGTTGCGGCACGCCGGGCGGCTTCCTGTGCCTCGGCCTCGCGTTGCCTCATCGCGCGGCGGCGGCCCGGAGTGCCCATCAGGTAAACCACCAGTGCCACCGGCACCAATCCGTACAAAAGAAATGTGAAGATGGCGCCCAGCACCGTGCCTGTGGTGTTGGTGGCCTCGGCCACCGCCATCATCAGGGCGACGTACAACCAACCGATGACGATCAGATGGATAAACACAAGTAGTTTCAGTTGGTAAGCAAGGAAGCGGCGTTGTGAGGGTCCCGTGAAATGCAGGATACTCAAAACACGCAAGCCATCCGTTTCGACTCAGGCGAGGACCAGGAGACATGATGAAGCAACAAGCCACGGGGGCCGATGCGTTCGCGCCCTTCCAGCAGGCAATGACCGAGGGATGGACCCAGGCGCTGGAAGCTTTCCGGCAGTCCGCCGCGCAAGGGGCTTCGGCCTTCAACGGCGGCGGCACGCCGCTATGGCAATTGCCGCAGGCCGCGAAGATGCCCGAGCTGCCAAAATTCTCCATCGACCCCGAAAAGCTCCAGTCCATCCAGCAACAGTACATGGCGGAAGCCACCGAACTCTGGCGCCAGGGCTTCGGCGCCAAGCCCGAAGGCGACAAGCGCTTCGCTGGCGACGCCTGGGGCCGCAACCCGCTGTCGGCCTTCTCGGCGGCCGTGTACCTGCTCAATGGCCGCACCATGCTCGGCATGGCCGACGCCATCGACGCTGACGAAAAGACCAAGGCGCGCCTGCGCTTCGCGGTCGAGCAATGGATGGCGGCCTCGTCGCCCAGCAACTCGCTGGCCTTCAATGCCGAAGCGCAGAAGAAGGCCATCGACACGCAGGGCGAGAGCATCGCCAAGGGCATCCAGAACCTGCTGCACGACATGAAGCAGGGCCACGTCAGCATGACCGACGAGAGCGCCTTCGAGGTGGGCCGCAACGTGGCCACCACCGAGGGTGCGGTGGTCTTCGAGAACGACTATTTCCAGCTGCTCGAATACAAGCCCCTCACCGCCAAGGTGTACGAGCGGCCGTTCCTGCTGGTGCCGCCGTGCATCAACAAGTTCTACATCCTCGACTTGCAGCCCGAGAACTCGCTGATCCGCTATGCGAACGAGCAGGGCCACCGCGTGTTCGTGGTGAGCTGGCGCAACCCCGACGAGTCGATGGACAAGGCCACCTGGGACGACTACATCGAGAACGCCGCCATCAAGGCGATCCACACGGTGCAGGAGATCAGCGGGAGCAACCAGATCAACACGCTGGGCTTCTGCGTGGGCGGCACCATCCTGAGCACCGCGCTGGCCGTGCTCGCGGCGCGCGGCGAGAAGCCGGCCGCATCGGTCACGCTGCTGACCACCTTCCTCGACTTCAGCGACACCGGCATCCTCGACATCTTCGTGGATGAGCAGATGGTGGCGTACCGCGAAATGCAGCTCGGCAAGGGCGGACTGCTGCCGGGCGGCGACCTGGCCTCGACCTTCAGCTTCCTGCGGCCCAACGACCTCGTGTGGAACTACGTGGTCGGCAACTACCTGAAGGGCGAGACCCCGCCGCCCTTCGACCTGCTGTACTGGAACAGCGACGCGACCAACCTGCCGGGCCCGTTCTATGCCTGGTACCTGCGCAACACCTACCACGAGAACAAGCTGGCCAAGCCGAATGCGCTGACGGTATGCGGGCAGAAGATCGACCTGGGCAACATCGACATCCCGGCCTACATCTACGGCTCGCGCGAAGACCACATCGTGCCCATCGGCGGCGCGTATGCTTCTACGCAACTGTTGCCGGGCAAGAAGCGTTTCGTGATGGGCGCCTCGGGCCACATCGCAGGCGTGATCAACCCGCCCGCCAAGAAAAAGCGCAGCCACTGGATCCGCGACGACGGCAAGTTCCCGAAGACGCAGGCCGAATGGCTCGCCGGCGCGCAGGAGCATCCCGGCAGCTGGTGGACCGACTGGGCACAATGGCTCAAGGGCCACGCGGGCAAACAGATCCCCGCGCCCAAGGCTTACGGCAACGGCAAGGCTTACAAGGCCATCGAGCCGGCGCCGGGCCGCTACGTCAAGGCTCGCGCCTGATCCCTCTCACCTCGAATTTCAGATCACTTCAACGGAGAACCTCATGGAAGACATCGTCATCGTTTCGGCTGCACGCACGGCGGTCGGCAAGTTCGGCGGCTCGCTCGCCGGCATTCCCGCCACCGAGCTGGGCGCCCTCGTGATCAAGGAAGTGATTGCCCGCGCGAACCTCACGGCCGAACAGGTCGGCGAGGCCATCATGGGCCAGGTGCTGGCGGCCGGCGCCGGCCAGAACCCCGCGCGCCAGGCGTGGCTCAAGAGCGGCGGCGCCAAGGAAACGCCGGCGCTCACCATCAACGCCGTGTGCGGCTCGGGCCTGAAGGCCGTGATGCTGGCGGCCCAGGCCGTGGCCACGGGCGACAGCGAGATCGTCATCGCCGGCGGCCAGGAAAACATGAGCGCAGCGCCCCACGTGCTGCCCAACTCGCGCAACGGCCAGCGCATGGGCGACTGGAAGATGGTCGACACCATGATCGTGGACGGCCTGTGGGACGTCTACAACCAGTACCACATGGGCATCACGGCCGAGAACGTGGCCAAGAAGTACGAAATCAGCCGCGCCGCGCAGGACGAGCTGGCCCTGGGCAGCCAGACCAAGGCCGCCGCCGCGCAGGACGCCGGCAAGTTCAAGGACGAGATCGTCGGCGTGAGCATTCCGCAGAAGAAGGGCGATCCCGTCGTCTTCGACAAGGACGAATTCATCAACCGCAAGACCAACGCCGAAGGCCTGGCCGGCCTGCGTCCCGCCTTCGACAAGGCCGGCGGCGTGACCGCGGGCAATGCCTCGGGCCTGAACGACGGGGCTGCCGCCGTGATGGTGATGACTGCCAAGAAAGCCGCCGCGCTCGGCCTGAAGCCGCTGGGCCGTATCGCCAGCTACGCCACCGCCGGCCTCGATCCGGCCATCATGGGCATGGGCCCGGTGCCTGCATCGACCAAGGCGCTGCAGCGCGCGGGCTGGAAGGCGGCCGACCTCGACCTGCTCGAGATCAACGAAGCCTTCGCCGCGCAGGCCTGCGCCGTGAACCGTGAAATGGGCTGGGACGTGAACAAGGTGAACGTCAACGGCGGCGCCATCGCCATCGGCCACCCCATCGGCGCGTCGGGCTGCCGCATCCTGGTGACGCTGCTGCACGAAATGCAGCGCCAGAACGCCAAGAAGGGCATTGCCTCGCTGTGCATCGGCGGCGGCATGGGCGTTGCGCTGACCATCGAGCGCTGAGAAGGCGCGAATAAACCTGCTGCGCACCCCGATCTCGCATCTGCGGTCCTCACCGTACCTGGGTACGGCTCCGGTCCTCGACGCGACCTCAGGGCGCTCGCGACGGTTTCTTCACACCTTCTCTGCCGACGGGCCCCACGGCCCGTCGCTCAGCGCGACATCGACGGCCGCTGCGCCATCGCCGCGCGCCAGCGCAGCAACTCGGGGTGCTGTTCCCCGGGCTTGACCCGCACCACGCGGGCAAAGTCCACCGCCACCACGGCGGTGATGTCGGCAATGCTGAACTGGTCGGCGGCGATGAAGTCGCGACCGGCCAGCCGCTCATTCAGCGTCTCGAAGAACTGATGCACCCGTGCCAATCCGCGCTGCGCCAGTTCGGGAATCTGGGCGTAGTTCACCGGCCCGGGCAGCGCCCGATCGGCCATGGCCGGCGAGCCGTTGCGCAGCGTCTCGGCAATGGCCAGCAGGCCTTCGAATTCGATGCGCCAGTTCCAGCTGGCGATCTCGGCTTTTTCCTTTGGCGTGCTGCCCATCAGCGGCGGCTGCGGGTAACGGGCCTCCAGCCAGGCAGCGATGGCGGCGTTATCGGTCAGCAGCAGACCGTCATCGTCATCGGTGCGTAGTGCCGGCACGGTGCATTGCGGGTTGATCGCGCGGTAGGCATCGCCCATTTGCTCACCACGGGCGAGGTCTACCTGCACGGTCTCATGGGCAATGCCCTTCTCGGCAAGCAGGATGCGCGCGCGCCGCGGGCTGGGTGCGGTAGCGCAGTCGTAGAGAATGATCATCGTCCGTCCAACTCCTGGAACTCATCGCATGAATGGCACGACAGCCTACACGCCGCCCACCGTCTGGTCCTGGAACAAGGAAAGCGGCGGCCGCTTCGCGAACATCAATCGCCCGATCGCGGGTGCCACCCATGAGAAAGACCTGCCGATAGGGAAGCATCCGCTGCAACTCTATTCGCTCGCGACACCGAACGGCGTGAAAGTGACGGTGATGCTCGAAGAACTGCTGGCGCTCGGCCACACCGGCGCCGAGTACGACGCCTGGCTGATCCGCATCAGCGACGGCGACCAGTTCGGCAGCGGCTTCGTGGCGGT
>Ga0105244_10001226_pt1 | contig 21039 bp, 22 predicted proteins | sample KBSM44metaG_FD_80423 | JGI IMG/M metagenome (GOLD analysis project Ga0105244, IMG submission 80423) | Miscanthus rhizosphere microbial communities from Kellogg Biological Station, Michigan, USA - KBS M4-4 metaG | ecosystem: Host-associated > Plants > Roots > Rhizosphere > Soil | place... | reverse complement strand
ACCACCCGAAGGTGGCTATAACGACATTACTACATATTGCTTTTGATTATTCAGCTAATTTTCCCATGGTACCCGGGACGAGACTTGAACTCGTACAGCCTAAGGCCGAGGGATTTTAAATCCCTTGTGTCTACCGATTCCACCACCCGGGCTCCGGGAAAATTGGAGGCGCGTTCCGGAGTCGAACCGGACTAGACGGATTTGCAATCCGCTACATAACCGCTTTGTTAACGCGCCTTTAATTCTTACTACTAATCTTGCACTTAAACAGATATCAGAACCTGTTTAATAAATTTGGAGCGGGAAACGAGACTCGAACTCGCGACCCCGACCTTGGCAAGGTCGTGCTCTACCAACTGAGCTATTCCCGCAATAATCAGAACTTGCTGATTTTTTTAACTATCTTCAGGCTTGCGCTTGGCTGCCGTCTGATGCGATGCATTCTACTTACCTGACGCAGTGAGTCAATAAAATTATCCACACATAACGATCGTTTGACGGTTTTTAACTCAGTTTGATCAGGGTTCCAGCAAATCGTGACGCGCAGCGTTCAAATATTGGAACATTGACCAGAAAGTCAGCACCGCGGCAATGTATAAAGCACCGACGCCCACCCAAACAACGATGGCATCAGGACGCCAAAGCAGCGCCACCAGCGATAACATCTGCGCGGTAGTTTTCACTTTGCCAATCCAAGAAACCGCCACGCTGCTGCGTTTACCAATTTCAGCCATCCACTCGCGCAGGGCCGAAATGATGATCTCACGGGCAATCATGGTTGCCGCAGGCAGGGTTATCCACCAAGCGTGGAAGTATTCGGCAACCAGCACCAGCGCCATCGCCACCATGACTTTATCTGCCACCGGGTCGAGGAATGCGCCGAAGCGAGTGGTCTGCTTCCAGCGGCGAGCCAGATAGCCATCAAACCAGTCGGTTATGGCCGCAAAAACGAAAATCAGCGCGCAGGCCATAGGTGCCCAGACATAAGGCAAATAGAACGCCAGCACGAAAAACGGGATAAGTACAACGCGAAACAGGGTGAGGCACGTCGGTATATTAAATTGCATGGCGTAGGTAACTGTCTGTCTTGTGTGGTTATTATGAGTATGTTGCTACATCGCTCTTAGGGTTTCAACGCATTATGGATCTTTTCTGCCAATGCGTGAGAAATACCCGGCACCTGTGCAATTTCCTCAATACTGGCATTCAACAGTGGCTGAATGCCCCCCATGTATTTCAGTAATACTTGCCGACGTTTCGGGCCGACGCCTTCTATCTCTTCTAACGCACTGGTATTGCGGACTTTAGCCCGCTTCTGCCGGTGGCCGGTGATTGCATGGTTATGTGAATCATCGCGAATATGCTGAATAAGGTGCAGCGCCGGTGAGTCTGAAGGCAGTGAAATCCCCTCGCCTTCTGGCACGAAGAACAGCGTCTCTAAGCCCGCTTTACGGTCAGCGCCTTTGGCGATACCAATCAGCAGCGGCTTGGATTTATCCCAGTCCACGTCGAGGGAAGCAAAAACGTCTTTTGCCATGCCCAGCTGGCCTTTACCGCCATCGATGAAGATCACGTCAGGAATTTTTTTCTCTTCGAGCGATTTGCCATAACGGCGGCTCAGTACCTGCGCCATCGCCGCGTAATCATCGCCCGGCGTGATACCGGTAATGTTATAGCGACGATATTCAGAACGTAATGGTCCGTTGGCATCGAACACCACGCAAGAGGCCACGGTCTGCTCGCCCATAGTATGGCTGATATCGAAGCATTCCATACGGTTAATTTCCGACAGATGCAACGTTTTAGCCAATTCAGCCATGCGCTGATGGATGGTCGACTGTTGCGCCAACTTAGTGGTGAGCGCGGTCGAGGCGTTGGTACGCGCCAGCTTCAGATAGCGCGCACGGTCGCCGCGCGGTTTGCTCTGAATTTGCACCTTACGGCCCGCGAGTTCGCTGAGCGACTCGGCCAATAAATCTTTTTCAGGCAGATTGAAGTCGAGCAGGATCTCCCCCGGCAGAGTACGCGACTGGCTGCCTTGCAGGTAAAACTGGCCGACGAAGGTCTGCACCACTTCGGCTAAATCGGTGCCGCCTGGCACTTTCGGGTAGTAACTGCGGCTGCCCAGCACTTTGCCTTGGCGAATAAACAGCACGTGCAGACAGGCCATGCCGGACTCGAAGGAGACGCCGATGACATCCAAATCTTCGCTATTGCCGGAGACGAACTGCCGTTCGGTGACGCGGCGCACGGCCTGAATCTGGTCGCGAATACGCCCCGCTTCTTCAAAATGCAGTGCCTTGCTGGCCTCTTCCATCCGGCCAATCAGCTGGGTTAACACTTGCTGATCTTTGCCCGCCAAGAACAGACGCACATACTCGACCTGTGCTTTGTACTCCTCCTCGCTGACCAAGCCTTTGACACAAGGGCCAAGGCAGCGGCCAATTTGATATTGCAAACAGGGGCGCGAACGGTTGCGATAAACACTGTTTTCACATTGGCGGATCGGGAAAAGTTTTTGCAGCAGAGCTAAAGACTCACGCACGGCGTAAGAGTTAGGGAAAGGGCCGAAATACTCACCTTTGGCGTGCTTGGCTCCGCGATGAATGGAGATGCGCGGGTGATTATCAGCACTTAAGAAAATCAGCGGATAAGATTTATCATCACGCAGCAGCACGTTGTAGCGTGGCTGATAGAGCTTGATGTAGTTGTGCTCGAGCAGCAGCGCTTCGGTTTCGGTGTGGGTAACGGTGACATCGATTTGGGCGATGTTTTTGACCAGAGTTTCGGTCTTGCGGCTGGAAACCTGGACGCGGAAGTAGCTGGAAAGACGTTTTTTCAGGTCTTTTGCTTTGCCGACATAAATAACGGTGCCGCTGGCGTCGTACATCCTGTAGACGCCCGGTTGGCTGGTGACCGTTTTTAGAAAGGCTTTTGGGTCGAATCGCTCATCACTCACTGCCAGACAAAGTCTCCGCGTTAAACAAACCGTGCCGGATAGCAAGGTGGGTCAATTCAACATCACCACTGATATTCAATTTACTAAACATCCGATAACGATAACTGTTAACGGTCTTCGGACTCAAGCTAAGTTGTTCCGAAATCTCATTCACCTTCTGGCCCTTGGTGATCATTAGCATAATCTGTAACTCACGCTCGGAAAGGCTATCGAACGGCGTTTCTGACTGAGGTTCAATTTGGCTAAGGGCCATCTGCTGGGCGATATCAGAGGCGATGTAACGCTGGCCTGAATCGACTAAGCGAATCGCATTCACCACTTCCTGTGGCGCAGCACCTTTGCTCAGATAACCAGAAGCCCCCGCCTGCATCACTTTGGCTGGCAGTGGATTCTCAGTATAGATAGTCAACATGATTATCTTGATATCTGGGGAAAAGCGGACGATTTTTTTGGTCGCTTCCAACCCGCCGATCCCCGGCATATTCATATCCATCAAAACAATATCAACATCATTGCTGCGACACCATTTCACGGCGTCCTCGCCACACTGGGCTTCACCCACAACTTTGATGCCTTTGATGTCTTCCAGAATGCGTCGGATCCCTGCGCGCACCAATTCGTGGTCATCAACAAGAAGAACGCTAATCAAAGAGAATTCTCCAAAAATAAAGGCGACACACAGTCATGTTTCATGGCTTGTCGGCAGGCGATATTACGTTATGCACGTGAATAAAGAACTTTGGACAGCTTGTAAACCAAGAGAGTGCAGCATTAACAGGTCTAATATGGAGCTGCTGACCTGGCTGTCAGACATTGACAGCGGATATAAATAAAACCTCAGATATGTATGCTAATTTAATTAACAGCGACATTTTACTCCATAGGCCTGCACTTGACCACGGAATGTCTGTAAAAAAATGCGAGATAGCATGTAAAAGCAAGATGCCATCAGCGCCAGCAACATTTCCATAAAAAACGCATAATAATCAACAACAAAAAATTCATCATCGGCATTTAAACATTAAGCTGTAAAACATAAACCTGCCGCCAACAGCTTATCTAAGCCTGCAAAAAATTAATGCTCAATTAACCGACGCCGCTTACAGCTTCTATATCTATCATATGAAGATTTATTATTTTATTCCTTAGTAAATTCTTATGAATACCCAATGAATAAAAATCCGCTTTGCCTTGAAAAATACTCAATCTCAATATCATGTTTAGTCTGTTTAGCTCTCTCATCCACGCGTGCCCGGCCGTTTCGGCTTTCATCCCTAAAACACGCCCGTAACCAGCCAAGAATGAATGTGGTAGAATGCATGCACTTTCTTTCAGGCTGCTGAAAACTGTCTGAAATGTCTTTATCTGATTGAGCTGGAAAACAGCTTTGGAGCCCAAATGAGTCAATGTGATTTTACCACTGAAGCCAACGTCGAAACTCTGGCCACGGAAGTTGCCTGTTTAAAAGCCACTTTAACGCTGATCCTTAAAGCGATTGGTCAGGCTGACGCGGGCAAAGTGATGCTGAACATGGAAAGATTCGCCGCTCAAATGGAAGATGAAAAGCAGGCTGAGATCTTCAGAAATTCCCTGCAACAGATTAAGTTCGCTTACCGTCAGTAAGCCGTAACTTTCAGGCCCGCAGCCCTGCGGGCCTTTGCCTTTGCGGCGCGCACTCCACTTCCCTCCCGCCCTTCCCCCCGCTTTCTGCTAAAATCTAACTTCCACTTTCTCTACCAGACCGTTTCTCCCGAGAGATGTCTTACTAATAGGATTAAAACGATGAGCGAGAATCAGAGCGAAAAAAAAACCAAGGCTGATGAAGTTCATATCAGCGACGGATTGGCGAAATTGCACGAAGTTGCCGAGCAAATGACCGAAGAAGAGCTGCAGCAAAAAGCCGAAGAGGCAAAACAAGCTGTTGAAGACGCCAAGAAAAACCGCCATAAATAAACCATTCAGTCACAGAGAAAGCGCGACGTTAGCGGTTCCCCGCCACGACCAAGGTCCGGTTCTTGCCGTCTCGCTTTATTGTTTATTTAGCCCGGAAACCGACCCATGCAGCACACCTCCCCTCTTTCGCCTTTTCAATCTCTGGCGTCACGCGCGGTAGAATATCAACACGGCGAGTGCGAAGTGCCACACAGCCACAGCTGCTCACAGCTGATTCACACCCTCAGCGGCGTGGTGGAAGTCAGTACCGAAATGGGGATTTGGATGGTGCCGCCGGGGCGCGGTGTGTGGCTCCCGGCCCGCGTGCGCCACGGGCTGCGCTTTATCGGTGGAGTCAAGGCCCGAACGGTGTATGTCGATTCATTGGCCCGCGCCGACCTTCCCTCTCAGTGTCAGGTGGTGCAAATATCGCCTTTGCTGCGCGAGCTGATCTCCTCCTCGTTGGCGATTCCGGCGGATTATCTGGTTGGCGGCCGCGAGGAGCGCGTGATGGAGCTGCTGCTCGACGAGCTGCGCCTGCTGCCGGTGCTGCCTCTGCACTTGCCGGAGCCGAGAGATCCGTCGCTATTGGCGGTCTGTCGTGAAATCCAGCTGGCACTCTCTTCCCCTTGGGAATTGGAAGATGTAGCGGCACAGCTGCAAATCAGCGGACGCACCCTGTCGCGGCGTTTTCAGCGTGAAACCGGCCTGCGATTTAGTGATTGGGTAAGGCGAGCAAGGCTTCTGGCGGGAATTAACGCGCTGGCGGCGGGAACTTCAGTTTTAGACGTGGCGCTAGAACTGGGCTATGACAGCCCTAGCGCCTTTAGTGCGATGTTTAAACGTGCGCTGGGCGTCTCGCCCAGCGACTATTTTTCTCTCGACTTCCCCCTGCCCGCCGCTTAATTCAAAAACTGGGCGACGGCGTTAAACAGGGCCTGCAACGAGGCGCTCGACACATCGCTATCAATCCCAACGCCGTAGAAGGTTTCCCCCTGCTTGCGTTGGCAACTGACATAAGCCACCGCGCGGCTGTGGCTCTGATGCCCCAGCGTGTGCTCATGGTAGTCGCCGATGTCCAACTGCAAATCGAAGTGACCACTCAGGGCATCTACCGCGCCGGACAACAGCCCATTGCCGCTACCTGATAAAGTCAGATCCTGCCCCTGATATTTCACTCGGGCGCTAAAGTGGTACTGATTTCGTTCATCGCTGCGGATGTCATAACCCAGCAGTTGCAGCACCGGCTGGTCTACCAAGCCATAGCGCTGGCGGAACAGACGCCAAATATCGCTGGTGCTCATCTCTTTACCGGTGGTGTCGGTTTCACGCTGCACGGCTTTGCTGAAGGCTATTTGCAGGCCGCGTGGCAATTTCAGGCCGTGGTTCTGCTCCAGCAGCCATGCCGCGCCGCTTTTCCCAGACTGGCTGTTCACGCGGATCACCGCCTCGTAGCTGCAACCCACGTCGGCGGGGTCCAGCGGCAAGTAGGGCACTTGCCAGTAGGTATCGCCACGGCTGGCTTGGGCGGCAAAACCTTTTTTGATCGCATCCTGATGCGAACCCGAGAAGGCGGTAAACACCAACTCACCGGCATAAGGGTGGCGCGGGTGTACCGGCAGTTGGTTGCACTGCTCGACAATCTCCACCAGACTCTGCAAGTTGCTGAAATCTAAGCCCGGTGAAATCCCCTGCGTGTAGAAGTTTAATGCCAAGGTGACCAAATCCACATTGCCGGTGCGCTCGCCGTTGCCAAACAGACAGCCTTCGACTCGGTCTGCCCCTGCCAGCATCGCTAGCTCGGCGCAGGCCACGCCGGTGCCTCGGTCATTGTGCGGATGCACACTGATCGACACCTGATCGCGGCGGCTAAAGTGACGGCAGAACCACTCAATCTGATCGGCATAGATGTTCGGCGTGCTGACTTCAACGGTCGCCGGCAGGTTAATGATCATCGGGCGCTGGGCGTTCGGCTGCCACACTTCGGCCACGGCTTCACAAATCTCTAAAGAGAATTCCAACTCGGTGAAACAGAAGGTTTCCGGCGAATATTCGAAGGTCCACTGGGTTTGCGGATACTGTTCGCACAGTTGGCGGATCTGCTTGGCGCCGCGCACCGCCAGTTCGCGCGTTGCAGCTTTATCTTGATTAAAGACCACATCGCGAAAAATTGGCGCGGTGGCGTTGTATAAGTGAACGATGGCGCGCGGCACGTCTTTTAAAGCTTCAAAAGTGCGCTCAATCAAGTCAGGCCGTGATGGCGTAAGCACCTGAATATAGACATCATCCGGGATCGCCTGGTCTTCAATCAGCCCGCGCACAAAGTCAAAATCGGTCTGCGACGCCGAAGGGAAAGCCACTTCAATCTGCTTAAAACCGCAGCGCACCAACACATCAAAGAACTGGCGTTTGCGGTCGTTATCCATCGGCTCGGCGAGGGACTGGTTGCCATCGCGTAGATCGCTTGAACACCACTGCGGCACCTTATTCAGCACTTTTCCCGGCCATTGACGATCGGCCAGATTGACTGGCGGAAAGGAACGATATTTCTGAGAAGGGTCGACTAACATGGTAATTCTCCATTCAATACTGCTGACCTCATGCCGCAGCCTGAAAAGAGTATGACGCAAGCCGCCAAACGGCGCGCCTCGCTAACTGACAGTGACCCGTGAGAAACGGACAACAGAGTGAAGCATTACATGAGAAGGGGTTAGCAATAGAACGGGCTACGTGGAGTGCGTAGCCCGGAGGGAGAATTACTCTTCTGCGTTTTCAGCCACAAAGCGTGTGACTTTTAATAAGCGATCAAAGTGAGAAAGGATGAGTTCCACGTCTGATTGCAGGATCTCATCCGACGATTTAGCTGCCGCTAAAACCGCATTGTGGATATTGGTTGATATGTCGTCCTGAGATTCTTTCCTCACCGAAAGAACCAGCGCAGCTAAAAGCAAGGATTGCGCTTCAACCTGAGCCACCAGCTCTTTAGCCTCTACTTCGACTTTGGACAGTTTGATCAGCACATCAATCATCAAGTTTTTCATTTTCGTACCCTTGGTTAACTCCGCACAATGGAAAGTAGCACTGAATGTTGTGCAGCGGAAGTTAGGACTATCACACCCTGATGATATAACTTCTTCCCGCCCTATTTCTGCTGGATCACGCCTAAATACACCACATCCTCCCCGCAGACCCAAAGCTATGCTAAGTTGAAATTAGGTTGGCATTAAACTGCGCGGTAGTGCCACGGGAGGCGTGATGATTTTCCAGAAAGGCAGCATCGTTAAGCATCAGTCCGGCGAGATTAAGGGGGTGGTCACTAACATCTTCGAGCCGCTATCGGGGGATGTTTGTTACTACATTGCGTGGGGCGATGGCACCATCAGCCTGCACCGCGAAAATGAATTACGCTGGGCCAGCGTGGATACGCCGAAGACCTTCAGAAATTTCTACGAGAAATAAGAGCCAATATTAAGTAATATTGTCTTCCTTTTATAAGCAACCAAGATAAACCATTCATGATAATCAAACCTAAAATTCGCGGCTTTATCTGTACGACCACTCATCCGGTAGGCTGTGAAGCCAACGTGCGTGAGCAAATTGCCTACGTGAAAGCGCAAGGCAAACTGAAAGACGGACCAAAACGCGTCCTGGTCATCGGTGCCTCTACGGGTTATGGGCTTGCCTCAAGAATTAATGCTGCTTTCGGTTCTGATGCAGCAACCATCGGCGTATTCTTCGAAAAACCGGGTAGCGAAGCGAAAACCGGTTCTGCTGGCTGGTACAACGCGGCGGCATTCGATAAAGCAGCCAAAGAAGAAGGTCTGTACTCTAAAAGCGTTAACGGCGATGCGTTCTCCAACGAATGCCGCGACACCGTGATCAAGCTGATTAAAGAAGATCTCGGACAAATCGATCTGGTGGTTTACTCACTGGCTTCTCCAGTGCGCAAAATGCCAGAAAGCGGCGAACTGGTGCGTTCAGCCTTGAAACCTATCGGCGAACCGTACCAATCTACCGCGCTGGACACCAACAAAGACAAGCTGGTTTCTGCCGTGGTTGAGCCTGCAAACGAGCAAGAAATCGCTGATACCATCAAAGTGATGGGCGGCCAGGACTGGGAGCTGTGGATCAACGCTCTGGCAGACGCTGGCGTGTTGGCGGATAACGCCAAATCCGTGGCTTACTCTTACATCGGTACTGAACTGACCTGGCCAATCTACTGGCACGGTACACTGGGCAAAGCCAAAGAAGACTTGGATCGTGCAGCGCACGCTATCGACACCAAACTGAAAGCCAAAGGCGGCTCGGCTAATGTTGCGGTACTGAAATCTGTTGTGACTCAGGCTTCTGCTGCGATTCCGGTTATGCCTCTGTACATCTCAATCGTGTTCAAAATCATGAAAGAGCAAGGTATCCACGAAGGCTGTATCGAGCAGATCCAACGCCTGTTCGCGACCAAAATGTACAACGACCAGACTCCATCCACCGACGACAAAAACCGTCTGCGTCTGGATGACTGGGAACTGCGTGACGAAGTGCAGAAAACCTGTGGCGAAATCTGGAAGCAGCTGAATGATGACAACATCTATCAGTTGACTGATTACCAGAGCTATAAAGAAGAGTTCCTGCGCCTGTTCGGCTTCGGCCTGAAAGGGGTTGATTACGACGCCGACGTCAGCGGCGAAGTAAACTTCGACGTCATCGAATTAGTTTAAACCTTAATCGTTTAAACATTGAAAATGAATAAGCCTGCTTAATTGCAGGCTTTTTTTTGGCTCTTTTAAAATGAAAAAACCTCGCAATGGCGAGGCTATTTTTCACTTTAGTTCTATTTATATATCAAAAACGTTAAATCTTATGTTCTTTTTTATCAGTATCGATCATCAAATAGCTCAAAAGACCATCATTGGCATTTTTTCTAGCCAAATCGTTATCGGCTACTAAATAAAATGACGTTGCGACATCATAAGGCGATTTTTCTGCTGGATAAACAACAAACTGAAGCGCCTCGCCACCTTTGATTGGTGAGCATTGAATTTGCCATGAGCCGTCTTTTTCAGCAGCAGGTAGGCATTTACTCATTCCAAAGCTATATGACATTTTAGAACTTACAGAGGCAACTGCGTCCTTTACATACTTCGGTGCATTAGCACTTCCATAGTTCGCGTATGCAAATGAAACAACGAGCGCAAGCGGGACTACGCACAAAAATAGCGGCTTAATTTTCATCGTCCTGATACCTGTAGAAAACAAGAATTGGTAAGAGCGCGTACAGATTAATCCTAAATTTCTATTATTTCCAGTCCAAACATACAAAAATCTTCAGAATTTATAACCTTTGTTTGTAAGTGGACTTCCTTGACGATGTCAGGGTCGATTACCAGCTTATGTCTAGTTTTTTATGCTCAGCCAGTTAAGCAAGAAGTTTAAAAACAGCATAATCCCTTAATAAATAATATAAAAATCATGAATTACATTCACTTACAGGTCCTTTACCTAAGCTTTACTCAACACCAAGACCCTGCGTTCAGTAACGTTTTACCATCACATTAAGGTCATATACATTCAAAATATTTAACATTGCCATTTGTCAAGCATTGACGCTGTCAAAAAAAACCATAAATCCCTTCTTGGCAACATCAAAATGGGAATCTGGTTGCTTAGTTTCTGCAAAAAGAAAATATATCCTGTTTACTATATCCCTAATATATCTTGCCATTCGGCAAAATACTTAGAGCAAAAAATCTAACATAAATTTATCCATTTCATTACATGAATGAAATAAAAGTTATTAATTCGGAATAATTATAACTTTGATTATAATAAACCGTTTTCATGCCTTATTATTAATTCTCTTTTCAATGCCGAGATTTAAGTAAACTCTTTGAAAGCTAGCCCTCATCTTCTTCAGACAGCAATCGCCTCTCGTTCATTATTTAGTCAGCAAGTGCATTATTCCAGCACACAGTTCACTGCAAAAAAATCTCAATTTTTTAATCGCTTGGCGAGATTTCACCCCATAAACAGGGGCTTTGCGAAGAAGGTTCAGCCACTGTCTCTCCCTCAGCGAAGGCCAATGTAGTGAGTCATGAACCCAAAAGTTGGGCATACCTTGCATTTTACTGAATCGCTTGCAGTTAATCTCATCAATATTTGTGATTACCATCACGAGCAAAACGCGTATTATTCGCGTCTGTCTGATTTTGGATTGTTTAATTAACAGACATTCATCATTCATGTAAAAAATACTATACGTTTATTCCATCCTTATTTTTCATGTTGGTTATAATTAGCTACGTTTTAACATTAGTATTACAGCACTTCTCAGCATTGATGACTGGGGAGTACAGAAAAGAGCCATTCAGAGCTCATAAATGAGAATAAGCGCGATATGGCGCGACGTTCAGCGCTATTTGGGCGAAAAACAGGAATCAATACAACATGCAAGACGAGTCTAAAATCCTCAGCAAGCCGGAAGAGGAAGGCGCAGAGAACCTGCGGCGCAACCTCAGCAACCGGCATATCCAGCTTATTGCTATCGGTGGCGCTATTGGTACTGGCCTGTTCATGGGATCAGGGAAAACCATCAGTTTGGCGGGTCCATCCATCATCTTCGTTTATATGATCATCGGCTTTATGCTGTTTTTCGTGATGCGAGCGATGGGTGAACTGCTGCTTTCTAACCTTGAATATAAATCCTTCAGCGACTTCGCCGCCGACCTGCTGGGTCCGTGGGCGGGTTACTTTACTGGCTGGACCTACTGGTTCTGCTGGGTGGTCACCGGCATCGCCGACGTGGTCGCCATCACCGCCTATGCCCAATTCTGGTTCCCCGGATTGTCGCAGTGGATAGCTTCCTTACTTTGCGTGCTCGTCTTGCTGAGCCTAAACCTCGCCACCGTTAAGATGTTTGGTGAGATGGAGTTCTGGTTCGCGATGATTAAAATCGTCGCCATCGTCGGCTTGATCATCACCGGTTTAGTCATGGTGCTGACTCATTTTGAGACGCCAACCGGCTCGGTCGCCTCTTTCAACAACTTGTGGAATGACGGCGGCTTCTTCCCGCACGGCATCAGCGGCTTCTTTGCTGGCTTCCAGATAGCGATTTTCGCCTTCGTCGGCATTGAGTTAGTCGGCACAACTGCTGCCGAAACCAAAGATCCCGAGAAGTCTTTGCCGCGCGCCATCAACGCCATCCCGCTGCGCATCATCATGTTCTACGTTTTCTCGCTGATCATGATTATGTCAGTCACCCCATGGAGCTCCGTGGTGCCTGATAAGAGCCCATTCGTCGAGCTGTTCGTGATTGCCGGTCTGCCAGCCGCCGCCAGCATTATCAACTTCGTGGTGCTGACCTCTGCGGCCTCTTCCGCCAACAGCGGCGTGTTCTCCACGAGCCGCATGCTGTTCGGTTTGGCACAGGAAGGCAATGCGCCGAAGGCCTTCGGGAAATTGTCCTCCCGAGCGGTGCCGTCAAACGGCTTGACCTTCTCCTGTATCTGTCTGCTGGGTGGCGTGGTGCTGATTTATCTAATCCCAGACGTGGTGACGGTATTCACGCTGGTAACCACCGTTTCCGCCATTTTGTTTATGTTCGTTTGGACCATCATCCTCTGCTCGTATCTGGTATATCGCCGCCAGCGCCCGCAGCTGCATGAGAAATCCATCTACAAAATGCCATTAGGCAAGTTGATGTGCTGGGTATGTATGGCGTTCTTCGCCTGCGTGCTGGTACTGCTGACCTTGCAGGATGACACCCGTCAGGCGCTGATGGTCACGCCACTGTGGTTTGTGGTGCTGGCTGTGGGCTATTGGATTAGGACGAGAAATCGGAAAGTCTGATTTTTTAATTCAAAATCGTATCTTTCAGATGATGTGGTTTGCTCCTCCCCCTGGCAAGGGGGAGGCTGGGAGGGGGTATTGCAGGAAAATCAGTGGTTTATGTGAGAAATACCCCACCCCAACCCTCCCCTAACTAGGGGAGGGAGCAGACCCAAACCCACTGAAACGGCACGGTCTAAATGCCAGTAAGCCGCATTCAGAAGTGACGCCGAGCAAGAGGTGGAAAACCGCGAGTATTTTTCGCGGGTTGTAATCCCGTGGCGAAGGTACCGCCTAAGCGGCGGCATTTCGCGGCTGTCACCAAGGTGCCTGAAACACGTCCATCCCAACCCTGCGAAGCCTCGATCTTACAAAAACAAAAAACGCAGGATTCCAAAGGGTTTCGTTTAAAACCCTTTGGGCCAGTGTGGGCGGCGAGCCCACGGTTTTGACCTCAAGAGCGGTGTGGCGGCAGCGCACGACCTTGACCTTGTGGCCAGTTTGCGTGGCAACGCAAGGTTTAAAGGGTTTTCAAACCCGAATCCCCCCGATGATAATTCTCTGAATCCCCTGAACTGTCTGTTCAAAAAATTCCTCATCGGCGAGGGTTTTGCCGCTGATGGCTTCCACTTGCACGCTGAAATCCGCGTAATGCTGGGTGGTTGCCCAGAGCATGAAGATCAAATGCAGTGGCTCAATGGGGGCGATGAGCTCCTGCTTTATCCAGCCACGGATCACGTCAGACTTATCCTCCACCAGCGTCTTCAGGCTGCCGCCCAATTCCTTTTTCAACAATGGCGCGCCCTGCACCATCTCCAGACAGAACAGGCGCGAGGCCTGCGGGTGGTCGCGGGAAACGCAAAGCTTGAGGCGGATATACTCGCTGATGGCGGATAGCGGATGCTGCTCGGCGCGCAGGGCAATCAGCGGCGCGACCCACACGTCTAGCAATCCGCGCAGCACCGCGACATAAAGATCTTCTTTCGACGGGAAGTAATACAGCAGGTTGGTTTTGGACACGTCGGCGCGCTCGGCGACCTGATCCAAGCTGGTGCCGTGGATGCCGTATAAAGAGAAAAACTCCAGCGCGGCGGCCATTATCGTGCTGCGCTTCGCCGCGACGGCTCTTGAACGCCGGGTTGGCGCTTTCTTCTGCTGCTCAATCTGCTGACTCACGACCACTCCCCGCCCCGTTTTCCATAATATCCCGAGCATAACAAATGGCTTTCAACCCGACTATCGCCAATCGGTTGCCCTCTGAGCATTTCTGCAATTAACCACAAATGAGTAATTTTTTAACAAAACCGCACCATTTTTGCTCATTCCTGCCTGTTTTGTGTGCAGTTAGTTTTTACCAAATGGTCTGAATTAGACCAATTACTCCATTAAATTCGCTGAGATTATTTTAACCAACTGAAAAATAAGCCGATTTAAAAACTGGCACTCCCTTTGCAATACCTTCCTCGTCAATACGTTTTCACACCGCGCCAGCTGAAGCCCAAGAGGCACAGTCAAGCCATTGTTAAGATTAACGAAATTGAGGTGAGCTATGAAAATCGGTGTCTTTATTCCTATCGGCAACAACGGGTGGTTAATTTCTTCCACTGCGCCGCAGTACAAGCCTACTTTTGAGCTGAATAAAACCATTGTGCAGAAGGCCGAACACTACAACTTCGACTTTGCGCTTTCGATGATCAAGCTGCGCGGATTCGGCGGAAAAACCGAGTTCTGGGAACACAATATGGAGTCGTTCACCCTGATGGCGGGCCTCGCCGCGGTGACTTCTCGCATTAAACTGTACGCCACCGCTGCCACGCTGGTAATGCCGCCGGCCATCGTGGCCCGCATGGCCGCCACCATCGACTCGATCTCCAACGGCCGTTTTGGCGTCAACGTGGTCACTGGCTGGCAGAAACCCGAGTATGAGCAAATGGGCATGTGGCCGGGTGATGACTACTTCAGCCGCCGCTATGACTACCTGACCGAATACGTCACCGTGCTGCGCGACCTGTGGGGCACCGGCCACTGCGACTTAAACGGCGAGTTCTTCAAGATGGATGATTGCCGCGTCAGCCCGCGTCCGCAGGCCGACATGAAAGTCATCTGCGCTGGGCAGAGTGACGCGGGCATGGCCTTCTCCGCCAAATATGCCGATTTCAACTTCTGCTTCGGCAAAGGGGTCAACACGCCAACCGCCTTTGCGCCGACCGCCGCCCGGATGAAAACCGCAGCGGACGCCGAACAGCGCGACGTCGCCTCCTACGTCTTGTTCATGATCATTGCTGACGAAACCGATGCCGCCGCCCGTGCCAAGTGGGAGCTGTACAAATCCGGTGCCGATGCAGACGCGCTGGCGTGGCTCACCGACCAGAGCAGCAAAGACACCAAGTCCGGCAGCGACACCAATGTGCGCCAGATGGCCGACCCGACCTCGGCGGTAAATATCAACATGGGCACGCTGGTCGGCTCCTACGCTAACGTCGCCAAAATGCTGGATGAAATCGCCACGGTACCCGGCACAGAAGGCATCTTGCTGACCTTCGACGACTTCGTAAACGGCATTGAAAACTTCGGCCAGTACATCCAACCGCTGATGAAAACCCGTCAGGACGTGCTGACTCACAATATTGAACAGAAAGAGGTGGCCTGATGACTGTGTTTGATCAATCGAAAGCTGAAAACGTCGTTCGCCGCGATACCAAAAGCAGCGGCCAAGAAACGCTATTGAAAGCGCGCCCGGAAACTATTGCCTTTACCCCGCAGCAGACCGCGCTGATCGTGGTAGATATGCAAAATGCCTATGCCTCGCAAGGCGGCTATCTCGACTTGGCGGGCTTTGACGTGTCGGCCACCGGCCCGGTGATTAAAAATATCCAGCGGGCGATTGCCGCAGCACGCTCAGCGGGCATCAAAGTGATTTTCTTCCAGAATGGCTGGGACAATCAGTATGTTGAGGCAGGTGGCAGCGGCTCGCCGAATTATCACAAATCCAACGCGCTCAAGACCATGCGTAAGCGTCCGGAATTGATGGGGAAACTGCTAGCGAAAGGCGACTGGGATTACGACTTAGTGGACCAACTTCAGCCGCAGCCGGGTGACATCGTGCTACCGAAACCGCGCTACAGCGGCTTCTTCAATACTCAGCTCGATAGCCTGCTGCGCAGCTACGGCATTCATCATCTGGTGTTTACCGGCATTGCCACCAACGTCTGCGTGGAATCCACCCTGCGCGACGGCTTCTTCCTCGAATATTTCGGCGTGGTGCTGGAAGACGCCACGCATCAGGCCGGGCCGGACTTCGCGCAAAAAGCAGCGATTTATAACATCGAAACCTTCTTCGGCTGGGTGTCCAACGTCAATAACTTCTGCGACGCCGTGGGTTACAGCGAGCAGCCGCTGAGCAAGTCAGCCTAAAAACAAACTGAGGAAAAACAATGCCTAAAAGCGCGATTATTCCCGCGGGCAGCGGCACTCCGTTGGCCCCTTTTGTTCCGGGTACCTTGGCCGACGGCGTGGTTTATGTCTCGGGAACCCTGCCCTTTGATAAAAATAACAATGTGGTGCATATCGGCGATGCCGCCGCGCAAACCCGCCACGTGCTGGAAATCATCAAAAAGGTGATTGAAACGGCGGGCGGCACCATGGATGACGTCACCATGAACTCCATTTTCATCACCGACTGGGCTAATTACGCTGCCGTGAATCAGGTGTATGCCGAGTACTTCCCCGGCGAAAAACCGGCGCGTTTTTGCATCCAGTGTGGCTTGGTTAAGCCCGACGCCCTGATTGAAATTGCCACGATTGCCCATATCGGCAAGTAAGCACCCACAGTTCACCAAGGAGGTTAGCCATGTATTACAAGGTGTTAGGTAAAGACTCTCCGTCGGTGGATACCGTCGTGCTGTCATCCGGGCTGGGTGGCGTGCACGGCTTTTGGCAGCCGCAGTTGGCGATGTTAGCCGAGCATTTTCGCGTGGTGCTATATGACCAGCAGGGTACCGGCGTCAGTCAGGGCGTGGTGCCTGCGGGTTACCGAATGGAAGATATGGCCGACGAGCTGGCGGGGCTGCTCAATGAGTTAAAGATCGAGCGCTGCCATATCGTCGGCCATGCGCTGGGTGGCATTATCGGCCTGCATCTGGCCCTGCGCTATCCAGCCCTGCTGCAAAGTCTGGTGGTGGTTAACGGCTGGGCCAAGCTCGATTCGCAAACCCGTCGCTGCTTTGAAGTGCGCCAGAACCTGTTATTAAACAGCGGGGTCGACGCCTATGTGCAGGCCCAGTCGCTGTTCCTCTACCCGGCCGACTGGCTCTCTGATCATCACGATTTGCTGGAGCAAGAGAGACAGCATCAGGTCGCTCATTTTCAGGGAATGGAAAACCTGCTGCGGCGCTTAGAAGCGTTGATGACCTCTGACCTGACCGATTCGCTCAGTCAGGTTATCGCGCCAGTGCTGGCCCTGAGTAGCAAAGATGACCTGCTAGTTCCGTGGCACCAGTCGGTTTCGCTGGCGCAGGCCCTGCCCCACGGCGAGCATCAGCAGATGAATTACGGCGGCCATGCCATGAGCGTGACCGACAGCGAGAACTTCAACGCCATTTTATTGACGTGGTTGCAGGTCCATAGCAGGCAATCACAGCCCCCTTTTTCAAGCCTTAACCCGACGGAGATCCCATGGCCGAAGCATTAACCGCCAGCGCACTGGCAACCCTATTCACCGAGGCGCGCACCCATAACGGCTGGCTGGAAAAGCCAGTTAGCGATGAACTGCTCCAGCAGGTTTACGAGCTGGCGCGCATGGGGCCAACCTCGGCCAACTGTAGCCCGGCGCGCATTGTGTTTGTGCGCAGCCAAGAGGCGAAAGAGAAGCTGGCTCCGGCGCTTTCCAGCGGCAATTTGGCTAAAACTATGTCCGCGCCTGTGACCGCCATTGTCGGCTGGGATCCTGAATTCTACGAGGCGCTTCCCGAGCTTTTCCCTCACGGCGACGCCCGCTCGTGGTTCACTTCCAGCCCGGAGTTAGCTCATGAAACGGCATTTCGCAACAGTAGCTTGCAGGCGGCTTACCTGATCATGGCCTGCCGTTCGCTGGGTTTGGACACCGGGCCAATGTCCGGCTTTGACCCCGCCAAGGTGGATGAAGCTTTTCTGTCCGAGCATGGCTGGAAGTCTAACTTCCTGATAAACATCGGCTATGGCGACAGAAGCAAAGTCTACGCACGCCTGCCGCGCCTTGATTTTGACCGCGCCTGTCGGCTGGTTTGAAAAGGGAGAAACATGATGCAAACGGCAACCCCACATCACCCAACCCTATTAGTAGAAAAGCAGGAGTTTCGCGATGCCATGGCGCGGCTTGGCACGGCGGTGAACATCATCACAACCGACGGCCCGGCGGGACGCGCTGGGTTTACCGCCTCGGCGGTGTGCAGCGTGACCGATACGCCGCCGACCCTGCTTGTGTGCCTGAATCGCTCGGCCTCGGTCTACCCGATGTTCAAGCAGAACCACGTGCTGTGCGTCAACACGCTGGCCCACAGCCACGAGTCGCTGTCTAACCTGTTTGGCGGCAAAACGCCGATGGAGCAGCGATTCGAAGCCGCCGAGTGGTCAACGCTGGCAACCGGCTCGCCTATTTTGAGCGGCGCGCTGGTCTCTTTCGACTGCAAAATCACCCAAATCACCAGCGTCGGCACTCACGACATTCTGATCTGTGAAGCCGTGGCGCTGGTGCGCAATGATGAAAGCCACGGACTGGCCTATTTCGACCGCCGCTACCACTCGTTAATGCGCGCGGCAAATTCAGGTTCTTAAGGTTCGACTTTGGGTCCCCAACGCGCCTGTGCAAGCAGGCTGTTTCCACCTTTACTCGTGATGTTTTCTCACTGCGGAGCACAATATGGCGAATTCCTGGTTTCCAAAATGGCGTTTACGGCAGGGCAATCTGGATGGCGCTATTGTCGCGCCGGATGAGCGTTTGCCGCTAGGGCAGACGATGGTGATGGGCTTGCAGCACACGGTAGCCATGTTTGGCGCGACGGTGCTGATGCCTCTGCTGATGGGCTTTGACGCCAACATCGCCATTCTGATGTCAGGGATTGGCACCCTGCTGTTCTTTCTGGTGGTCGGCGGGCGAGTGCCAAGCTACCTCGGCTCCAGCGCCTCTTTTGTCGGGCTGGTGATTGCCGTCACCGGTTACAGCGGTCAGGGAGCTAACCCGAATATCGCCTTAGCCCTCGGCGGCATTATCGCCTGTGGTGCGGTGTATATGCTGATTGGCTTTGTGGTGATGGCCATCGGCACGCGCTGGATTGAAAAGCTGATGCCGCCCGTGGTCACCGGCGCGGTGGTCATGGCGATTGGCCTGAATCTGGCCCCTATCGCCATTCACAGCGTATCGGCCTCTTCTTTCGACAGCTGGATGGCGGTGGTCACCGTGCTGTGCATTGGCGCGGTGGCGGTATTCACACGCGGTTTAGTGCAAAAACTGTTGCTGTTGCTGGGCTTAGTCGCCGCCTACGCAATTTACGTGGTAGTCACTAACGGCCTCGGATTAGGCAAACCGGTCGATTTCAGCATCATCTCGCAAGCTGCGTGGTTTGGCCTGCCGACTATCACGACCCCAACCTTTAACACTCACGCCATGCTGCTGATTGCACCAGTCGCGGTGATTTTGGTGGCCGAGAACCTCGGGCACATCAAGGCCGTGGCGGGGATGACCGGCAAAAACCTCGACCCTTATATGGGCCGCGCCTTTGTTGGCGACGGGCTGGCGACCATGCTCTCCGGCGCGGTAGGCAGCAGCGGCGTGACCACCTATGCAGAAAACATTGGCGTTATGGCAGTCACAAAAATCTATTCCACGCTGATTTTTGTTGCCGCCGCCGCCGTTGCCATAGTTTTGGGCTTCTCTCCCAAATTTGGTGCAGTGATCCACACCATTCCCGGCCCGGTGCTTGGCGGGGCGTCCATCGTGGTCTTTGGTTTGATTGCGGTTTCAGGGGCGCGAATCTGGTTGCAGAACAAGGTTGATCTCAATGAGAACGGCAACCTGATTATGGTCGCGGTGACGCTGGTGCTGGGCGCGGGGAACTTCTCGCTGACTCTCGGCGGCTTCACGCTGGGCGGCATCGGCACGGCGACCTTCGGCGCTATCTTGCTCAATGCATTACTTAAAAATCGTCGACTCACCAAAACTGGCACAGAAGCTGCATTAAAAGGTAACTGACGACCTCAGTTTCTCCTTAGCTCATCAATTTTGATGATCACCGGCTGTTATTCGGTCCACCCGTCCGATTTAGCAGCCGGTTTTTTCTTTCTGCTCACACCACAAAGCTTGTATGTTTGCCGTCAGGCAGTTCTACATCAATGCGCAGTTTCCCACCCATCGCTTCGACATAACGTTTCATGGTCGACAGCTTGATATCATTGCCGCGCTGCTCAATCGCCACCACCGAAGGCTGGCTGATCCCCATCGCCTTGGCTACCGCCGCCTGCGACATCGCTAACTGCTCACGCAGGGCGTAGAGCTTCACCTCAAGCAGCATTTCATCAGCCGCCTCGGAGATGCGCTTTTGGCTTTCACTGCTGCGCGCAGCCAGTAAGTCTTGTAAATTTTTCGCCATTTTATTGCTCCTTACTCTTCCTGTAGATGCCTCAGATACGCCTGATCGGCAATGTGAAGCATCCGCTTGTAGAACTGCTTTTCCTTGCCCTTTTTGCTCCCCGCGCACAGAACAATGGCTTGGCGGAAAGGATCAAAAGCAAAGAAAGCACGAAGTGGCTCGCCTTTGTGCTGTATCCGCAACTCCTTCAAGTGCGGGTAACCCGAGCCACAAAGAGTATCGACCAACGGCCTGCCGAGCTGTGGCCCTCCTCGACGAAGAGCTAATAAACCCGCAAGAACCTTCTCCTGAGTTCCATCATTTTGCTGATCAAACCATTGATCAAACAAATCCGTGGTTAGTACCGTCCACATGGCGCCACCTTTTATAGACTATAATCTATATTCTGAGATTAACAAAGCACTAAAATAAGCCAAAGGAGGAGATGAGGAAGGGTTTGTTTTCACGCCTTGCGAGGCGTATTCCAAATTACCACGCTATAAAAATCAACAACCTGACCAAAGACTCACCAAACAACATCTATTTTTCGTTAACCCTTTGACATGCCTGCGGGCAGTCGCTATTATTCGCCCCGTTCCAACGATTCCTCTGTAGTTCAGTCGGTAGAACGGCGGACTGTTAATCCGTATGTCACTGGTTCGAGTCCAGTCAGAGGAGCCATATTAGAGACGCCCGCTTAAGGAAACTTAAGCGGGCGTTTTGCTT
>Ga0105244_10001219_pt1 | contig 21079 bp, 21 predicted proteins | sample KBSM44metaG_FD_80423 | JGI IMG/M metagenome (GOLD analysis project Ga0105244, IMG submission 80423) | Miscanthus rhizosphere microbial communities from Kellogg Biological Station, Michigan, USA - KBS M4-4 metaG | ecosystem: Host-associated > Plants > Roots > Rhizosphere > Soil | place... | reverse complement strand
GGATGCCGTAATGACGTTGCAGCCGCTGGCTGACCTGCTTCAGCTGCATTTCCACAATAATGCGCATCGCCTCGCGCACCAGCGGGCGGTAAATCACCGTCTGGAAGCGGGCCAGCAGCGCGGGCTGGAAGTGGTCACGCAGGATCGGACGCAGGCACGCCTGAAGTTCGGATTCGGCGGCGTCCGGGGTTTCTTCCAGCAACTGCATCAGCGAAGCGCTGCCGAGATTCGAGGTCATCAAAATGACGGTGTTGCGGAAGTCGATTTCGCGCCCTTCGCCGTCGCGCATAAAGCCACGGTCAAACACCTGATAGAACAGGTTAATCACGTCGCGGTGCGCCTTTTCCACCTCGTCGAGCAGCACCACGCTGTACGGACGCTTGCGCACCGCTTCGGTGAGGATGCCGCCCTGGCCGTAGCCGACGTAGCCCGGCGGCGAGCCTTTAAGCTGGCTGACGGTGTGCGCTTCCTGATACTCGCTGAGATTGATGGTGATTAACGACTTCTCGCCGCCGTACAGCACATCTGCCAGTGCCAGCGCGGTTTCGGTTTTGCCGGTGCCGCTGGTGCCGACCAGCAGAAACACGCCCTGCGGGCCATTTTCTGAGGTGAGGCCGGTTTTGGCGGCGCGCAGGCGCTGGGCGATGGCGCTAAGCGCCGCGTCCTGGCCCACCACTCGCGTGGCGAGCTGGCTTTCCAGCGTCAGCAGTTCCGCCTGCTCGTCCTTCATTAATGAAGAGAGCGGCACGCCGGTCCAGTCGGCAATCACGCCCGCCACAATGCGCGCGTCAACGTCGGCGGTGAGCAGCGGCACGCCGGGCTGCAGCGCGTCGAGGTCGGTCTGGAGCTGTGTGATGGCGCTGCGCTGGCTGGCGTCTTTTCGACCTTCCAGCAGCTCATGCATCAGCGACTGCACGATGCCGAAACGCTGCTCCAGCGCCTCCAGCTCTTCATCGGTTACCGCAATCAGGCCGGCGATTTCGGCCAGGCGCTCCTGCGGGATGGTGCCGCCGAGCGCTTCATCATCAAGAATGGCGCGCTGTTCAATGTTCAGCGCGTCGAGCTTCGCTGTTAAGCGTGTAATGGCTTCCGGCGTAGTGTCCTGGCTCATGCGTACGCGCGCAGCGGCGGTGTCGAGCAGGTCAACCGCCTTGTCCGGCAGCTGGCGTCCGGTGAGGTAGCGGCGCGACAGCGTGACGGCGGCGCGTACCGCCGCGTCGGTAATGTGTACGCCGTGGTGTTCGGCGTAGCGCGATTTCAGGCCGCGCAGCATCAGGCAGGCGGTATCGTCATCCGGCTCGTCGACTTTGACCATCTGGAAGCGGCGCTCCAGCGCGGCGTCTTTCTCGAAATACTGTTTGTACTCGCTCCAGGTGGTGGCCGCGATGGTACGCAGCTCGCCGCGCGCCAGCGCCGGTTTCAGCAGGTTGGCCGCGTCCGCGCCGCCCGCCTGATTGCCTGCGCCGATGAGGGTGTGCGCCTCGTCGATAAACAGCAGTACCGGCTCTGGCGCAGCCTGCACTTCGGTGATGATATTTTTCAGGCGCTGTTCGAACTCGCCCTTCACGCCCGCGCCCGCCTGCAGCATACCAAGATCCAGCGTATGCACGCTGACCGGTTTGAGGCTGTCCGGCACGTTGCCCTCAGCAATGCGCAGCGCCAGTCCTTCCACCAGCGCGGTTTTACCCACGCCCGGTTCACCGACCAGAATCGGGTTGTTCTTGCGGCGACGCGATAGGATATCCACCATCTGGCGGATTTCGTTGTCGCGGCCCAATACCGGGTCGATTTTGCCGCTGCGCGCGTCGGCGGTGACGTCGCGGGTAAAGCGGGCAAGGGCTTCGGCGGTTGGCACTTTTATCGCGCCTGGATCCTGAAGCGTGCTTACTGGCATTTCCTGCGGCTCCGCCTCCGGGCGTTCATCCGATTGCACTTCCAGCATCGGTTGCAGACGTTCCAGCTGGCTCATGCGCAGACTCAGCAACGGCCACAGCCCTTCACAACGCACCAGCGACGGCTGTTCGGCCAGCGCCATTAGCAGATGGACGCTGCGGATTTGCGAATTGTTGTCCTGCATTGACGCCATCAGCCACGCCTGCTTTAGCAGGCTTTCGAGCGAAGCGGAGAGCTGGGGACGCCCGCGCACCGCGCGCGGCTGACGGTCGAGAAACACCAGCAAATCCTGCCAGATGGCGTCCATATCCCACTCGTAGCGTCGCGCGATCACGATGATGTCACCCTCGCCCTGTTCCAGTAGTTTGAGCAGCCAGTGTTCCGGCTGAATTTCGGCGTGCGCGCGGGTCTGGCACAACGACGCGGCAGCTTCAAGCGCCTGCGCGCAGAATGGGTTAAGGCGACGCAGCAAGGCGGCTGACTGACTGTCCATAGCAAAATTCTCCTGATTAGGGGCACGCTACCGCCCGTCGCCGTTTACCGAAGCGCATAAGGTCAGCAGGTCTGATGTGAAATGACTTGTGGTTTCACCCGTCGAAGATGGAATCACCAGGCATCTGGCGTGGTGCGTATTAGGGTCGCCATAAATGGCGACCCTACGATCAACGCTGGCGATTACGCTAAATAGTTCGTGCTGGAGCAAGGCGGCAAGTGAGTGCAGCCCCGGGAGCTTACATAAGTAAGTGACCGGGGTGCGCGAGCGCAGCCAACGCCGCTACAGCGCGAAATATGACGCGTAATCAGGCTGTGGCGCGTTCGTTCCATGAGTCCGAATGAATAATGTTGCCGTCTTTGTAGGTCCAGGTGATTTTTTCGTAGCGCAGCTCAATCTGTTCCAGATGATTGTGCTTCTCTTTGGACGGGTCCTTAACGTCATGCATCACCGGATTGACCTTCACCACCTTCACGTTCTCGAGTTTGGTGTTGAAGTACTCCACTTCCTGACCGGCATCGCTGATGCGATACCATTTGAACTCCGCCGACTTCAGCGTCTGACCGGTGGTCACCGCCTTGTAGAGGTACGGGCTGGACGAGTCGATTTCCTTGGTGAACAGAAACGGCGTGTGGATACGCGTGCCGGTGAGCTTGCCGGTGTTGTTATCGGTCGGGATGTAGAGGTTGTGCTGCTGCGCCACCACCTCAATGCTGCCCTCACGATCCTGCACGTCCACCGATCCCTTGATGTCCGCACCGCCGTCGTCCTTCAGCCACAGATAAACCGGAATTGCCATGTTGTTACTCCTTTTCTTCATGATTGCCGTCACCATCCTGTGATGACGGGGGGATTACGTCCGGTGCCTGGCAGGCATCGGCCTGCGGAACCAGACTGATTTCAACGCGCCGATTGGCTGCGCGGCCTTCGGTGGTATCGTTGGACGCCATTGGGCGACTCTGGCCAAAGCCCTGCACCGCGAAACAGCTTTCATCCACATCACCGGTATCGCGCATCCAGTCGCGTACCGCTTCGGCGCGCTTCAGCGACAGGCGCTGGTTGAGCGTCGGATGGCCGGTATCGTCGGTATAACCCGCGATTACAATCAGCCAGCCCGCGCGCGCTTTGATGTTGACCAGCGCGTTCACCATCACTTTGGTCGAGCCCGTTTTCAGATCGGATTTACCGGAATCGAACAGCGACATCGCATCCAGACGCACCAGTGTTGGCTGAGGTTTGGGCTTCGGCACAGGTTTAGGTTCAGGCTTAGGTTCAGGAACCCATGAACTGATGGCGTGCAGCACCGGCAGACGCAGATGACCGCCCTGATAAAGTCCCAGCCCCAGGCGCAGCGGCGCACCCTGACGCGCATAGCCGTCGAGCTGGCTGGCGTCCTCGCGCAGTACCTGCACAGCAGCAAGCTTCGGCGCGTAGTCGTTCATGGCAATGCGGTTGTAGTGTTCGAGGCCGAATACGATGCGACGGATGAGCGACTGGTTATTCCAGGCCACCGCACAGAGTGCGATGACAGCGGCAGTGGCGAAGGCCGTGATCGCAATGCGCAATGCGCGGGTTCCGGGCGTCACGCCACGGCCTTCTGGAAGCAGCGGAAGAATAAAGTCGGGAAGGATGACGGGCGTATTCGCTGCGGCACCGGCGCTGCAGATGGAGGTGTGCTGCCACAGCCAGGCGCACCACAGAGCGTCATTGCCAGTGCCAGGCGTGGCGGGTTGCAGCTGCAATACACATGCGGCGGGTATCACGGCGGCGACATCACTGTGCGTCTCCGTCAGCACGCGTAACACATGTTGACGCGCCCACGCATCCAGCGAGTTGAGCAGGACTTGCTGCTGCATCGCCACGCTGCCACCCGACTGCAGCCATTCGCTGGTGCCGCGCGGCGAGGCGTCATCCAGCCAGATTTGTGGGCTGTTTCCCGCCAGATGAACCTGCCAGAGCGGTTCGGCGCACTGCGTCATCTCGCCGGCAATGCCGACATTGAGCAGTAGCGGTAGCGACTGGCGTGTTTCACGGCGCAGCAGTGCGATTTGCCAGCGCAGCGCGAACAGCGCATTTTCCAGCACCGTGCTGTCCTGCTGTTGCTGCGGGCTAATACTCAGAGAAATGGAAATCTGCCGGCCCCAGTCAGGGCGTTGCAGCAGCAGCTGGCGCACGCTGTGTTGCAGTTCACTGCTGTCACCCACGCGAATAAAACAGCCCTGCGGCAGAACACGTACCACTTCCTCGTCTGACAGGCCACCTGCATCGCAGCACAGCACTACCGGCTGCCGATAAGCGGCATCGGGTAAATCAGTCCATTCCTGACTCGCCCCTTGCCTGCGGCGGCGCAGCACTCTGAACGTTACCGTGCCAGTCAGCAGCAGTATCGCCAGCAACACGAGGAAATCGCTGCTGCGCGCAAAGCTCAGAAAGTGCGTGCACAGCACCGCCGCAAGCAGCCAGATCCAGAGCACCAGCAGGCGTGGAAGCAGCGGCTTCATCCTTTGACTCCGGGCAGCTGTGTCGTGATGAGGTGATCGAGCCAGTGATTCAGTCCCCACCACAGCGCAGCCAGCAGCAGCGCGGTCAGACCAAGACGTGCAGGCCAGCTACTGAGCCAGCCCGCGCGCAAGCCACCGCTTGCCAGCGATAACAACGGCGCATCCGCCGCTCGTGTGAAAGGAGGTACGCGTTTCGTCAGCGCGCTCATCAGCTGCTGGCGCGCGGGCGTATCAGCAGACACATAACCGCCGAGAAAACCCAGCAGCATCACGCGATGAAAGCAGGTTAGCACCCTCTCGTCGGCTTCCGGCTGTGCGAGAACCTGCTGCATGCGATCGCACAGCGTTTCACCCGCGTCCATGGTTTGTAAAAAATGGCCCTGCAGTGGCATGTGATACCACTGCAGGCAGGCATCATCCTGCACGCCGCGTCCTTTCACCGCCTCATCCAGCAGTGCGCACTGCGCCAGCAGAATGTTATGGCAGCTCTCGCGGCTGACGCCCGCTTCACGCAGCGCCAGCTGCACGCGCTCCGCATCAGCGACGCAGCGCTGCCACAGCGTCAGCCCTTCGCCGTCGGAAAATGTCGGGCCATGACGCAGGCTGATCACCTGCAGCCAGGTGTTTTGCAGCAGCGCATCAATATCAGGAGGTTGTGATGTCGTATTCATGATCTCAGCACCGCGAAGAGTTCCAGTTCCGGATCACCCAGCGTGCCGGGGACATAAAACATGCAGCTGCCGCTCTCGAGCATGGCGCGTGCCGCCGGATGCGACAGATCCAGCGAGAAATACTGGTTTTCCAGTCGCAGCGGAATGGCGGCCGGCACATGGCTGAGCGGCTTCAGTGGGATCCCCAACTGCGAGCTGTTTACCAGCGCGATGACGTCATCGGGGCTACCCGCTTTACACTGGCGCGGGAACTGTTCCTGCAGCTGCGCCACCGGCAGTGGCGAGCGCACTGACAGGTAGAAATCGGCTTCCTCGCGCAGACGCGGATCGTTGAGACGCGCCTGCCACTGACGCAGCCGGCGATCGTGGCTCATTTCAATCGCCACCATGCGCGAAGGCAGACTCGCCTCCAGGAGCATGCCGAGCAGGCTGAACAGCGGCGGGAACACCTCATTCAAATTGTCATGGTGGTAAGCCGGGATGGCGGTCACCTGATGCTCCAGCGAGAACGTCAGCAGACTGCCCGCCAGGCGCGCCAGCTCCGGATAAAGCCGTTCCGGCGGGCTTTGCGGATGGCGCAGAAAATCAGCCAGCAGCGGTTCGGCACTGTTGAGCGCGTTGAGCAGCCAGAACAGCGATACATCGGCGACGACAAAATCGGCCATGCGCTGGTTGCTTTCGCGGCGCATCGCCATCAGGCGTACCAGACGGGCACGCAGCTGCGTTACCAGTTGTTCGAGTGCCATCACCAGCCACGGGCTGGATTGCAGGGTCAGCAGCGGCGGCAGGAACTGGCCGTCCAGCACCCATCCGCCCTGCGCATCCTGCTGCAGACGCGCCACGGGGCAGGTCAGCCAGTCGCTGTTGTCCTGATGTGCATAACGCAGCGTTAGTTCAGGCTGTAATACCGCAACCTGACGGGTGTCATCCCCGAACAGGTTGCGGATATCGCGCCAGCGCTGGCGGAAGCGCACCGGTCGCTCGGCCACGTCGCTCTCCTGCAGGCAGTTGCCGCCGTTGGCATAGAGTTGCGGCAGCGCCAGAACAACCGTCACTTCCTTCTGCTCCGCCTCAAGTGTCAGCGTCGGTGGCAGCGGATCGGCGTTATAGGTATCGACCAGCGTGCCGTCGCGAAAGCGCAGATGCAGATGACGCGGCTTGAGTCGGCCAAGCTTCAGCGCGTCCGGCTCAAACTCCGCCTGCAGCACGCCCCAAGGTTGGTTAAGTCCCATGCGCGCAATGCACTCGCTGTGCCACGCCTGCCAGGCGAACTGCTGCTGAAAGTGCTGGGGCGAGATCATGGTGCCCCGGCCCCAGAGTGGTTGTTCTGTTTTCATCCCTTATCGCCGCCTTACGCTTTAGCTTTTGGCATCTGCGACACCAGCGACAGGTTCACGTCCATGCCTTCCACCTGGAAGTGCGGGATAGCGAACAGCTTGACGCGGAAGAAGCCCGGGTTGTCTTCGATATCTTCCACCAGCACCTTCGCATCGCGCAGCGGGTGTGAGGATTGCAGCTCGTCACCCGGATCGGTCATCTCGGTCACCAGCGTGCGCACCCAGGTGTTCAGCTCCAGCTCCAGCAGGCGACGATCTTTGGTGGTGCCGATGTTTTCGCGCTGGATCAGCTTCAGGTAGTGCGCGATGCGTGACAGCAGGAAGATGTACGGCAGACGCGCATTGATGCGGCTGTTAGCGGTGGCATCGGCGGTGTCGTAGATTGCCGGTTTTTGCGTCGAGTTGGCCGAGAAGAAGCAGGCGTAATCGCGGTTCTTGTAGTAGGAAAGCGGGATAAAGCCGAGGTTAGCGAACTCGAACTCGCGGGTTTCCGGGATCATCACCTCAGACGGGATTTTCACCTGGTTACCGGTGCCGAGATCGTAGAGATGGATCGGCAGATCCTGCACCGCGCCGCCCGCCTGCGGGCCGCGAATTTGCACGCACCAGCCGTTGCTAATGAAGCTCTGCACCATGTTGGCGGCGAAGGCGAACGAGGCGTTAGTCCACAGGTATTTATCGTGGTCCGGGCCTTTCACTTCTTCGATATAGTTGAAGCTGCGCACCGGCACAGTGTCCGGACCGTACGGCAGACGACCCAGCACGCGCGGCATGGTCAGGCCGATATAGCGGGAATCGTCGGTATCGCGGAACGACTTCCATTTAATGTATTCGGCGCGGTCAAAGTAGTTGCCGATATCTTTGATGGCGGCCACCTCTTCCATCGACTCTTTCAGGAAGAACTGCGGGCCGACCGATCCGATAAACGGCATGTGCGCCGAGGCCGCCACTTTTGACAGATTGCGCAGCAGGGCCACGTCCTGCGCGGAGGCGTCGAATTCATAAGCGGAAATCACCGCGCCAATCGGCTCGCCGCCAGGCGTGTCGTATTCGGCTACATAAGTTTGCAAGTAAAGGCCGCTCTGGATGATTTCCGGCGCATCTTCGAAGTCCTGACGCAAATCGTCTTTCGACACGTCCAGCACTTCAATTTTTACGTTCTGACGGAAGTCGGTTTTATCCACCAGCGACTTCAGGCCGCGCCACGCTGATTCCACCTTCTGGAATTCATCGTGATGCATCACCGCGTCCAGCTGGCGGCTGATCTGGCGGTCCAGCTCGGCGATGTGATGATCCAGCAGGTTTTTATCCAGCTTTTCGACTTTCGCACCGCTGATTTTCAGGCGCGTCAGGAACACCTGCATCGCGGCGGTGACGCGCTCGTCGGCGGTAGCATCAGACATCGCCTGATTGTCCTGCCAGACATTGAGGTCACTCAGCTCTGACACTGGATTGAGGTTGATTTTTTCAAACAGTGAAGCGTATACGCCGCCCGCAGCAGGGCGATCCAGCACGGTGGTTGCGCCATTGGCATGGGTTTCATTCTGAACTGACATCAGCATTCTCTCTCTATAGTCCGTTACGGGGATGATCAGGCTTGATCGGTGGCTAACGCAGACAGCTCGCTGCGCAGTTCGTCGCTGAGTGCCGGATCTTTCAGGATGGCTTCCAGCTCTTTGCGGAAGGTGACGTTATCCAGCAGGTTAGATTTGAGGTCGCGCAGCAGATTGCGCATCGCCAGCATGGCGCGCAGCTGCGGGATTTGACGAGCAACTTGCTCCGGCTCGAAGTCTTTAATGTCGCGGAAATGAAGCGCCACGTTCTCTTCGCTACCGTCGCCAGCCAGCGTATTCGGCACAGCAAAGGACACCGCAGGCGCGATATCGGCCAGCACGCTGTTGAAGTTGTTTTTGTTTACGTTGATTTTTTCACGCTCAGACAGCGGACGGTCTTCCGCACCGTTGCTGAAATCGCCGGTGACCAGCAGTTTAAGGGGAAGCTCAGTTTTCTTAGCCGAACCGCCCGTATGCAGGTCAAGCTTCAAATTGATACGTGCTTTAGGGATTTCATTCTGATAAGAGTTGCTCATGTTTACTCCTTGTAAAAATGGCGCGGAAAGCACGCGTAGGCACACTTTCCCTGTGTGTTACCGCGCGAATATATAGCTGATATTTTAGGAAGGCAATCAGGCAAAGTGATCTTTTCGATCTGATTTATATAGGAAATTTCTGATGATTTAGATTAAATCACTGATGGGAGATGAGACAGGGCCCAGGATAAATCTCAAAATAAAGTTTTAAGGCCAGGCAGATCTAATCCAGGTGAAACGTTTACATCAATCAATAATTTAACGTTTCTAACTTTTTTTAGATGCAGTTGGGAGAGAGATATCAGCGACAAAGAGAAGGCACCCGCCCACACTATAAGCGGGTGCCGTAGGGAGAAATTTTATCCTGGCAGGTTAACTATTACGCTGTAAGTGACTACTTACAAATGCGCGACAGCGCGCAGAGAGAGGATCACTGAATACTTGCTGCGGCGAACCGGCTTCCTCAATTTTGCCCTGATGCAGAAACACCGCTTTGTTAGACACATCGCGTGCAAAGCCCATTTCGTGCGTCACGATAATCATGGTGCGCCCCTCCTCCGCCAGGCTACGAATCACGCGCAGCACTTCGCCCACCAACTCGGGATCAAGCGCTGAGGTCGGTTCATCAAACAAAATCGCTTTCGGCTGCTGCGCCAGCGCACGGGCAATCGCCACGCGCTGTTGCTGTCCCCCGGAAAGCTGCGATGGCCAGGCGTTGCGCTTCTCGTACAGCCCGACTTTTTGTAACAGCGCTTCCGCCTCTTCAATTGCCTCTTTGCTGCTGCGCTTCTGCACATGAATCGGCGCTTCGATGATGTTCTGCAACACGGTTTTGTGTGGCCAAAGGTTGAAGCCCTGGAAGACAAAGCCGAGCTGCATACGCATCAATTTGATGCGGCGCTGCTGTTCACGGCTCAGCTTTTCATCAGGATTATCGATAGTGACCACTTCGTCACCCACCGCTATTTCACCACCCTGCGGCACTTCCAAAAACGGAATGCAGCGCAGCAAGGTGCTCTTGCCTGAACCGCTGGCGCCAATCAGCGAAATCACGTCGCCATCCTGAGCCGTTAAACTGATGTCGTGCAGTACTTCGTGCCCGCTATAACTTTTTCTGAGATGGCTCAGGGCGATAGTGGGTTTACTCATGGACGTGCTCCAACCTGATAAGGGGATAAACGGCGCTCCAGCAGCGCCACCGCTTTACTCACCAGCACGGTCAGTAGCAGATAGATAATCGCTGCGCTGATAAACACTTCCAGCGCGCGGAAAGTCTCAGAGACAATCGAGTCGGCAATGCCGGTCATTTCCATCAGGCTGATGGTGCTGACCAGGGAAGTCGACTTTATCATCGAGATAATTTCATTGCTGTAAGCTGGCAGCGCCTGACGCACCGCCAGCGGCAACGTAATACGCCGCAGTGTGATGAAACGCGACATGCCGCTCACTTTGGCCGCTTCCAGCGACTGCACGCTCACCGCATTGAGGCCGCCGCGCAAGATCTCCGAAGTGTAAGCCGCATCGTTAAGAACCAGCGCAATCAAGCCGCACCAGTAAGGATCGCGCAGCAACGGCCACAGCACGCTTTCACGCACCGCAGGCAAACTGCCGAGGCCGTAATAGATCATAAAGATCTGTATCAGCAGCGGCGTGCCGCGAAATACCCAGACGTAGAAACGCGTAACGTAACTACCCAGACGATTCTGCCGCAGTAAATTGAGCAGTAACGCCAGTACGCCGCCGCCCAACAGCGATAGCAGCGCCAGATTAAGCGTTAACGGCAGACCGCGCAGCAAAGCAGCTAAGGTGTGCTGCAGGAAAGTGACATCCATCGTGGCTCCTTACAACCGCGCGCGTTGTTGCCCGCGCATGGCCACTTTTTCCACATAGCGGAAAACAAAATCGGAACAGGTGGTAATGATCAGGTAGATCACCGCACCAACGCTGTAGAAGAAGAACGGCATCTGTGTGGAGTTCGAGGCAGTGGAGATTTGGTTCATGGTTTCCACCAAGCCGGTGACGGAAACTAGCGCCGACTCCTTGATCACCGATTGCCACTGATTACCCATGCCCGGTAGCGCAGTTTTCAGCGCCTGTGGCACAATCATGCGGCGAAACAGCATCAAACGTCCCATGCCCGTTACCGTGGCGGCTTCAAGCGTTCCTTTCGGAATCGCGTAGAACGCACCGCGGAACACACTACTTTGATAAGCGCCGGAGATCAGGCCGATGGCGATCGCGCCAGCAACAAAGCCGTTCACATCAAACGGTCCTTGCAGGCCAAGACTTTCCCCCACAAACGACACCACCTGACGTCCACCAAAATAGAACAGGTAGATCACCAGCAGCTCCGGCACACCACGAAACAGCGTGATGTAGCCGTTGGCGAGGCGTTGCTGCCAACGCCCACCCCCAATCTGCATCCAGCACAGTAAGCTGCCGAGGATAGCGCCCAGCAACCATGCACATAATGAAACGGTGACGGTCACCGTGGCGGCGTTAAGCAACACGCCGCCCCAGCCTTCATCACCAAAACCTAAGATTTGCCAATCAATAGCCATAAGCGCCTGGAATTACTCTTTAGGTGCGACGTTTTCGCCGAACCATTTTTCAGACAGCTGCTTCAGCGTGCCATCTTTGATCATTGAATTTAACGCGTTATCCAGCGCCGCCTTCAATTCAGGATTGTTTTTCTGAATCGCGATAGCCGAACCCTGGCCCAGCACGCCACCGGAGAAACCGTAACCGGTACTGTTCACGGTATCCGCATGCTTTTTCACATAGGCATTGAGGTTAGTGCGAGACGCCATGACCGCATCAACGCGACCATTCAGCAGATCGGCGAACGTTTCCGGACCGGCCTGATAAGTACGAATCGTTGCCACATCCGCCAGATATTTGTTCAGGAAATCAGCCTGAATGGTGGCAACCTGCACCGCAATGGTTTTACCTTTGAATTTGGCTTTCAGCGCATCAATTGATTTGGTCATAGCAGCTTCATCATCCGCCAGCACCACTTCGCCATTGCCCGGCAATGTATCAACCGCGCTGCCTTTCAGGGTGACGAAACCCGAAATACTCACGGTGTACTGGCGCGAGAAATCCACCACTTCTTCACGCTTAGGCGTCACGGTCACAGCATCGATCACTGCGTCATATTTACCGTCGACTAACCCCGGAATCATACCGGACCATTTCTGCGCCACGATTTCATATTTAAAACCGGCACGTTTGGCGATTTCAGCCACCATATCTGGCTCATAACCGACGATTTTGCCGTTGGGCGTGGATTGGTTAAACGGCGGATAAGCAGCTTCAGTCGCGAATTTCAGCGTGCCAAAATCTTTAGCCTGCACCAGAGCGGATGAGGCAAGCAGCAGCATGCCCACAGAAGCGGTAAACAGTCCTTTACGCATCATCATAAGACCTCAGAGTTCGTTATTTTAAGAAAGTAAATCAATGGCTAAACGGGCTAATGCCTGCGTGCCGCTATGGATACTGCGCTCGTCGGGTTGATAATCCGAATTGTGCAGATGGTCGTCGCGTCCCGGTGCGCCGGATCCAATGTGGATCTGGCAACCTGGCGCGCGCTCGGTAAACAGCGAGAAATCTTCGGCACCAAAGCTGGCGCTCGGTTTAGCGACGATCGGTTTACCAAATTGATGCGACAAAATCGGTTCCAGCGCATCAATAAGCGCCTCGTCGTTCATCAACGGCGGAACGCCGCGCTGGTAATTGACCTCAACGCGCACATTCAGAGAGAGCGCTACGCCTGCACAGATACGTTTGAATGCCTCTTCGATATGCGCCCGTGCCGCCGGAGATTTGGCGCGCACCGTGCCCTGAATCAGGCAGCTATCAGAGATGATGTTGTGGGTGGTGCCGCCATGAATGTGGCCGATGGTCAGCACCGCCGAATTGGCTGGATCGAGTTCGCGCGAAATAATGGTTTGCAGCTGACTGACCAGATTCACTGCGGCAATGATCGGATCGGTACCCATGTGCGGACGGGCAGCGTGCGTTGATTTGCCGTGTACCACCACATCAAATTCGTCGCTGGAAGCGGTGCTGGCACCGCGCGTCAGGCCAATTTCGCCCGCGGCCAGTTCCGGCTTATTGTGCAGGGTGATGGCGAGATCGACGCCGTCGGCCGCACCATCAGCGATCATCGCTTCGGCACCGCTGTCTGGCGTCTCTTCCGCTGGCTGGAAAATTAGCCGCAAAGTGCCATGCAGTTGTGCGCGATAGTGCGGCACAATCGCCGCCACACCCAGCATAGTCGCGGTATGAATATCGTGGCCGCAGGCGTGCATTTTACCGGGATAGTGGCTGCTGAACGGTAAGCCCGTTTGTTCGTGAATCGGCAACGCATCCATATCGGCGCGCAATAGCACGGTTTTGCCGGGATGCGCGCCAACAATATCGACCATTACGCCGGTTCTGCCGACGCCGGTTTTCGGCGTCAGACCCAGGCGCAGCAACTCCTGCTCTACGATGTGGGCAGTGCGAAGGGTGTCGAAACCCAGCTCCGGATGCGCGTGAATATCACGGCGAATGGCGATGAGATGCGCCTGCATACTTTCACTTCTGGCGCTGATGTCCCTGGCTAAAACATCTTTATGATCGGTCATAGGTAATGATCTTTCTCAGGCGCGAGCCTGGCCTTAATGGCATTTTTATTAAAATTGACTCCGTATTTATTCACAGCAATCGGCAGAATGCAACGCGCCATCCATTTGTTTACTTGCTGAATTTTAGCAATATTTTGCTAATTCACTGCCTTGACAGGATAAAACCCCTCGTCTGCATCATTAAGCAGTTATAACATTCATGATCCATCGCGGATCATCAGTTTTACTGATTTCGAAATTTAGCCAATCAGCCGTAAACCTGTGTCAGAAGCCAGTCGCGTACTGCCAAAACCGGCGCGGGCTCGCGTGGACGGCGCGGCCATACCAGATACCAACCGGCATCCATGGTCATTTGTTGACGGAAAGCGGGTACCAAACGGCCGCTGGCCAGATCGTTCTGCACAAAATGCGGGCTGGTCAGCGCGATGCCCTGCCCGCTGATCGCCGCCTCCAGCGCCAGCGCGGTTTGATTGAAACGCAGGTGATGCTGATGATGCAGCGACAAATTGGGAAAGATAGACGCGAGAAATGCCGGCCACAGATGGTGACCATCGTGCAACAAGGCGTAGCGCAGACAGCGATCGCTTTCAGCCGGATCGCCCATTTCAGCCAGTAGCGTGGGACTCACTACCGCCAATACCGTTTGGCTGAACAGCAAGGTGGCGTCGAGTCCGGCACCAAACGGCGGCCGCCCGTAACGCACCGCCAAATCGACGCCTTCATGATGAAACTGCACCAGCCGCTCAGAGGCCAATACGCGCAGATCGATATCTGGCCACGCAGCAGTAAAACCAGGTAAGCGCGGCAGCATCCAGCGACTGGCAAAGGTGGGCGTTACGCTCAGGGTTAAACGATTGGGCTCCGGTCGCAGCGTGCGTGTGGCCTCATCAATTAACTCAAATGCCTGGCGAATGCTAACTGCATAGCCCGCCCCCGCGCCGGTCAGCGCCAGCGTGCGCGGCAATCGTTCAAACAATTTCAGCCCAAGGCTGGCCTCCAGACCGCGAATTTGCTGTGCCACCGCCCCCTGCGTCACGCCTAACTCTTCCGCCGCCAGACGAAAATTAAGATGTCGCGTCACCGCCTCAAACACTTTTAAGGCATTAAGCGGGGGTAGCGCGTTAAATCCTTGACTCATCCTGTAGTTTTCCTATCGTCAAATGACAAACAGACTGACTCTCTGTTGCCAAAATTACCTTTTATACTGGCCTAAATCGATTACTCATTAGCTGGAAGGTGAATTATGGCAGTAGAAAAAGTAGCAGTTATTGTGGCTGGCGGTAGCGGGATGGGCGCCGCAGCCGCCAGCAAACTGGCGAGCGACGGCTTTAAAGTGGCCATCCTCTCCTCCTCCGGCAAAGGTGAAACGCTGGCGGAAAAACTGGGTGGTTTAGGGGTGACAGGCTCGAATCAGTCACAGGAGGATTTAAACACGCTGGTGGATAAAACGCTGGCACGCTGGGGCCGCATTGACGTGCTGGTGAACAGCGCGGGTCATGGTCCGCGCGCACCGATTCTGGAATTAAGCGATGAGCAGTGGCAGCTCGGAATGGAAACGTACTTTTTGAATGTGGTGCGCGCCACGCGTCTGGTCACGCCCATCATGCAGCAACAAGGCGGCGGCAGCATCATCAATATTTCCTCGGCGTGGACGTTTGAGCCGACGGATATGTTCCCGACCTCAGCGGTGTTCCGCGCCGGGCTGGCATCCTTCACGAAAATCTTCGCCGATACCTACGCGGCTGATAACATTCGCATCAACAATGTCTTACCTGGCTGGATCGACAGCTTGCCGAAAACCGATGAGCGCCGCGACAGCGTTCCGCTGCAACGTTACGGCACGTCTGAAGAAGTGGCGGCGACCATCGCTTTCCTCGCCTCACCGGGCGCAGCCTATATTACCGCTCAGAATATTCGTGTTGATGGTGGCGTGACGCGTAACGTGTAGCAAGCCTGCTAATCCTCCCCGATAGCCGCGAGCGAATCCCTTTCGCTCGCGGCTTTCCTGTTTTTTCTTTCTTGAACAACAGTCAAACAAGACTGGTCTTGTCGATTATATTGCCGATAAATAGTCAGAATAGTCTTATTCGCTGACGGCACCTTCCTGCCCCAGCACGCCAATTTTTAACCATTCTGATTTGAGGTCGCTATGCAATCGATTTTACGTTTACGCCTATCTTCTCTTTTAACCGCAGAACGCCGTGTAGTCTGGCAAATGATGTTCGCGGGTTGTGCAGCATTCTGGATTTTGCTGGTGGTTGCCGTGATGGGCATTCGCTGAGCTAATGCGCCTGTAACCGGCCGGACAACTGCTCCGGCGGTAATAATTCGAACGCGCTTTTCATTTCCCGAGCTTCTTCCGCCGGACTGCGACCAAACATCCGTTTAAACTCACGACTAAATTGCGAGTCGCTTTCATAGCCGACACGCGCGGCTGCACCCGCGGCGGTCAGGTTATCGCGGATCATCATTAATCGCGCCTGATGTAAACGCAGTGATTTAAGGTATTGAATCGGCGAAGTCTGCGTCACGGTTTTGAAATGCAGATGAAAACGCGGCACACTCATCCCTGCCTCGTTCGCCAGATGCGGTACATCCAGCGGCTGACGCCAGTCGGCATGAATACGCTGTAAAGCACGTGCGATACGGCCGAAATGGCCTTGATAAGTCAACGCGGCACGCACCGCGCCACCCTGCTCACCGATTAATATGCGAAAGCAAATCTCCTCGACGCGCGCGGGTCCTAGCATTCTGGCTTCAAGCGGATCGCTCAGCGCTTCCAGTAAACGTAGCGTACTCTCTGCTAACGTCTGATTAATTGGTGTAGAAATGATACCCGCCGGTGAAGCGTTAACTGCCGTTTCACAGCTGGTCAGTTGCGCCACCAGCCTTGCCACCATGTCCACATCCAGACGAATGGCGATGCCCAGCAGCGGCTCTTCTGACGTGGCTTCCGTTTCCGCAGAAAATGGCAGCGGCACCGATAACACCAGGTAGTGCTGCGCATCGTAGCGATACATTTTGTCGGCGAGAAAAGCGCGCTTCGATCCCTGACAAATAATGATAATACTTGGCTCGTACAGCACTGGCGTTCGTGCCCATTGCCGGTCGGCACGCATAAAGCGCACGCTTTCCAGCAATGATTCCGTGTAGCCTTCCTGCCGTGCCAGCTGACTGAGTAAGGCGCAGGTACGCTGTTGTACGGTTTGCGACATAAAGGGTTTCCTCAGAGAGATTCAGGCAAAGCATAGCGGTGAAAATGACGCCCGCACAATGTAGGCGAGAGGATTAGGCAAAGATGCGCCATAATCCGGTCTGTCGCACACGGCGTGATTTATCAACAATATCCTCGTCAACTTAACGAGGAGTGCAGCATGAACACAGCGAAAAAAGTGATTATTTTAACCGGTGCCAGCAGCGGTATTGGTGAAGGCATTGCGCGCCATTTAGCGCAGCAAGAACATCAACTGGTACTCGGTGCGCGCCGCACCGATCGTCTGGAGACTTTGTGCAATGAACTGCGGTTAGCCGGTGCAAGCGTGGATTATCTCGCCAGCGATGTCACGCAGCGCGCTGATGTGCAGCAGTTGGCAGACTTTGCGCTGGAAAAATATGGCCGCATTGATGTGATGATCAATAACGCGGGCGTGATGCCGCTGTCACCGATGAGCGCACTGAAAGTCGAAGAGTGGGATTTGATGCTGGACGTCAACATTCGTGGTGTGCTCTACGGCATCGCGGCGGTGCTGCCAACCATGCAGACGCAGCAGTTTGGTCACATCATCAACATCGCCTCGATTGGCGCACTAACCGTTTCGCCAACCGCAGCCGTTTACTGCGCCACCAAGTTCGCCGTGCGCGCCATTTCCGATGGTCTGCGCCAGGAATCGCAGCAACTGCGGGTGACAGTGATCAATCCCGGCGTGGTTGAATCTGAACTCGCCGATACCATCAGCGATAACACCGCGCGTGAAGCAATGAAGAGCTATCGCCAGATTGCGCTCAAGCCTGAAGCTATTGCCAAAGCAGTCAGTTGGGCCATCGATCAGCCTGGCGACGTAGATATCAATGAAATCACCGTGCGCCCTACTGCCAGCGCACATTAAGGGTTCAAACCCGTGGCGATTTCAGGCTAAAATCGCCCGTTTTCAGCCGTTGCGTTTGAGCCGCGCCGCGGCACGTTCGGTTGCCGCGCGTCGGCGAGCAATGAAGTCCTGCATTTGGAGTTTTGCCTCTGCTAACCTTTCCGGCGAGGCGCTGCGTGGCGAACCTGAGTTGAACGGTGGCGCCGGATCGTACTCCATCTGCAGCTGGATATTTTCCGCTATTTGACGCCCCATAAGCGCTTCCGCCACGCTTAAGGCAAAATCGATGCCCGATGTTACGCCCGCCCCAGTGATACGATTGCGGTCACGCACCACACGTTCTGCCACCGGCGTAGCCCCGAGTAAGCTGAGTTGTTCAAGTGACCCCCAATGCGACGTCGCGCGATATCCCTGCAACAAGCCTGCTGCGCCTAACACCAGTGAACCAGTACATACCGATGTGACCCACTTTGCGCTTTCCGCCATGCGGCACACAAACCCCAACGTTTCGTCATCTTCCATCAACGCAATTTGGCCGGGACCACCGGGAATGCAGATAAGATCCAGTGGGGGGCAATCCTGGAACGTCGTTGTCGGTAGAATCGCCAGACCACGATCGGACATCACCGGCTGGCAATCTTTCCAAATCAGATAGCTGTTAACGTTGGGCAGGCGGGCAAAAACTTCCCACGGACCGGTGAGATCAAGTTGCGTGAGGTTGGGGAACAGCAGCAGGCCGATATTAAACATGTTTTGACGCTCCAGAATGTCATGACCTAACTTAAATAATGAAGGTGAAGTCCTGCATACTACAACCAACCCGCTTTTTTCAGCCGCCACCACATTACGCAGCAGATGACGATCGTTACGCCCACCACCGCGGGATAACCAAAATGCGTGTGCAATTCTGGCATGTCCGGGAAGTTCATGCCGTACATGCTGAAAATAATGGTCGGTACAATCAGAATCGCCCCCCAGCCGGCGAGCTTCTTATTCACTTCGCTTTGCTGCACCGACACCAGCGCCAGATTGACCTGCATCGCGCTGGTGAGCATTTCGCGCATATCTTCCGCATCGATCATCACGTGATGCGCGTGATCCTGCACGTCACGCAGGTAGGCGCGCAGATTTTTCGGGATAATATCTTCATGGAAGCGCACCAGCTGCTGGCAGATCTCCGTCACAGGCAGCGCCGCATTGCGCAGCGCCAGCAGTTCACGGCGCAAGTGATAAACGTTTTGCAGCGCGTCGCTGTCGAAACGCGTGGTGAACATGCCCTCTTCCAGACCACTGATGCGATCGTTAAGTGATTCGGTGATTTTGCTGTAGTTATCAACGATAAAATCGAGGATGCAATAGAGCGCATAACCCGGTCCTTCACACAGTAATGCCTGGTTCTTTTCGGCTTTGGTGCGGATGTCTGCATAGCCTTCCGAAGAACCGTGACGCACGGTGATCAGGAAGTTTTTGCCGAGGAAGAAGTGGGTTTCACCGAAGGAGATGCGCTGCAAATCATCCATGTGGGCGGTTTTTACCACGATAAATACTGAATCGCCATACTGCTCGATCTTCGGTCGCTGATGTGCCACCAGCGCATCTTCAATCGCCAGTTCGTGCAGGCTAAACTCCTGCTGCAGCGTCTGCATAAAGGCCGGTTCAGGTTGGTACAATCCCATCCAGACGAAGGATTTCTCTTCTTTTAGTACTTCACTAATGTCGGCGATATCGACATGTTCTTCGCGCTTGCCGTGGCGATACGCTACGCAGTTAATTACCATATTCACGCGATCCTTGTTGTTTGTACTGTATTTCATTTTAGCCTTAAAGCTCGCGTACCATTTCTACGCAAGGAAGATCGGCTTGCGCCAGCGCCGAGGGATAAAGCGCTTCACGCACCACGCGAAAACCGTGGCGACGATAGAAACCACTGGCGTTGGGCGTGGCGGCGAGCGTCAGTTGCGTAAAACCACGCTGACGCGCTTCATCGATAATCGCCTGCATGATTACGCTGGCATAACCTTTGCCGTTGCAGGCGGGCAAGGTAAAGATCGCTTCAACGCTGCCGCTATGCAGATCGAGGAAACCGGTCGCGGCCACGCCATGTTCAGGATCCTCTACCACATAAAACGGATTGTTCTTTACCGCCTCAAAATAGCCGGATGGCAGCGCATCTGGCGTCCATGCGGCGATGACATCAGCCGGATAAACCGCCTGACAACCGTGGCGAATGGCAAGATTACGGATGCGCCACAGTACGGCCGTTTCATCACAGCGGGCTAAACGCGGTTTCATTCGTTTTCCTCTATGCTAGTAATCCGTGGAGTATCACAGTAGCAAAACTCATCAGGAAGATAACGCCGAATCCGGCTACAAAAGGTTACGATCATGCAACTCACCTCCTCTCGCTTGTTTCTCCGCCCGGTTGAGCCCAACGATGTTCAACGGCTGTTTGCCATCTATGGCGATCCGGATACCAACATGTTTAATCCGGCCGGCCCGTTTCCCGATTTAGCCTGTGCTCAAGAAGTGTTAAATCGCTGGCTGGCACACTGGCAATCCTTTCCCTTTGGCAACTGGGCAATCTGTCTGCGTGAACAGCCAGATAAGGTTTTGGGATTTGGCGGCTTAACGGTGCGCGAGTTTGCTGGCAGGCCGGTAAACAATCTTGGCTATCGTCTGGCAAAAGAGGCGTGGGGAAAAGGGTACGCCACCGAGTTCGCCCGAACGGTGATCGCTTACGGCTTCGATGAATGTCAGCTTACGGTGATTGATGCGGCGGTGCGTCACGATCATCTCGCGTCACAGCAGGTGCTGGAAAAGGCGGGTCTGCGCTGTTACGACCAGGTTTACGATGTTCCGGGCGCACCCGCCAGTTTGGTGTATGAATTACGCGCACAAACCTGGCGCGATCAGGGTACGCCCAAATAGCGCAACAGCGCAGTCATCAACGCGGCACCGATAATCACGAGGATAAGCGGTGTGCGACGCCAGGCGAGAAACACTGCAAACAGCACGCCGGTGATGCGCGCCACACCGGCAAAGTGCGTGCCTTCAAACAGCGCGGTGGTTACGGCCACCGCCAGCAGCAAAACGGTGGCGGCATCGGACAGCATATTGCGAGCGCGATCCGACATCTGCATGCGGCTGCCCAGACGATAACCGGCAAAGCGGATCGCATAAGTGCCCACCGCCAGAAGCGCAATGCCGCCAATGATCAGATTATTTTGCATTTTTACGCTCCCGCCAGCTCAGTAATCCCAGCAGTGAAAACAACACTGGCATGCCCGCTGGCACAAAGGGCGTCGCCAGCACAGACAGCGCGGTGCCAAGCGTGGCGGGGATCAGCGTGCGACGCTGGCGTAGCGCCGGGAAAATCAGG
>Ga0105244_10001209_pt1 | contig 21180 bp, 20 predicted proteins | sample KBSM44metaG_FD_80423 | JGI IMG/M metagenome (GOLD analysis project Ga0105244, IMG submission 80423) | Miscanthus rhizosphere microbial communities from Kellogg Biological Station, Michigan, USA - KBS M4-4 metaG | ecosystem: Host-associated > Plants > Roots > Rhizosphere > Soil | place... | reverse complement strand
TTCGCGCGTCAGCGCTTCCTATGTCGACCAGTTCATGAACAACACGCTGGGCGTGGCGATCGGCTACGCGCACCTGGATTCGCCGGGCCAGCAGCAGGAATACAAATCGTGGTGGTGGGGCACCAACAAGAATCTGCCGGCCAATATGCAGGACGTGGTGACGCTGAACGGCGCCGAAGTCACTGCCTCGTCGCGCGAGCAAAAGCGCGACGGCCTGATGGCGGTGGTTGAATATCGTCCGACCAAGGAATTCCGTACCACGCTGGATCTCTACTATTCCGAGTTCAAGCAAAACACCACCATGCGCGGTCTGATGTGGAATTCCAATCAGGACAATCCGATTCGCTATCTGAATCCGCAGGTAGAGAATGTCGGCGGCACCAAGGTGCTGGTCGGTGGCACGCTGACCAACCTGGAACCGATCGTGCGTAACGACTACAATCAGCGCAAGGACAAGCTGGGCGCACTGGGCTGGAACAACACCTTCAAGAAAGAAGGCTGGAACCTGATAGGCGACCTGTCGTACTCCACCGCCAAGCGCCGTGAGGAAGTGCTGGAGACCTATGCCGGCCTCGGCCCTGCAGGCTCGGGCCGCACCGACAACAACTTCCAGTTCCACATTCCGACTGCCGGCGGTCTGCCGACCTTCACGCCAAGCATCAACTTCGCCGATCCCAACATCATCAAGCTGAACGACGTTGGCGGCTGGGGCAAGGATGCCGACATGCACCACCCGATCGTCGAGGATAAACTGGGTTCGGCCAAGTTCTCGGCCAGGAAGGAGCTGGACGGCATATTCCGCAGCCTAGAAGGCGGCATCAATTACAGCAAGCGCGAGAAGACCCACGCCGACACCAATAACTACTGGCTGCTGAAGAACGGCCGCGCGCCGGCCACCGTCTCGGCCGATTTGTTGCAGCCGTCGACTTCGCTGTCCTTCGCCGGCATCCCATCGGTGATGAGCTATGACGTGCTGGGTGTACTGAACAAGTACTACGACATGCAGCCGGCCCGTCCCAACGATCAGGCGCTGCAGGACTGGGGCGTGACCGAGAAGATCACCACCGCCTACGCCAAGCTGGGCATCGACGCCGACCTCGGGCCAATTCCGGTGCGCGGCGCGTTCGGCCTGCAGGCGGTCAACGTCGACCAGAAGTCGCGCGGCGCCACCGTCAACGCTGGCAAGCTGGGCACCATCAACGGCGGCGCCGATTACACCGACGTGCTGCCTAGCCTGAACCTGAACTTCGACCTCGACAAATACCTGAGCACCACCAACCTGCGCTTCGGCGCCGCCAAGACCGTGGCGCGGCCGCAAATGTCGGACATGCGTGCCGGGATTTCGGGCGGCGTGGATTCCACCACCCGCATGTGGAACGGCAGCGGCGGCAATCCGAACCTGGAACCGTGGCGCGCCAATTCGTATGACCTGTCGATGGAGAAGTACATCGGCAAGCGCAGCTACATCGCCGGTGCGCTGTGGTACAAGAAGCTGCAAAGCTACATCTACAACCAGCAAACCGCATTCAGCTTTGCCGGCTTCCCGAACCCGTCGGCGGTGGTGCCGATCCAGGATATCGGCACGCTGAACCGCCCGGCCAACGGCACCGGCGGCATGGTCAAGGGCGTGGAGCTGTCGGGTTCGCTCGATGCGGGCCTGCTGTGGGCGCCGCTGGAAGGCTTTGGCGTGACCGGCAGCATGTCCGGCACCGAGAGCTCGATCCACCCGAACGGCCCGGGCACGAAAGAGAAATTGCCTGGCCTGTCGGGCGTGGTATCCAACTTCACCGTGTACTACGAGAAGGACGGCTACTCGGCGCGCGCCAGCCGTCGCTACCGTTCGGCCTATCGCGGCGAGGTGACCGGCCTGTTCGCGCAGCGCGCCTTCAGCGAGATCCTGGCCGAGCGCCAGATCGACCTGCAGCTTGGCTACGCGATCGAGGAGGGCGCGTACAAGGGCCTGTCGTTCCTGTTCCAGGTGAACAACCTGAACAACTCGCCGTACCAGACCCGCCAGGGCGACCCGTTCTCCGGCGGCTCCTACGCGCCTGAGCGCTACACCACCTACGGCCGCCAGCTCCTCTTGGGCCTGAACTACAAGCTGTAACGTGTAACACGCACGGCGACTGGCTGCGTCCGCGCAGCCGTTTTCATTTTTGGCTCCTCGCTGCTCGCGCACGGTTGAAATGGTGGCTGAGTTGGGCTTGTATTTGGGATAAACTTGTTGCTTCTTAAGCTACGTTGACGCCGAATCATGCCCAATACGACAACGCTGGACGAACGCGGGTTTCGTCGCATCCTGGTACGCAATGTGACCTTGCCGCTGGCCGCCGGCGTGGTCAGTGCCGGGGTGTTTGTGGTGTTGCTGGTGTATCTGGTCTCCACCATGAACTGGGTCGAGCACAGCGAACGGGTGATTGGCAGCGCCAATCAGCTGAGCAAGGAGATGGTCGACATGGAAACCGGCATGCGCGGCTATCTGCTGGCTGGCGAAGAGGCTTTCCTGCAACCTTATACCGTCTCCAAGGCGCGCGCGGCGGCCAGTCTGGCCGGCTTGATGAAGCTGGTGGAGGACAACCCGACGCAGGTGGACCGGCTGCGCGTCATCCAGTTCCAGCAGCAGCAATGGGATCAGTTCGCACAGGAGATGATCCGTCTGCGCATCGCGAACGGCGACGTCGCCAACGCCGTCCGGACCGGGCGCGGCAAGGCGCAGTTCGACGAGATCCGCCGCCTGCTCGACAGCTTTGTCAATATGGAGTTGCGCATGCGCCAGGAGCGCAGCGACGCGGCGCGCGCGGTCACGATGTGGGTTGCGGCGCTGTATTTGCTGCTGACGCTGGGCGTGGGCGGCATCCTCGCCTGGTTCGGCCGGCGCGAGCTGACCGGCTTGTCGCGGGTGTACACCAAAGCCTTGAATGAACACGCCGAGCATACCGGGCTGTTGCAGCAACAGGCCTGGCTGCGCACCGGCCAGAGCGAACTGGCGCAGCAGGGCATCGGCCAGCTGGCTTTGCCGCAGCTATCCTCTGCCGTGCTGCAGTTCCTGGCACGCTACCTTGGCGTGGTGGTGGGGGCGCTTTACCTGCGCGCGCCGGACGGCAGTTTTCAGCGCGTGGCGAGCTACGGTTTCAGCGACGAGTGGGCGCGGCGCGACCAGCAATTCAAGCCGCAGGAAAGCCTGGTGGCGCAGGCGGCGCTGGAGCGCCGCATCATGACGCTCGAACCGGTGCCGGCCAATTACATCCAGGTCAGCTCGGGTCTGGGCGGCGCGGCGCCGGCCAGCGTGCTGCTGGTGCCGCTCGATAGCGATGGCGAGGTCAATGCCGTGATGGAACTGGGCTTGCTGCGTGCGTCCAGCCCGCGCGATCTCGATTTCCTGGCGCTGGTGAAGGGCAATATCGGCAGTGCGATTGAAGCGAGCCGCTCGCGCCAGCGCCTGCAGGAAGCGCTGGTCGAAACCCAGCAGCTGAACGAGGAGTTGCAGGTGCAGCAGGAAGAGCTGCGCACGGCCAACGAGGAACTGGAAGAACAGTCGCGCGTGCTGGAGGCCTCGCAGGCCAGCCTGGAAAACCAGCGCGACGAACTGGAGCAAACCAACGAGCAGCTGGCGGAGCAGGGACTGGCGCTCGACCAGAAAAATGCACAGCTGCTGAAGGCGCAGCAGGACCTGGAGCAGCGCGCCGGGGAGCTGGAGCGCGCCAGCCAGTACAAGTCGCAGTTCCTGGCCAATATGTCGCATGAGTTGCGCACGCCGCTCAATAGCTCGCTGATCCTGGCCAAGCTGCTGGCTGAAAACGCCACCGGCAATCTGAATGAGGAGCAGGTGCGGTTTGCCAATACCATTTACTCGGCCGGCAATGACCTGCTCAATCTGATCAACGATATCCTCGACATCTCCAAAGTAGAGGCCGGGAAGCTGGAGCTGCTGCCGGAGCCGCTCTCGGCACGCGAGGTGGTGCAGCATATGGCGCTGCTGTTCGAACCATTGGCGCAGCAGAAAAAGCTGGCGTTCCGGCTGCTGCTGGACGATCACGCCGCGCTGCAAATGCTGACCGACCGCCAGCGTCTGGAGCAGATTCTCAAGAATCTGCTGTCCAACGCCCTCAAGTTCACCAGCACCGGCCAGATTACCTTGTCGGTACGGGCGCAGGGTGACGCGGTGGCGTTTGCGGTGCAGGATACCGGCATCGGCATCCGCGCCGAGGACCAGCAGAGCATCTTCGACGCTTTCCAGCAAGCTGACGGCACCACCAGCCGCAAGTATGGCGGCACCGGCCTCGGGCTGTCGATTTCGCGCGACCTGGCGCACCTGCTGGGCGGCGCCATTACGCTGGTCAGCGAGCCCGGCAAGGGCAGCTGTTTCACGCTGACTTTGCCGATGGCCTGGCAGGCGCCCGCAGCCGACACGGCTGGTGCGGCTGCGCCGGCCAGCGCGCGCTTGCCGGAATTGCCGGCGCCGGCGCCGGTCCCTGTGCCTGTCCCGGCGCCGGCGCCGCGCCCGTTTGACGATGACCGCATGCTGATCGACGCCGCCGGCGCCGCGCGCGGCCGCCTGGTGCTGGTGGTGGAGGACGATGCACCGTTCGCCCGCATCCTGTACGACCTCGCACACGAGCAGCACTACCATTGCCTGGTCGCCTTCAGCGCCGACGATGGCCTGGCGCTGGCAAAGCAGTACACGCCGGACGCAGTGCTGCTGGATATCCGCCTGCCGGACCGCTCCGGCCTGTCGGTGCTGCAGCTGTTGAAGGACGATGCGCATACGCGCCACATCCCGGTCCACGTGGTGTCGGCTTCCGACAACGGCGAGGCGGCGCTGCACCTGGGCGCCATCGGCTACGCCATCAAGCCGGCCACGCGCGAGCAGCTGATGGCGGTATTCCGCCGCATCGAAACCAAGCTCACGCAAAAAATCAAGCATGTGCTGCTGGTGGAGGACGACGACCGCCAGCGCGACAGCGTGGTGCAGCTGATTACCGACGACGATGTTGAAATCACCGCGGTCGGCACGGGCGCGGAAGCGCTGGCCCTGCTGCGCGACACCATCTACGACTGTATGATCATCGACCTCAAGCTGCCCGACATGCAGGGCAACGAGCTGTTGCAGCGCATGGCCGCCGAGCAGCTGGCGGCGTTCCCGCCGGTGATCGTCTACACCGGGCGCAATCTGTCGCGCGAGGAAGAGGCCGACCTGAACAAATACTCGCGCTCCATCATCATCAAGGGCGCGCGCTCGCCGGAGCGCCTGCTCGATGAAGTCACGCTGTTCCTGCACAAAGTGGAGTCGCAGCTGTCGAGCGAACGCCAGCGCATGCTGAAGACCGTGCGCGCGCGCGACCGCGTGTTCGAAGGCCGCCGCATCCTGCTGGTCGACGACGACGTGCGCAACATCTTCGCCCTGACCAGCGCGCTGGAACAAAAAGGCGCGCTGGTGGAAGTCGGCCGCAACGGCCAGGAGGCCCTGGATAAACTCGACACCGTGGCCGATATCGACCTGGTGCTGATGGACGTGATGATGCCGGTGATGGACGGCCTGGAAGCCACCCGCCGCATCCGTGCCGATCCGCGCTTTGCCCGCCTGCCCATCATTGCCATCACGGCCAAGGCCATGAAGGACGACCAGGAGCACTGCCTGGCGGCCGGCGCCAGCGATTACCTGGCCAAGCCGATCGATCTGTCGCGCCTGTACTCGCTGCTGCGGGTGTGGATGCCGAACGCGGAACGGAGCTAGCATGCAGCACAGCGACACCGAGATCGAACTGAAGATGCTGATTGAAGCCATCTACATGAAGTACAGCTACGATTTCCGCGACTACACCGGCGCCTCGCAAAAGCGCCGCGTACTGCATGCCGTGCGCGAGATGGCCTGCGAAAGTATCTCGGCGCTGCAGGCGCGCATCATCCACGACCCCGAAGCGTTCAGCCAGCTGCTGCAATACCTGACCATTCCGGTCAGCACCATGTTCCGTGATCCCGGCTACTACGCCGGCCTGCGCGAACACGTGATCCCGGTGCTGCGCACCTATCCGTCGCTGCGGATCTGGGTCGCCGGCTGCAGCACCGGCGAGGAAGCGTATTCGCTGGCTATCCTGCTGCGCGAGGAGGGCCTGCTGGAACGCAGCACGCTGTACGCCACCGATATCAATCCGCAGTCGCTGGAGAAAGCGCGCCAGGGCGTGTTCCCGCTGGAAGCGGTGCGCGAATACACCGCCAACTACCAGGCCGCCGGCGGCAAGCGCGGCTTTTCCGAGTACTACACGGCTGCGTACAACGCGGTGCGCTTTGATCCGTCGTTACGTGAAAACATCACCTTTGCCGACCACAGCCTGGCGACCGACGCCGTGTTTGCGGAAACCCACTTGATCAGCTGCCGCAACGTGATGATCTATTTCAAGAAGAAACTGCAGGAACGCGCGCTCGGCCTGTTCCATGAATCGCTGTGCCACCGCGGCTTCCTCGGCCTGGGCAGCAAGGAAAGCATCGACTTCTCCACCTACGCCACGCGCTTTGATCCTGTGCTCAAGCGCGAACGCCTGTTCCGCAAGCGCTGACCATGACGACCCCGGCGATCCAGGCGGCGCTGGCCGGCCGCTCACTGCAGGCGGTGGTGATCGGGGCCTCGGCCGGCGGCGTGTCCGCCCTGCTGCGGCTGCTGCCAGGCTTGCCGGCCGGTTACGCTTGCGCCGTGATAGTGGTGCTGCACGTCCCGGAAGGGCGGCGCAGCAATCTGGCCGGGGTGTTCCAGCAGCACATGAAGTTGCCGGTGCGCGAGGCGCGCGATAAAGAAGATATTTCCTCCGGGACGCTGTACTTTGCCGGTTCGGGCTACCATCTTTCTGTTGAGTGCGATCGCAGTTTTTCACTGAGCTGCGAGGACCGCGTGCATTTCGCGCGCCCGTCGATTGACTACCTGATGGCATCGGCGGCCGATGCGTACGGGCCGGCGCTGCTGGGCATCCTGCTGACCGGAGCCAACAACGACGGCGCGGCCGGGCTGGCGGCAATCGGCCTGGCGGGCGGCCTGACCGTGGTACAGTCGCCGGCCGAGGCCGAGCAGCCCACCATGCCGCTGGAAGCCATCCGGCTGCGTATGCCGGACCTGATTTTGCCGTTGGACGATATCCATTCCCTGCTCATGATGCTGGAGACGAAGTAATGCAAGACGCAGCCCCGACCAAGCTGTTGATCGTAGATGACCTGCCGGAAAACCTGCAGGCGCTGGAAGCCCTGCTGCGCGGCGAACGGCGCGAAGTGCACCGCGCCGGCTCAGGCGAGGAAGCGCTGGCCTTGCTGCTGCAGCACGACTTCGCGCTGGCCATCCTGGATGTGCAGATGCCAGGCATGAACGGCTTCGAGCTGGCCGAGCTGATGCGCGGCACCGAGCGCACGCGCCGGATTCCCATTGTGTTTGTCACAGCGGCCGGCAAGGAATTGAACTATTCGTTCAAAGGCTACGAGGCAGGCGCGGTGGACGTGCTGTACAAGCCGCTCGACCCGTACGCGGTCAAGAGCAAGGCGGAGGTGTTTGTCGCCCTGCACCAGCAGCGCGAAGCCATGCGCCAGCAGGTGCTGGCGCTGGAAGCGGCGCGCCGCGAGCAGGAAGAAACCAAGGCGCAGCTGCAGCACGCGCTGCGCATGCGCGACGAATTCATGTCGCTGGTGTCGCACGAGATGCGCACGCCGCTCAACACCCTGTATCTGGAAACGCAGCTGCGCAAGCTGCAGCTCGAGCGCGGCAATATGGAGGCGTTCGGCCCGGACCAGCTGCGGCGCATGCTGTCGCGCGACGACCGCCAGATCCAGAACATCGTGCGCCTGATCGACGACATGCTGGACGTGTCGCGCATCCGCAGCGGCAAGCTGTCCTTGCGGCCGGGCGCGGTGCAGCTGGCCGGCTTGCTGGGGCGCGTGGTGCAGGACCTGGCACCGCAGGCGGCCACGGTGGGAGCGAGCATTGTGCTCGATGCGCCGACGCCGGTGTGCGGCTGGTGGGATGATTTCCGCATCGAACAGATCGTGGTCAACCTGCTGACCAACGCGCTGCGCTACGGCGGCGCCCGGCCGGTGGTGGTCACGCTGACGGTCATGGCAGACAGCGTGCGGGTGGACGTGCGCGACAACGGGCCGGGCATTGCGCCGCAACACCAGGCCAGGATTTTTGATGTGTATGAACGCGGCGTGGACAGCGAAGGACCGTCCGGCCTGGGATTGGGCCTGTATATTTCGCGCCAGCTGGCCGAGGCGCATGGCGGCAGCCTGACGCTGCACAGCGAAGCGGGCGCCGGGGCGGTGTTCAGCCTGACGCTGCCGCGCACCGAAGCGCCGCCGGCGGATGCGGGCTAGCGCGAGCGCGCTTCCTCGCGGCGCTGGATCAGGTAGGACTTCAGGTCGTCGAAGCTGACGTTGCCTTTTTGGCCGGTGTCGATGTGGTCGAAGTTTTTGTCGACGAATCCCAGGCCCGCCTTGCGGGCTTCCTCGCGCGTCAGGGTGCCGCTGCCGTCCTCGTCGGCGTCGTCAAAGCGTTTTTTCAGTTTCTGCATGGCCTGGTAGCGCAGCAGAATGGGGCCGGACGAGTAGTCGCGCAGCGGCTTGCGCAGCGCCGGCGGCAGGTAGGGTTCAGGATGGGCCGGGGCGGAGCGCACCGCTGGCGGCGCGGCAGGTTCCGTGGACGGCGCCTGGGCGCCGGCTTGCGACATGGCCGCTGTGGCGGCCAACATGACTAGTTGCAAAAGCTTCATGATTGTCTCCCCCGCATCTGCAGATGCCTGGCTTAGTGTGACACTGTGACGCTGTTCATGAAATTAATCAAATCTGTTTGCTGCGCGCGGCGTGCGATGTCGTCTAGATACGTCATATGCCCGCTTGCATAGTTTTTGAGCACTATTGACGCGTTTTCACCGAGCCGCGCCAGATCCAGCTCGGTCTGGCGGAACGGCGTGGCCAAGTCATGGTAGCCGCTGATGGCCAATATCTTCATGGCCGGATTCAGCGTCATGGCCGCCGCCAGGTCCGGGATGGTGTCCGGCAGCTGCTTGCCGTCGTGATTGAAATTCCAGCGGTTGACGATGTCGATGAACGGCGCGTACGCCGATCCCGCGCTGTAATACAGCTCGCCCGCCATGTAGCTGACCATGCTGCTGGAGAAGCTGGCATTGACCACGGTCAGCGAGGGATCGCCGTCCCGCGCCAGCGCGCTGCCGGCTGGCGCGATCACGCGCGCGTCGTAGCGCCCCAGCAGTTGTCCTGCCACGGCATTCTGCTGGTAGTAGCCGGGTTGCATGTCGAAATTCTGCTGCCACACCAGCGTGCTCATGCCGGTCAGGTCGGACAGCTGGCCCAGCACGGCGGGCGGCGGCGCAACCTTGCTGGCAAGGTTGGCGGCAATCGCCGTGCGGTAAGCGCCGGCGGCGAAGTTGCGCAGCGTGTCGACCGGCACCGCCGCCGCGCGTCCGTGGTAGGCGCTGGTGAGGGCATAGGTCGGGATGTAGCCCTCGCAGCTGATGGCGTTGGGATCGAGCACGCCGCAGTTGCTGTTGTAGTCCATGATGGCCGATTGCAGCACCAGCCCGTCGATCTGCACGCCGGCCGTTTCCAGCAGGTTGGCCAGCACCGCCGTGCGCGGCGCGCCGTAGGATTCGCCGAACAGGAATTTGGGCGAGGCTTCGCGCTTGTTGACCGCAATGTAGCGCCGCACGAAATCGCGGAAGGCGGCGGCGTCCTTGTCCACGCCCCAGAAGTCGGCGTTGGTATTGGGCGCGATGGCTTGCGAGTAGCCGGTGCCCACCGCGTCGACAAACACCAGGTCGGAAGTGGCGAGCAGGGTTTCCTGGTTGTCGACCAGCTGCACCGGCGCGATGCTGGCGGCGGGGATGGTGCTCACCAGCCTTCGCGGCCCGAACGAGCCGAGATGCAGATAGGTCGAAGCCGAACCGGGGCCGCCGTTGTAGAAGAAGGTGACAGGCCGCCTGGCCTTATCCGCGCCGGCAACGGTGTAAGCCACGTAGAAGAAGGACGCGCTGGCCTGGCCGGTCTTGACGTCGGACGCGGTCAGGTGGCCGGTGGTGGCGGTATAGTTGAACTGCGCGCCATTGAGCTGGATATGGCTGGCGATGACGGCGGCGTTTTCATTTGGCGTCGCCAGCGAGGCGGTGGCGGCGCTGGAATAGACGGTGCTGTCAGCAAAGGAGCCCGGCACCGGTGGCGTAGTGACGGGCGGCGTGGTGTTGGTGGCGCTGTTGCTTCCGCCACCGCCGCCGCAGGCAGCAAGGATCGCGGCGAGCATGGTCGCCGTCGCGGTTCGCTGCCATTGCAATCTTGTGCAAAACGCCACGATACCTCCCGTCGGGATATATCGTGCATGATACGCCTTCTTTTATTTGTGCCAGAAGTCTTTGTGCGCGATGCGCGCTTCGTCTTCGCGCAGTGGGCCGATCACTTCCGTCGGGCGCTGGCCTGCTGCGAACACGGTGCGGCATGGCAGCGACAAGGTCGGATTTTCGGGATCGCTGCCGGTCAGTTCCAGCAGGCTTGCTTCCGACATGGCATACACCACGCGACCGACGCCGCTCCAGTAGGTGCCGCCGCTGCACATGGCGCACGGTTCGGCGTTGGCGTACAGCGTGGCAGTGGCCAGCTGCTGCGGGCTGAATTTTTGAGAAGCGAGGCGCAGCGCGTTCATCTCCGCGTGCGCGGTGCGGTCGCTGCTCGATGCGTTCATGGCTTCCGAGATCACCGTGCCATCGGCGGCGACCACCATCGCGGCAAACGGGTGATGGCCTTCGTCGCGCGAGCGCTGGGCCAGCGCCAGTACGCGGGTGAGGAATTCGTGGTCTTGCGGTGTTGCCTTCATCTGATGACTCCGTATTGCAAATCCTGCTGCTTCAAGTAACTGCGGTAAGCCAGCGACATGCGGTCGCACAGCACTGAGACTTCGGCGCCTGGCACTAGCGGCAATCGCGCCGGATGCTGGCTTTCCAGGATCGGCTTGTCCTGTAAAAAAATCGTGTCCTGGAACTCGCGCATCGCTTCATAGCTCGACACAAAATCGTTGAGCGCCATGATGATCCACACGCGCGTGCTGGTTTCGGTCAGCGGCTGCGTGAACAAGGCAATCGCTTCGCGGATCGCACCCGGCGGATGCTTGGTCAGGATGGTGCTCAGCGGACGTACCACGCGGTAGGTGTATTCGATATCGCTGCCGCCGCTGGCCGAACGGCTGGCCTGCGGCTGCCACGCGTAGCACTGTTTCGCCCACACGCCGCTGCCGTATTCAGGATCGTCGAACGATTCGACCGTGTAGTCGGGCACCACCGCCTGCTCCTTGTCGCCAAGGATGCCTTCGTGGACAAAGGCGAAGTGCGCCATGTCGAGGAAGTTCTCGACGATGCGCGGCGCGCTCGATTGCACGTCGTAGTGGCCGCACCAGACCTTGCGCAACTGGTCGTCAAAAAATTCGGGAAAGGCGGGCGGACCGGCATGCGCCGGCGTGCCGAGGCACACCCACGCCATGCCGTACTGCTCTTGGACATGATAGACCGCCACCTGCGCTTTCAGCGGCGCTTGCGGCAAGGCGGGGATGTGGATGCAGCGGCCCTCCTTGCCGAAACTCCAGCCGTGGTAAGGGCAGGTCAGCGCGTCGTTTCGCAGGCTGCCCATGGAAAGCCGCGTGCCGCGATGCGGACAGCGGTCTTCCCACGCATGCAGCGCACCCTCGCTGTCGCGCCACAGCACCAGCCGCGTCTCCAGCAGATCGGTGGCCAGCATGGCGCCGGCCGCGATCTGGCTGGAAAGCGCAACCGGGTGCCAGTCGTTGTACAGGACTGGGTCCATGCTTACTTCGGAATCGTGCCTTCCACGCCTTGCACGTAGAAGTTAATCGACAGCAGATCCTTTTCAGGCATCCTGGCGCCGGCCGCCACCTTGATGGCGCCCGATTGATCCTTGATCGGACCGGTGAATGGATCGAAAGTACCGGCGGTCAGCGCGGCCTTTTTCTCTTCGAAGATCTTGGCCGCATCAGCCGGCACCACCGCGTTCAGCTTGGACATCCTGACCATGCCTTCTTTCAGGCCGCCGCGATATTGCTCGGTCTTCCAGGTGCCGGCCAATACTGCCTTGGCGGTGTTGATGTAGTAGCCGGACCAGTCGTTGGTGGCGGCGGTCAGGTGCGCCTTCGGCGCGAACTTGACCATGTCCGAATCCCAGCCGAAGGCGTACACGCCTTTTTCCTGCGCCACTTGCAGTGTGGCCGGCGAGTCGGTGTTCTGCGCCATCACATCCGCGCCTTGCGCCACCAGGGTTTCTGCGGCCTGGCGTTCTTTCGCCGGGTCGTACCACGAGTTCACCCAGATCACTTTGGTCTTGATCTTCGGATTCACGCTTTGCGCGCCGAGGGTAAAGGCATTGATGTTGCGGATCACCTCAGGCACCGGGAACGAGGCAATGAAGCCCAGCGTATTCGATTTGGTCATCTTGCCGGCCAGGATGCCGTCCAGGTAAGCGCCTTCATACAAACGCGACTCGTAAGTGCCGAAGTTCTTGCCGGTCTTGAAGCCGGTGGCATGCAGGAAGGTCACGCCGGGCGTGGTCTTGGCGACTTTCTCGGTGGCGTTCATGTAGCCGAACGAGGTGGTGAAAATCAGCTTGTTCCCTTCCGCCACCAGCTTGCGGATCACGCGTTCGGCGTCTGCGCCTTCCGGCACGTTTTCGACGTAGCTGGTCTTCACTTTCGCGCCCAGCTCTTTTTCCAGCGCCAGGCGGGCCTGGTCATGGGCGTAGGTCCAGCCGGCGTCGCCGACCGGGCCGACGTAAATAAAGCCGATCTTCAGCGGGTCTGCGGCAAACGAAGGCGCTGCTGCCAGCGTAGCGGCAGCGGCGATGGAGGCCAGTACTTTGCGACGATTCATCATACGGTTTCCTTTGCGTGGAGGAGCAGGTTAGAAGTGGTATTCAGCGCGGACCATCGGGGTCTTGGCGGTGGCGCCCGGGTTGTTGCGGTCCGGGTTGCCGAATTTGTTTTTCCAGTACTGGTACTCGACGCCTACCTTGAAGGTGTTCTTCGGCGTGCCAACCAGGCTGCTGATGTCGTACATGATCTGCGCGTCGATATTGGTTTCCGGCGCGGTACCGCCGCCGAATTCATTCTTCCCCTTGGCGGTGATGAAGTTGGCGTAGCCATTGAATTCCAGCGGGATGCCGATGTTGAACGGGATGCCCCATGCAGCGGTCAGCATGGCGTGGGTCTTGTAGGCGTAGCGCGGCGTGGCCTGGTTGGTGAAGGTGTTGTACGGCGCGTTCGATTCCCACAGGGCCAGCAGGCTGACGTCGAGGAAGCCCGGCACGTCCAGCATCAGGGTCGGGCCGGCGACCACCATGCGCTTCTTGGAGTTGTAGCCGGCGTCGGTCTTGCTGTTGAAATCGAAACCGACGGTGGCGCCGACGCCGCGCACCGGGCCGAAGGCGTAGCTGTTGCCGGTGATCTTGCCCAGGTCCAGCGTGTTGCGGTACAGCGCGTAGGCCTCATGCGCGCCGCTGTTGGAGCCGGCCGCCGACGGGTCCAGCTCGGACGACATCAGCAGGTCGACGCTGAAGAAGTTCTTGCCGTACTTGTAGCCCGACACGCTGCTCAGATTGACGATGTTCTTGGTGATGTCGTTGTTGTTGAATGGTTCGGCGAATTTCGTACCGTAGCGGTAGCTCAGCGAAGTATCGCTCCACTCGGCGGCGTGCGCGGTGCATGCGGCGAAGAGGGCGAGGGTGGCGGTGCAGCGGACGATCTTTGACATACGAGCTCCCATTCAAGTTGTTGTGGTGAGGTCCTGGAAAACACTTTTTTTGTATCCAATCGTTTTAGCAATTGGATTCAATCCCGTCCAGTCTTAAAGCAATTAGTGGGCCAAGTGTTTCAGAATCCCGACAGTGCCTCCGCCAGATTCACTTTTTTATCCTGCTCGGCGAGCCGCAAACGCATCTCGATTTCCAGCAGGTGGTGCTCGATCAAATGGGTGGCCTCCTTGACCTTGCCCTTTTCGATGAGCGTGGCCAGGTCCTGGTGTTCGTCGTTCTCGCACATGGTGCTGCCCGGCGTTTCGTACAGCGCGATGATGAGCGAGCAGCGCGACACCAGTTCCTCCATGAAGCGCAGCAGCACGTGGTTGCCGGCCAGTTCCGCCAGCAGCAGGTGGAACTCGCCGCCCAATCGGATCCAGGCGGCGCGGTCGCCGCTGCGGCGTGCCGCATCTTCCGCCGCAAGAGCGGCGCGGATTTGCTTGATCGATTCCGGCGTGGCGTGCCTGATCACCAGCGGCACGATCTCCCGCTCGATGGCGCGCCGTGCCGCGAAGATATCGCGCGCTTCCTGCGGCGTGGGCGACGCGACCACCGCGCCGCGATTGGGCCGCAGTTCGATGATGTGGTCATGCGCCAGCCGTTGCAGCGCCTTGCGCACGGTGGTGCGGCTGACCTGATACAGCTCGCAGAAATCGGCCTCGCCCAGGTGGGTGCCTGGTGGCAGGCGATGGCTCATGACGGCGTTGACGACCGCCTTGTAGATGCGCATGTCGACAGCGGTGGTACCGCGTTTGACTGCTTGATCGGCTTTGCGCTTGTCGGGCATTGCAGGATTCTCCGTGTGAGTGACACTTCCCTGTTAAGCAGGAAGCGTGCTAACTCGTGTACAAATCCCATGCCCGAATTGTGTACGAAATTACTTTGTTTTTCGGCGCTGTGCACACTTTTGCGCACGCTTTTGGGGAGCGTTGAGCCAAAAGCGCGCGTTTTTCCGTGCATAGATGTGGCATGCTACTTGCGTCTCGAGACCTATCCGATTTTGTATACGATGAAGGGACCACGCAGATGACAGAACCGCGCTTGCAGATGCTCGGCATCTCCAAGATCTATCCCTCGGTGGTGGCCAACGCCGACGTGAACCTGACTGTGATGCCGGGCGAGATCCACGCCGTGCTGGGCGAGAACGGCGCCGGCAAGAGCACCCTGATGAAGATCATCTACGGCGTGGTCAAGCCGGACCAGGGACAGATCATGTGGGAGGGCCGCCAGGTCCACATCCATTCGCCGCACGATGCGCGCAAGCTGGGCATCGGCATGGTATTCCAGCATTTCGCTTTATTTGAAACGCTGACGGTGGCCGAGAACATCGCGCTGGCACTGGACGACAAAGTCACGCCGGCCGCGCTGGCGCCGCGCATCCGCGCTGTCTCCGAGCAGTATGGCCTGCCGCTCGATCCGGAGCGTCTGGTGCACAGCATGTCGGTCGGTGAGCGCCAGCGCGTCGAGATTGTGCGCTGCCTGCTGCAGTCGCCCAAGCTGTTGATCATGGATGAACCGACGTCGGTGCTGACGCCGGATGCGGTGCTCAAGCTGTTCGAGTCGCTGCGGCGACTGGCAGCGGAGGGCGTCAGCATCCTGTACATCAGCCACAAGCTCGATGAGATTCAGGCGCTGTGCGACAAGGCCACGGTGCTGCGCGGCGGGCGCGTGTCCGGCACCGCGCTGCCGAAGCAGGAGAGCGCCAAGTCGCTGGCGGAGCTGATGATCGGCCGCGAGCTGCCGGTGTGCGTGCACGAACCGCGCGAGCCGGGCGAGGTGCTGCTGGCGCTCGACAAGCTGAATGTGCAAAGCGACGATCCGTTCGGCACCCGCTTGAAGGATATCTGCCTGTCGCTGCGCGGCGGCGAGATTGTCGGCATCGCCGGCATTTCCGGCAACGGCCAGCAGGAGCTGTTGAAGGCTATTTCCGGCGAGCGCACACTGGGCCTGCGCGAAGGCACGCTGCGCCTGTTCGGCCAGGACGTCGGCGCGCTCGATGCGGCGCAGCGCCGCCAGCTGGGGCTTGGCTTCGTGCCGGAGGAACGGCTCGGGCGCGGTGCGGTGCCCGATCTGTCGCTGGCCGATAACGCGCTGCTGACCGGCTACCTGCCGGCGGCAGGTGGTGGAACCGGAGCCGGCATGGTGCGCAAAGGCCTGATCCAGCGCGGCGCGGTGCGCGCCTTCGCGCAGAAGGTGATCGAGCGCTTCAAGGTCAAGTGCGGCGGCGAGCAGTCGGCGGCGGCGTCGCTCTCGGGCGGCAATCTGCAAAAGTACATCGTTGGCCGCGAGATCATGCTGGCGCCGAAGGTAATGGTGTTCGCCCAGCCTACATGGGGTGTGGACATCGGCGCGGCGATGCTGATCCGCCAGGCCATCATCGACATGCGCGACCAGGGCGTGGCGGTGCTGGTGCTGTCCGAGGAGCTCGACGAATTGTTCATGATGAGTGACCGCATCGCCGTGCTGGCCGACGGCCGTTTGTCGTGCGCAGTGCCGGCACATGCCACCAGCATCAACCAGATCGGCGTGTGGATGAGCGGCGATTTCGATTCTTCCACCCAACCGCACGGAGCCCCAGAATATGTCCAGGCTTGAACGACGTCCCGAACCCTCGCGCCGCATGATGCTGGCATCGCCGGTGATTGCGGCGGTGGCGATGCTGATTACCGGCTCCATGCTGTTCTTCTTCATCGGACAGGAGCCGCTGCATGCGTTCTACATCTACTTCGTCAAGCCGTGGACCACGGCGTATGGCGTCGGCGAACTACTGCTCAAGGCCACGCCGCTGATTTTGTGCGGTGTCGGACTGGCGATCGGTTTCCGCGCCAACGTCAACAACATCGGCGCCGACGGCCAGCTGACCATCGGCGCGATTACGGCTGGCGCGGTGGCGCTGTATTTCGACGAGGTTCAGGCTTGGTGGGTGCTGCCCTTGATGCTGCTGGCCGGCGCGCTGGGCGGCATGCTGTGGGCGGCGATACCGGCCGTGCTGCGCACGCGCTTCAACACCAGCGAAATTCTGGTCAGCCTGATGCTGGTGTACGTAGCGTATCACTTGCTCAGCTATCTGGTGCACGGGCCGATGCGCGATCCGGCCGGCTTCAACTTCCCGCAATCGAAAATGTTCAGCGAGTCGGCGACCTTGCCGCTCTTGGTGGAAGGTTTGCGCGTGAACGCGGCCTTCATCCTGTCGCTGCTGACGGCTGGCGCGGCGTGGTTCTTCTGCAAGCATACCTTTGCCGGCTACCGCATGCAGGTCAGCGGCATGGCGCCTGCGGCCGCGCTGTACGCCGGCTTCAGTGAGCCGCGCAATGTATGGCTGGCCTTCATGGTCAGCGGCGCGCTGTCCGGCATTGCCGGCGTGGGCGAAGTGGCGGGGCCGCTGGGGCAGTTGCAGCCTTCGGTGTCGCCGGGCTACGGCTTCGCGGCCATCATCGTGGCGTATGTGGGGCGCCTGCATCCGATCGGTGTGGTGCTGTCGGCGATTTTGATGTCGCTGTTGTACATCGGCGGCGAAACCGCGCAGATCGAACTGCAGGCGCCATCGGCCATCACCGGCATCTTCCAGGGGCTGCTGCTGTTTTACCTGCTGGCCGCCGACCTGTTCATCCACTATCGCATCAAGCCGCACAAGCGGGAGGTATTCGCATGATGACTTCTGAATTGTTGATCGCTTTCCTCGCCAGCACCGCCGGTGCGGCCACGCCGCTGGTGGTGGCGTCGATGGGCGAATTGGTGACCGAGCGTTCGGGCGTGCTCAATCTCGGCCTGGAAGGTATGATGCTGGTCGGCGCCGTGGTCGGCTTCGGTGTGACCCTCACCAGCGGCAGCATGACATTGGGCCTGATTGCGGCCATGGCGGCGGGCATGTTGATGTCGCTGGTGTTCGGCTTCCTGGTGCTGACGCTGCAGACCAACCAGGTGGCCACCGGGCTGGCACTGACCTTGTTCGGCATCGGCGTCTCGGCCTTCATTGGCCGTGGCTACGTGGGGCAGACGGTGGAGCGCATGCCGATCCTGTGGGGCTTCGACGGCATGGAGTACTTCTCGATCGCGCTGGTGCTGCTGGTGGGCTGGATGCTGGCACGCACGCGGCTTGGCCTCATCATCCGCGCAGTCGGTGAGTCGCCGCACAGCGCGCACGCTATCGGCTTTCCGGTGATCGGCCTGCGTTACGGCACGGTGCTGTTCGGCGGCGCGATGGCGGGGCTGGGCGGCGCTTACCTGTCGCTGGCGCTGACGCCGATGTGGGTGGAGGGCATGACGGCGGGCCGCGGCTGGATCGCGCTGGCGCAGGTGGTGTTTGCGACGTGGAAGCCGCGCGGTGTGCTGGTGGGCGCCTACCTGTTCGGCGGCGTGACGGTGCTGCAGTTCCACGGGCAGGGCATGGGGCTGGCGATACCGTCGGAGTTTTTGTCGATGCTGCCCTACCTCGCGACCATCGTGGTGCTGGTGCTGATCTGCCGCAATCCGCAAACTATCTTGTTGAACAAGCCAATGTCGCTGGGACAGAACTTCAAACCGGATTAACTTTGAGATGAAAATTACGCTGGCAGGACAGGGATGGCATTTTGACGCCGAGGCGCCGGAGACGGTGCTGCAGGCGGCCGAGCGGGCCGGCGTGCGCCTGCCCAGCTCCTGCCGCAATGGCACCTGCCGCACCTGCATCTGCCAGTCCGGCAGCGGCACGGTGCGCTACAAGATCGAGTGGCCGGGCCTCAGCCTCGATGAAAAGCGCGAGGGCTACATCCTGCCGTGCGTGGCCATCGCCACCTCCGACCTGGTGATCGAGGCCCCCGCCGCCAGCCGTTTTTAAGGACGCTTTCGGTAGGCGCCGGGGCCGATGCCGTACTGGCGCTTGAAGGCGCGGTTGAAGGCGGCCTCGGACTGATAGCCGACCGCTTCGCCGACCTCGCCGGCGGCGCGGCCTTGATCCAGCAGGCGCGCGGCGCGGGCCATGCGCAATTGGGCCAGCACGTCGGCCGGGGTGGCGTTCGCCGCTTGCTTGAACAGGCGCGCAAACGTGGCGCGCGACATGTGGCTGGCATCGGCCAGGTCCTCCAGCGTCCACGCTTGTTCCGGCCGCTCCAGCATGCCGCTGAGGGCCGCTTGCAGGCGGCGTTCGGCCAGCACGCCAAACAGGCCCGGCGCCACTGCCGCCTGCTCCAGCCAGGTGCGCATCAGCAGCGCGAACAAGGCCGAGGCCAGCTGGCGGATGATGGCCTCCGAGCCGCCGCGCGGTGTCTCGGCTTCTTCCTGCAGCATGCGCATCAGGTGGCGCAGGCTTTGCGCGTCGGGCCGGCCGGTGGTGCGCACCACCAGCATGGCCGGCAGCGCGGCCAGCAAGCCGCCGTCGGTCTCGAAATGGAACTCGCCGCACAGGATATCGGTCTGCGGGCCGTCGCCGTCGTTGCGCTCGAAGCGCAGCAGGCCGGGCTCGGCGTGCGGCGGCGTGGCCTGGGCCGGATCGCCGATATGCAGCCGGTGCGCGTCGCCATGCGGAAAGACGATGATGTCGCCGCTTTGCAGCGTTTGCTCGCCGCATTGCGCTTCGCCGCGCACGATCAGGTGGTAGGGGGCAACGCCGCGTGGCGCGCCGTCATGGTCCAGTACCCACGGCGCGCCGAAGCGGCAGCGCACGTCGAGCGCGGTGCGCACGGGGTAGAGGGAGAGCAGGTGGCTGAGGGAATCCATACGATGCAGATGAGACGATTGAGCAAATTATAGAGCATCCTGAGCATTCATCATCGCAGCCGGCAGGCCTACACTCTGTTCCATACCAACTCACCCTGAAAGGAAACAGATCATGTCCCGCTTGTTCACCCAACCCGTTTCGGAAGCCACCGGCCACGCTGCGCAACTGTTCACCGCCATCAAAGGCGCGATCGGCATGGTGCCGAATGCCTACCGCGACATCGGCAACAACAGCCCGGTAGCGCTGGAAGCCGCCCTCAACCTGGACGGCGCGCTGCGCCAAAGCAGCTTGAGCGCAAAAGAAATTGAAGTGATTAAACTGGCGGTCAGCCAGGAAGCCGGTTGCGACTACTGCCTGGCCGCGCATACGCTGATGGGCGGCAAAGCCGGCCTCAGCAAAGATGCCATCCAGGGCGTGCGACACAACCAGCCTGCCGGCGATGCGCGCATCGATGCGCTGGCAAGCTTTGCCCACACGCTGGTCAGCACCAGCGGCGACGTGCCGGCTGACGTGGTGGCCGCAGTGAAGCAGGCCGGCTACAGCGATGCGCAAATCGTCGATACGCTGCTGGCAGTGGCATCGATTACCTTCACCAACCTGTTCAACCGGGTGAATGTCACCAAGCTGGACTTCCCGGCCGCCGATTAATCTACACTAATCGCGCTTGCGCAGGCGCTGCAATAGCGCCTCGGTGGTATCGCTGAGCGGCACGCCGTGCCGTCTCAGCAGCTGAATGTTGAGCACCATATTCTCCAGCACCAGCTTGGCCGCGACGGCCAGCAGCGTCAGGTGCTTGTCTTCGTCACTGAAGGATTCCATGGCGTCGGCCATCTCGCACAGATGATTGGAAATCAGTCCGCGCAGCTCGTGTTCATCAAACGGCAGGTCGGCAAAATCGATCGGATCTTCCTTCTCCACTTCCTGCATCAGCAGTTCCAGCTCTTGCGGCGTAATCGACATGCAGCGCTCCGGTGATTGCGACGATTTCATTTTAGCCCCAATCGGCATAGAATCGGCAAGATGGCAAAACTGATCTTTACCCAACAGCTGGGCCGCTTCATGCCGGTGCCGCAGGTGGACACCACGGCGGCCGATCTGCGCTGCGCGCTCGATGGCTGTTTTGCCGAGCATCCCCGGCTGCGCGGCTACGTGCTCGACGAGCAGGGCTGCCTGCGCGAGAACGTGGTGATCTTCATCGACGGCCAGCGCGCGCGCGATCCGCGTCTGCTGGACGATGCGCTGACTCCCTCATCCCAGGTCTATATTTTGCAAGCACTGTCAGGAGGCTGATATGTCCGATCGCGCCTACATCGCGACCCGCAAAGGATTGTTTGAAGTCTATCGCACGCATGAGGCGTGGCTGCTGGACCAGCAGCACTTCCTCGGCGATCCGGTGTCGATGGTGTTGCCGGACCGGCGCGACGGCACGCTGTACGCGGCGCTCAACCTCGGCCACTTCGGCAGCAAGCTGCACCGGCGCGATCCGGGCAGCAGCGAATGGACCGAGGTGGCGGCGCCAGCCTTCCCGGCCAAGCCGGCCGACAGCGCGGACCCCGACAACCATGCGAAGAACCGCCGGGTCGAGATCAAGGTGTACCCGGCCGAGAGTCCGGCCCCTGCGAAGTAGATGGCCCCCACGTGGCTGTCTAAAGCGC
>Ga0105244_10001208_pt1 | contig 21191 bp, 16 predicted proteins | sample KBSM44metaG_FD_80423 | JGI IMG/M metagenome (GOLD analysis project Ga0105244, IMG submission 80423) | Miscanthus rhizosphere microbial communities from Kellogg Biological Station, Michigan, USA - KBS M4-4 metaG | ecosystem: Host-associated > Plants > Roots > Rhizosphere > Soil | place... | reverse complement strand
CTCTTTTTTCCGTTTTGTATAGGAAAAAGAGGCTTTTTTTATGAATGAATATAAAGATAAGAAAGTTACTGATTTATTGAGAGGTGAAGGTAATAAAATGAAAGTAGTAAAAATAAATGAATTGAAACACGGAATGCGTGTCGCTCATAATATTTTTAGACATGACGGATTACTTGCCTTTTCAAAAGGAACGGTTATTAAACGTGTTCAGATTGAAGCGTTTCATTACTTAAATTTATCGTCAATTATGGTATACGATGAAAAAACAAAAATTGCAGATAACGATATTAACTTCACTTTACAAATTATTGAGTCTGCGTATCAAAATGTATCCGTTTGGTCAAAAGAATTTGGTCATGATATGTATTTGCGCGTAAGTAAACGCATTATGAAAAATCGAAGAGTGTGCAAATATTTAAACATGCTTCGGGTGGTAGATACATATTCGCTCGCACACTGTATTAATATTAGTGTCATTGTTGCACTTATGCTTGCTCAAAATGAGAAGGTGGATGACGAACTAGCAGACATTACATATTTAGCCCTTCTTCATGACATTGGCAGAATTAAAATGAAGGGCATTTTTGAAAAAGAAGAAAAGCTGACAGATAAAGAATTTGAGAAAGTTCGAAAACACCCTGAATTATCCTTTAAATTACTTAAAAGAGCGGGATTTTCCCCTTACGATATCCAATTCGTACTAGAAACGCATGAAAAATACGACGGAAGTGGGTATCCACTTCAGATTGAGCATCAAGACATCTCGGAATTAGCTCAATTGATTTCGGTTGCGGAAGTGTATAATGCATTATCTAGTTATCGTCCGTATCGTAGCGTTTTTGACCCTTATGAAGTAGTGAAGATTTTAGAGAGTGAAAAAAATAAAGCATTTGGTGAAAAATACGTTGATGTATTTACCGAAACTTTTAAGCCTTATCGTGTGGGAAGCTATGTAGAATTAAATGATGGACGCATAGGTCGTGTGAAACGCATTTCTGTTTTTAACAACACCCTTCCTGTTCTTGATATTTTGTCATCAGATACAGGAGAACGAGAAGAAACGGTTGATTTAAAACTTCATCCGAATTTACGCATCATTCGAATTAGCACGAAGTATTAAGGACAAGCCGTATACTTTTAAGGACAGATTGTATACATTTCTATTTATTCTAAAAAAAATTAAAAAACATATGTTATAATGATATATGTTTTTTAGAACTGAGGGAGTGACATCATGAAGACCTTAATAGTGACCGAAAAATTTAATGTGGTCAATGATTTTATAAATGCGTTAAAAGAATTTGGAAATTTTAATACTAGCACACGAAGTGAGCGTTATTTTGAAAATGATAAATATATTATTACGTGGTTACAAGGACATTTTTTATCTTCCGTGGAACCTAAAGAATATGATAATTATATGGAAAAAGGCGGATGGAGCTTAAATGCTTTGCCATACCAAACAAATAGTGGTTATCGATGCGATTATAAAGTAAACCCTAAAGTTGCGCAGGAATTTAAAAAAGTCAAAAAAGTATTTGCACGAAAAGATTACGATATGGTTGTAAATGCCTGTGATGCTGAACGTGAAGGGGAGCTTATCTTTTGGGAATTGTATGATTATTTAAACTTAAAAACTCCTGTTAAACGTTTTTGGGAATCAACGGTTATGACAAAAGAAAACATCTTGAATATAATGAAAAACAAATTAAAAGACGAATCATTTTATGGACCTATACGGGATGCTGCTTATGCACGACAATTTTCTGATTGGATGCTTGGAATGAACTTTACAACGGGATTTACAATTAAATCAGGCATACGAGGTAGAGCTTTGCATATGGGACGCGTAAAAACACCTACAGTTGCCATTTTGGTCAATCGTGAGTTAGAAAGACTAAACTTTGTTCCCCAACATTACTATGAAATTGAGGCGTCTTTTGGTAAATACAAAGGACAATGGTTTAAAGATAAACCTGGTAATACAAAACTGGATTCACAAGAAGAGGTAAATTCGGTTATCGAGAAAGTAAAAGGGAAGATTGGTGTTGTTACATCGAAAGAAGTAAAAAAGGAAACTCAGTCCCCTGATAAATTGTATAATTTACCTGCTCTTCAAGCAGATGTAGGTCGTAAACTAGGATTGAGTGCTAAAGAAACATTGGACGTTGCGCAAGAATTGTATGACAAACATAAAGTACTTAGTTACCCACGTACAGAGTCTCGTGCATTGGGAGAAGAACATGTAAAAAAAATACCCGCTATGTTAAACTCCGTTTCCTTCGGTGACTACTCAAAATATGTAGAAAATATAAAAGAACGAAATATTCCTACCTCCAAACATTTTGTTAATGATAAAGAGTTAACAGACCACCACGCTCTAGTGCCTACCGAAATCAAACCAAATTTAGATAAAATGTCAGACATTGAGAAAAAAGTTTACGAAATGGTTGTAAAACGATTTTTATCCGTTTTTTACCCTGATGCTATTTATGAAAAAACTAATATTGTCACAACTGTGGAAGAAGAAACATTCAAAACAAACGGGAAAATATTAGTCGATGCAGGTTGGAAAGTTATTTATGGAGGCGAAACTGAGGAGCAAGGGGAACAAGATGAAAAAGGAAAAGACAAAAAGTCAAAAGATGTCGTTCTTCCTCCTATTGAGGAAAATGAAGAAAATCAAGTTTTAGATGTAACGTCAGAAGCAAAGGAAACAAAACCACCTAAACGTTTTACAGAATTTGATTTAATTGAGATTATGGAAAAACCAGCTAAGCTTTTGGAAGATAAAGAACTGAAGCAAGCCATGAAAGATGCGGGTCTAGGAACGGGTGCAACTCGTGATACGTTAATTGAGGAAATTGTTCGCCAACAGTATGTTGAGCGAAAAGGAAAGGCGAAAACAATGATTCCAACGGATTTAGCTATTAAAATGATTGAAATTAGCCCTGAAGAATTAAAGTCTCCGCAAATAACCGCTGAATGGGAATTGAAGCTAAAAGAAGTTTCGCAAGGTAAATATCCAGTTCGTACGTTCTTAGACGATATTAAGGCTTACGTTGAAAAAAACTTAGAAGAATTAAAAAAGATGAGTTTCACCGTTAATTTCCAATCTTTAAATGAGAAAAGTTTAGATGTGGCATGTCCTCGATGTGGAAAGGATGTCGTTGACAAAAAAGTGGTATATGCTTGTCAAAGCCATACTAAAGAAAACCCTTGTTTCCGTGTTTTCAAAAAAATAAGCGAAAAATCAATTACTGAAGCACAAGTTAAGCAATTAGCTACTAAAGGAGAGACGGGAGAAATCAAAGGCTTCCTAAAACGAGACAAAAGCGGGAAATTCAATGCAAAATTAAAATGGAATCCTGATAAGTTAAAAGTTGATTTTGCATTTGTTGAAGCACCTAAGTTAATGTGTCCCTTCTGCAACAAAGGGCAGATTCGTGAAAACTCCAAAGCATTTGGCTGTTCAAATTGGCAAGGCGGTTGTAAATTCACCGTGTGGAAAAATACCAATGGGAAAACAATTACTATGGCAATTGTAAAAGAGCTTGTTCAGAAGAAACAGACCAAAAAGTTGTCAGGGTTTAAAAAAGCAGACGGAGAAGAGTATGAAGCTCGATTAGTATTGAATTTGGAGAAAAAACAAATAGACCGTTCTTATAAATAAGCTATGCCTTTAAAGGTATGGCTTATTTTTTTTCTAAATGAAATAGAAAAGAGTCAAAAAGTAGAGGGTGATGTTGTGTGGAACTTGTTTAAAGACGGATTGACGCTAGTCAATTGCTTAGATGTACTAATTATCTTGACCTGCTCGTATTTTCTTTATCAAAAATTTAAAAAAACAGAAGCATTTAAAATTATCATTGGGATTGTGATTATTTTCTTTCTTTCCTATTTAACAGGAGAATTCGGTCTAGTGAACACATCGGCTATTCTACGTAAAGCCAATGATTTATTGGTATTAGGGCTTGTAGTTATTTTTCATCCTGAGCTTCGAATGGCGCTTAAAAAGCTTGGTGGTGTCACAGATATTAAGCTCCACGAAGAAATGAAAGTTATTGATAGCATCGAGCATGCTGTGTTTGAAATGTCTGCACAAAAAGTAGGAGCTCTTCTTTTAATTGATTATGAGAAATCTATCGCCAGTTTTTCAGAAAACCAAACAAAAATTGATGCAGCATGTACATCGGAATTACTTCAAACTATTTTCTATCCAAAATCGCGTTTGCATGACGGTGCTGTGCTCATTCATAACGAGCGAATTGCCTATGCGGGATGTAAGCTTCCTATTACGGGAAGAAAGCGAGAAGACTTAGGTCACTTGGGTACGCGTCATCTTGCAGCTCTTGAAAACGTAGAACGATTTAATGCATTGGCGGTAGTCGTATCAGAAGAAAGCGGAAATATTTCAATTGTTACGGAAGATGGGTTGTTCCGTGTAAAAACCAAGGAAATGTTCCGTAAATTTTTTGAAGAAGAAAAACAAAAAAAATTATGGATAGACAAAATAATTAAGAAAAAATAAAAGGTTTTTTTAAAAAACAACTGCATAAAGAAATACAAAAAAAAATCGAAGAAAAAAATCTTCGATTTTTTTAAAAAAAAGAGAAATAAAAAAAGGTATTATTCAAAAGTCTTAAAAGATAGATGTGTAGCAAAACAACAGTCATATTTGTTTTCCAAAGATTGAGAGATGCAAGAACAAAAATTATATAGTAAGCAAAACAGGAGGTCTATCATGGAACAAGTGTTTAATGAACATGCTCAAATTAAAGTAATCGGTGTTGGTGGTGGTGGTAACAACATCATCAAAACAATGAAGGAATCAGGCTTAAACAGCGTTGAATATATCGCAGTAAACACAGACGCACAAGCGTTAAACGCATCAAATGCAGATGTAAAATTGCGTATCGGTAAAAAAGGGACAGGCGCAGGTGCCAACCCTGAAGTTGGTCGCAAAGCAGCTGAAGAAAGTTTAGATGAAATCAGTAAATTAATCGAAGGTTGTGACATGGTTTTCATCACTGCAGGAATGGGTGGCGGAACAGGGACAGGCGCAGCACCAGTTATTGCAGGTTTATGTAAGCAAATGGGCATTTTAACAGTTGCCGTTGTAACAAAACCATTCTCTTGGGAAGGCGTTCCACGTATGGACCAAGCGTTAAAAGGTATTCAAGAATTAAATGATAACACTGACGCTATTATCGTAATTCCAAATAACAAATTAAAAGATTATGTAAAACAAAAAAGCCAAGGTACAGCGCAAGCAAAAAATGCAAAACCAATGGGCTTTAAAGAAGCACTACAAGAATCAGATAACGTAACGCTTCTTGCAGTACAAGGGATTTGTGATTTAATTCAAATTACAGGTATCATCAACCTCGATTTCCAAGATGTAACGACAACGTTAGAATCAGGTGGTTCTTGCTTAATGGGTATCGGTAGTGCAACAGGCGAAGGAAAAGCCCAAAAAGCAACATTGGCCGCTATGCAAAACCCATTACTTGAGCATGGTATTGAAAATGCGAAATCAGTTATCTTCAATGTAACAGGCGGACCAGACTTTGCGTTTGAAGAATTAGATGAAGTATCTGAATTAATTTACGAACAAGTTGACCGTGAAAAAGCACGTATCATCATGGGTGCTGTTCAAAAAGAAGATATGGATAACGATGAAATTCGTGTAACAATCGTTGCTACTGGATTTGACCACGACCCTGCTGCTAAACCTTCAGCAAACGAAAATCGTAACCTCTTTACAAAATCTCCTCGTCAAACAGAAGAACGCTCATTTGGAGAAGTTGAACAACCGAAAGCTCGTCCTGTTGACAACCTAAACGAAAAAATCCCAAGTTTCCTATTAGGCAAACGAAACCAACTGTAAGGAGACAACTTCATGGAAAACGAACAAAAACTCAGCACACAAATTCTTGAAAAAAAAGACTTCACGCCAGTTAAAGCGGTATTTGGCTCCGCTTCTGGCTACGAAGAAGGTGAAGTAGAAGATTTCTTAGAAGAAGTGGGTCAGAAAGCTATCCAGTTAGAAGAAGAACTTCAATCTGTAAAAATTGAATTAAACAAAGCATTGAACGACCGTAAGATTGACGCGTATGTAGAAACAGCAGAATGTAGCGAAGAGTTATCAACGCTTCGTGAAAAATTGGAGTTTCAACTTGCACAAAACGAATCAATGGATAGAACGCTGAAAATCATGTACCGTAAAGCATCGGAAACACATGATGAAATGGTTGCTCTTGCTAAAAAAGAAGCTGATAGCATTTTAAGTGATGCAGAAAGCGAATCACAAGAGTTAATGAAAAAAGCGCAAAATCGTCATGATGAAATCATGAAAGAAGTACGAAAATTAGAAGAGCAAGAAAAGAATATGCGCTCTGAAATGGCTAGTATCATTAAAAAAGCACAAAATGCATTTGGTTAATATAAAAAAGCGAACAAACATTCCGTTTTGTTCGCTTTTTATATGTTTTTCTGTAAAGGAATTTTTAAAAATCAAAAAAACATATATTAGACGATTAGAATGGGGTTGAAATAAATGCAAAAAATAAAATTTGATAGGTATTTTACCATTGTGCTTGCCATTATTATTTGCATCGGCATAACCATGATTTTTAGTGCGAGCTCCATTCGTGCACTAGAAAGCTATGGTGACATGTATTTCTTTTTTAATAAGCAAATTATAAATGTAGTCATTGGTTTTGTTGTAATGATTGTTGTAGCTAAAATCAAATACCAAAAATACCGTGAATTGCTTATATGGATTAATGGATTTACTATCTTTTTGCAGTGTTTGGTTATATTCTCTTCTTTTGGTCAATCCGTTAATGGAGCTGAACGATGGTTGAGTATTGGAGGATTTCAATTTCAACCCTCTGAAATTGCCAAAATCACGGTTGTTATTACGTTAGCACACATCATTCATATCAAACGAGAAGACGGAACGCTCAATAAGCTAAAAGAAGGTATCCTTCCTATTCTTGGGTATATCGGTCTTTATGTAGGACTTGTGTTGGCACAAAAACATTTAAGTGGTGCGGGATTAATTTTGTTAGTATGTATCACTATGCTATTAATGGGTGGAGTAAAAATCTCGTATTTCGTTACTATGATTGCTATGACCATGAGTGTAGCCGTTATTGGTGTCATTATTGAACCCTTTCGTTTAAAGCGAATTGCGAACTTTTTAAATCCTGAAGACCATTTGCTAGAAGGCGGATATCAAGCAGTTCAAAGTTTATACGCCTTAGGTTCAGGTCATTTCTTTGGTTTAGGGATTGGCATGAGTCGTCAGAAGTTCTCATGGTTACCTGAAAATCACACTGATTATATCATGGCGATTATTGGAGAAGAACTTGGTTTTATTGGCGTTTTGGTAATTTTTATATTATTTTTAGCATTATTGATGCGCGGACTTACCATTGCCTCAAAAGCAAATGAACTTTATGGTAGCATGGTTGTTGCAGGAATTAGCATGATTATCTTTTATCAGGCGGTAATTAATTTCGCTGTTGTTTGTGGTTGGTTCCCTACTACGGGTATGCCATTACCATTTATTAGTTACGGTGGAACCTCGACAATTATTCTCTTTATTGGAATAGGATTAATTTATAATGTTTATAGCCAAATTAAAGAAAACAAATAAAAAATGAAAAAACGCACATGTTTTGTGCGTTTTTAATTTGCTTTTTTCTATTTTTTTTTGTAAAGTAAGGGTATAAATTAAATTTTTAAAGAACATAATGATAGACAAAGGAGGATTTAATGATGACAAAGCAACAATTGAACGAAGATATTAAAGAACTCTATATCATGAACCAGTCTTTAGAGGAATCAAATATTAAAAAACATCATAAAAACATTTATAAAGAGGCAACTACGACGTATGGCAGTTGGGGGAAAGCATTACGTAATAATGCTGTAACGAAACGTAAGCTAAAAGAAAATCAAAAATTTATGTTATATGCCATCATGAAAAAGCGAAACAGTGATTATGGACCTGAAGCACTGCGTCCAATCAATATTGAACAAGAAATAAAAGACAAGATTGTGGAATCTTATAAAACGTTAAAAGCGTTAAAAGATATTATTACTGGTACTTGGACGCAAGATAAAGTCCTTTATGAAATACGTGTTCAATTTTTAACAGGTTCTACTGTTGAGAGGTTTGAACAAGAACACCCTTCTTTATACGAACAAGCTATGGAACACTTTAGTGATTTTGACGCAGTAATTGAGGAATATGACAAGCGTTTTGGTACTCCAAGTGTTACAGCAATCTCTGCAGACCAAGGTGGTGAAACTGACGTTCAAACTAGCGAAGTTCCACAAAAAATGGTAATGGGTGATGACCAATTAGATGAACTTGCTAACACTATGGTTCGCATGAAATACATTGAGAAACCACAAGACCTTTTCAATATTCAAGAAGCACAATCAAAAGGCAAAGAAGATATTTCCTCTTACCTATTTAAATTAATTATTGATGCACAGCAAAATAATCAAAAATTATCAATGAAAAAAGTATACAACGAAGACCCAGTAATGTATTTTGCTATTAAAATTCATTACGGCGATTTAGAAACAGCTATTCATAATGTAAAAAGTCAGTTATCAAATATTGTAGTTGCAGGATAAGTTCATACCCTTATAGATAAGTCATAATTAAATATACACACATAAAAGCAAGGGATAAGTTCCATTGCTTTTTTTGTGCTTAATTTTTACATTTATGTAACAAATCAAAATAAAGTAGGTTTTTTTGTGAAACCTTTAAAAGAAACAGTGAGGTGATAGATGTAATGATAGAATTTCGTCATGTGAAAAAGATGTACGAACGAAAAGAAGTGGCAGTAGATAATGTCAGTTTCTCTATTCATGAAGGAGAATTTGTCTTTCTAGTAGGACCGTCAGGAGCAGGAAAAAGTACATTGATAAAAATGATGTATAAAGATGAAAAACCTTCTTCGGGTAAAATTTTTATGTTCGGGACACCGATTCATCGTTTGCGTGTATCTAAACTAAGGCGCAACATTGGTGTGGTGCTACAAGACTTCCATTCATCTTTATTAAAAAAGAAAACAGCATATGAAAATGTAGCATTTGTATTGAAACAACAAGGGAAAAGTCCTTCGTTTGTTAAAAAAGAGGCACGAAAAGCGTTAACCAAATTGGGATTAGCAGATAAAATGCATAAGTTTCCCCATCAACTATCAGGTGGTGAGCAACAGCGTGTAGCGATAGCTCGGGCTATTGTAAATAATCCTAAAATCATTATCTGTGATGAACCGTTAGGCGACTTAGATAGCGAAAATGCGCGTAATGTCATGAAATATTTGAACGTGCTGAATCAAGAAGGTGCAACCATCGTGATGTCAACGCATAATGAAGAAATAGTTAAAGAAGAAAATAAGCGCATTATTATTGTCCAAGATGGTGTTGTACAATCGCAAGAAGAATGGAACATGAGCACAATTTCGGGAATCATGAATGGAAATGTACCTTTATCGCCTATTGATGATATGTTGGGAGAAGGTGAAAACTCATGAAGTTATTTTGGATAGTTATCCTTTGGATATCAGAAACATTTACAGGTCTTATTCGGAATATGTGGGGAAATGCGACAGCTGTATTACTTACAGTTGCTTGTTTGACTCTTTTTTCCGTTTCGTATGTGGTAGGTTTGAATGCCACGTATTTTTCGAAAACATTGGATAATAAAATTGAAATTCGCGTTGATATTAAAGATGACGTCACAACATACAAAAAATACGAGAAAAAGATACTTAATTTAAAAGGTGTATCGGATATTCAATTTGTGAGTAAAGAAACAGCGTACAAAAAGATGGAAAAAGAAATGGCAGACAACGCAGAAGTTCTTCATGCAGTTGGAGAGAATCCATTCCAAGCTCAATTTATTGTGCGTGTAGATAACCCTTCTCAAATTGACGGCATTGTTACTCAAATTAAAGCACTACACATCCACGAAGATGTACAATACGGTAAAGAATACGTAGAAAAGTTGATTTCTTTTACTAAAACTATTCAACGAATTGGTTACGCTGTAACTGTACTAGCAGGTATTTTCACAATTTATATTGTAACCAATGTGATAAAATACAACATTGATAAGCGACAAGACGAGCTGAAAATTAAGCATTTAACAGGTGCAGGTATGCTGACCATTCGTCTTCCATTTATATTAGAAGCGCTAGTTATAACTCTTTTCGCAGGCGTATGCGTGTACGAATTATTCGTATGGGGATATGGGAAAGTTGAGGAAATTATTCGGGATATGATTACTTATGCCCCACTCCTGCCTAAAGAAGGTGTGTTAAATGACTTGTTCTTCCCTCTTCTTATCATTTCGTTAGGAATTGGACTGCTAGGTAGCTTTATTTCAACTCAACGCTTCATTGCTAAATATTAAAACTCCTTGAGCAATTCAAGGAGTTCTTTTCATGTTTCTTGTTTTAACAAATCTGTAATAATGGCTCGTGCTTCGTGTTTTAAAAGACCGTGTAGCTTATATGGTAGTGTCATATTTTTTTGCTTTAATAAGTGTTCAAGATAAGAAAGCTGTCGTTTACTAGCTAGAACTTGAGCTCCTGTGGTTTGCTCTCTCGTCTTCGTTAAATAAACATTCGTTTCGTTTGCTTTTTCAAGCAGCGACTCATGGGTTTGTTTTCGCTTTTTTTGCATTCGTAGGAAAAAGTCATACTTACTTTCAATAAGTCCTGTTTCGATGTTGAGGGATACATCGCTCGGTTTAAAATAGAATTCTTGCCCATATATAACATTTTGTTCTTGTTTTAAGGGGTCTAAAAAAATAAAGTGGTTGGATAAAACATCAAAATAAATAATTTTTTTGTATGTTTGTAGAAGTATCTTTTCAAGAGGATTTAACTTATGAATGTAGTGGTTATGTTCGTAGCGGTATTTGTGCATAGAATATCCTAAAACCCAAAAAGAAGAAACCCCTGCTTCTTCATAAAGAGATATACGCTTTTCCCACGTTTTAGCTTGAATAGGTGAACATTGGAACTCAAGGGCAAACTGTTCTTTTGTTAAAAATGTATCCGCTCGTTGATTTGTTTGAGTAATATGCTGTTCCATCTTACAGTTCTCAGCTGTAAACTGCGTTACTAACCAATCAAAAAGTTGCTTTTTGCCTTTTTCATGTTCGATGCTCTCAGGTTCACGAAAAGGAAAAGAACAGTCTCTTGAAAGATGAGCAAAATGAGGTTGTTTAACATCCCCTTCTTTAAAAATGAGTGTTTCTTTGCAATCGGGACAAAAAAGCATTCGTCTGTCCGACCATTTTTTCAATTCTGCAGGTGAATGTTGAAAAATCATAATTGTCTGGTTGTCTTTTGTTATCGCAGTAAGCATAATGAAACCTCCCTCTATCAAGGTATGTTTTTTAAAAAAATATATGATTTTGTTTTGCAAAATGAAAAAATATGCTAAATAGATAAAAAGAAAGAAGGAGGAAGAGAGGGAGGAATATGACCAAATTTTATTATTCAATGACAATCTTTTATCGAATCTGCATCATTGTTATGGTTATTGCGTCTGATGTATTAAAGGGATTTGATTATCAAGCAGAGAAAATTTTTATGTACGTCTTTTTAGGGATGTATGTTGTTGCTTTTTCTGTATTAAAGGCAACTAAGTGGAATGCATATTTAGAGCTTGCGCTTGTGTTAGTTATTGTAATGAAACTACAAGATATTGCTTTTTTACATTTTTTGCTTGTTGTTCCATTTACAAACTTTGTTAGTTCAAACGCAACAAAATACGATATTGTGGCATTTTGGTTTATTTTAGTACTTTACATGCAAGATAAGTTTTCAAATCCTATTACCGTATCAGCTTTAGCCATTGCTCTTTTCTTCACCATTTATATCTTTCATGAAAAATTTCATATCATTGAAAATATGAGCGATGATTTATTCGTCAGTAAAAATGAAGTAAAAGACCTTCAGCACGAACTTCGAAAACAACAGCTAGGCTCAGAGATTATGATAAAAATGTTCTATCATATGAGAGAGCTATCCGAAACAGAAACGGAAAAAGAAGTAATGAAAAAAATGGTGCAAGGAAGTACGGCATTCTTTAATGCCCAATATACCTGTGTGTATCGAAAAGACGAGGATGAAGATTATTACGAAAGAGCCATTGAATTTGGGGACAAAAAGAAATATGATATCCCTGAACGTCTGCAACTTAATGAAATTAGCAAAGAACCAACCTTCCAAAAAGATGTGATGAAGGCTCCTGTTATTATTAGTGGAGAAGAATGGGGCGTTATGCATATCTACGGAAAGCAAATGGCAATTGGACATAACAAACAGCTAGTCGTTAGTCCTTTTAATGATAGTGATTTTGAAACTATGCTAACCTATATTTACTCGGTGGCTAAACGGGTTACAGAATTACAAATTTCACAACAAAACTCATTTTTAGCAAACAATGATTTTTTAACGAAAGTACCAAACCGACGTTATTTTTGGGAACAACTTGATAGAATGGTTGATTTAGCTCAAAGAGGCGATGATTTTGCTGTGCTAATAATGGATATAGATAATTTCAAATCCTTTAATGATACTTATGGACATGTGATGGGAGACTCTGTTTTAAAAATTGTAGCCGAAACACTAGAATTAGCTGTTCGCAAAGCAGATATTGTAGGTCGTGTAGGTGGAGAAGAATTTGCTGTAATATTATACAAACCAAAAGGAGAAGGAATGCTCGTGGCTGAGCGCATCCGTAAAATGGTTGCAGCGGTTCCTGCCGTTCGTCAAATTACATTATCTATAGGACTTGCCTATTTCGGGAAGCATGGTGATACAGTAGAAGAACTAATGATAAATGCTGATGCTGCCATGTATGTAGCTAAAACAAGTGGAAAAAACAGAGTAGTAGAATACCAATACGGAATGAATATGGAACAATCATAAGGAAGGGCAATCTGCCCTTTCTTTTTTGATTCAAAAGGACGCTTTCTTTGACAAATAAGAAAAACTTTTGTAGGTAAAAAAAGAGGTGGTTCAAATGAGAATAGGATTTCATATCCCCTTTTCGGGAAATATTAATAAATTAGAAGAACGTGTACGAATTAGTCGTGGAAATACCTTTCAATTTTATGCGAGAAGTTTACGAGGACGTAAAAGCAACGGAGAGATGGTCAGGTTGCAAAAAATGAATGAAAAAAAACTTAGTGAGTATCGTTCATTTTTAACAAAGAGAAATATTCAACCTGTTATTCTTCATGCCCCGTATTCATACAATTTGGCACATGATGTGACGGATGATGTCTCCTATATTCAAGAAGACTTAATGTTCGCTTCAAAAATGAATGCTGAATTTTATGTTCTCCATACAGGGTATTTTAAAAAGATGCACCCTTTTATTGCCTTAGAAAATGCCAAACAAAATTTAAAAAAAGTATTAAAATCAGTATATTGGGAAGGTGACATTTTAATTAAAAACATGTCAGGAGCGGGTACAGAAATGGCATCTACTCTAGAAGAGTGGAATGAGTTGATTTCATTTCATCCAAATATTAAAGGAGCGCTTGATTTAGGAAGGCTTCATGACGGAGGAATGGAATTTCATACGAAAGAAACAGCAGAAGCATGTATAAAAGAAATAGAAGAAAAAGTGGGATGGGAGAAAATTAAACTTATTTATATCAATGACTCCATTCGAAAAGCGGGAGACAAAAAGAATAAATTTGTTCCTCTTGGAGAAGGTGTAATTAATTATCAGGGGTATCAACATATTCTTTCTCACGAAGTTGTAAAAGAAAAGATATGGATAGTCGAAAATCAGGAAGTTGAACATTATGATAAAACCATTGAATTTGTGCTATCTTTTTATGAATGATAGGAGATAAAACATGAATATTCTTCTGTTTTTGCTTCAATATTTTTTAGCGGTTGTCTATATATGGGTACCTGAAAATATGGTAATCTATTATATAGTAGGCATGTGCCTTGTCTTATTTATGAAATATTATCGTTTTCGAGCGGTCAACGTGTTCCGTGATATTCATCCATTGCTAATTGGCTATGGAACTGTGTGGCTTGTAGAGATATTACCTATCGGACATATACAGGGACTATTTTTAACCCTTATTGTCTTAAGTTATAACTTTTTTATGTTTTCGTCTAATCAACAAAAACAGAAAAATGCTACTCTCCGTTCACGCTCAAAAAGTAAACCACAGATAGGAGAAGCAATTTTACACACCTTTATTCTCCCTTTTTCAATCTTTTTTGTTTGTTTATATGTATCAAATAATAAGGAAATGGCTTTTTTACTATACTGTGCATGGGTTCTGTATGGATTAAAACAAATGGCTTTTTTCTTGACCAGTCGCTTAGCTCAATTAGTTTGTGGTGTTGTGCTTTCTTTAGTGACATTGCAAGTTTACGCATTTTCCTCATTTTCAATACAAGAGAAAATTGTATTTTTATGTGTGGTACTAGTTGCTATCTTTTCATGTCAAACAGCAAAAACAAAAAAAGAGGTATTTAAACGTTCAAAGGGAAAAACAACAACTATGTATAGCAGGGGGTCCTAATGATTTTATCGAAATTCCAACTATATTTACAGGAGCGTTTTACAAATCAACAAACAATAAAAGGGTATCTGCGGGATGCCTCGGATTTTCACTTATATACAGATACAGTTTGTGATTCATGGGAGCTTTTAAAAGAACGACATATTAAAAATTATATGCTGGCTTTAAAAAAAGAAGGGTTCTCTGAACATTCCATTGCTCGTAAAAGCAGTGCAATTCGATTATTTTTAAAATTTTTACGAAAAGAAGGCATAATGATACATAATCCTATGGAAGACATCGTTCAACCGCCTATTTATGAAAGACAGGTCACCATGAATGAAAAAGAACAACGAGAATTATGTGAATTGATGAAAAAAGATGAAAGAGATTATGCATTATTCTTACTTTTGACACTTGAAAAAATAAAAGTATCCGAGATTATTGAATTGCATTGGAATCACTTGCAAGAAGAAAACAGCATTCTCTATTCTCCTAAAGCTGATAGCAAGCGTGTAATTAAGGAAGAGACTCTCCGTGCTTTGCGAGCATATCGATTAACGCAAGAGAATGGAGAACTAACCATGTTTTTAAGTCGTAAAAAGAAAAAAATTACCGTGAATGGTCTCCACCATATTTTAAATGGATATTTTAAACAAATTAACCGTCAGGACTTACGTCCGATTGATTTAACGAAGGTTCCGTTTAACTTAGGAAACGAGTAAGAAGCGGATATTCGCTTGGTTTCCTTTACAAAAAATGAAAAGTTTGTTATTGTCCTCCCAACTTTAAGGGGGGTTTTTTTATGGGCAAGGTTATCTCTCTCCATGGCAGTGAATTTTATAGAAGAACGTCTATGACACTGTTAGAGAAAGGATTAGAAGAAGTTCTTCACAAAAATTACGAGCAGGCTCTATATTCATTTAAAGAAGCTTATCGATTTAATAATGACAATGAGCAAGCATATTTTTACATAGGGCTTGTCTCATATATAGTGGGTGATGTAAAAGAATCAATGATTATTTTTAAACAATTGGTTGAGTTGCATCCTAATAATCAAGAATATATGTACCGATATGCAAGAGGTATCTATGAAATGGAAGGAGAAAACGAAGAAAAAAGCCAACACTATTTCTTGAAAATCAAACGAACCAGTCCTTACTTCTTTCAAGCAAGATTGTTTTTGGCACGTTTGCTAATAAAACAAAAGAAATTTAAGCGAGCGGAAATTCTATTACGATATCTTGTAGAACATGATGGATATTTTCAACACGAATATTTATTTGAACTAGCTTCTATCTCTATTTTGAAAGAAAATTACAATGAAGCGCTACGCATATTGCATTCCTGCATACAGCGTAACCCTGCATACCCTATTGCTTACTACGTATGTTATGACCTTTATATGAAACTTGGAGAAAAAGAAAAAGCTGTTGCTCTACTGAATAGATTAGTAGCTGTTTGTCCAAAAGAAAAAGACGTAGCTAAGCAACGATTATATATGTCCGAGATGCGTAATTAATGGAAAAAACCTGCTAATTTCGAACGAGAAAAAGGTTTTTTTCAAAAAAAATTAAAAGAAAAAGGTAGAAGATAAGTAGAGATAAAATGGTGTATTCAATGTAATTTATCTAAATGTATCGAGAGATAACTTAGAAAAGATAGCTATTTATAAATAAATATACGTTTTATATATTTTTTTGAAGATTGAAGGGAGGGAGGCACGTTATGGTGCCTGCTTTATGGAAAAGTTAAAAGTAATTCCTTTGGGTGGTCTCGAAGAAATCGGGAAGAATATGACGGTAATTGAATATAAGGATGAAATTTTCGTAGTGGATGTGGGGCTTGCCTTTGCAGACGAAGATATGTATGGGGTGGATGTTATTATTCCTAACTTTGACTATCTACGAAAAAACAAACATAAGTCTATTAAAGTAGTTATTACGCATGGTCACGAAGACCACATCGGGGCGCTTCCTTATTTCATGAAAGAATTTGATGTTCAAGTTTATGCAACAAAATTAACTGCAGGCTTAATTCGAAACAAATTAAAAGGTGCAAAAGTTCCTGCGAGTCGTATTCAAGTCATTGAAGAAGACAGTGTGATTAAAGGAGAAGAATGTAGCGTTGAATTTTTCCGCATGAACCACAGTATCCCTGGGGCTGTGGGAGTTGTTATTGTTACACCTGTCGGTACTGTTGTTCACACAGGAGATTTTAAAGTTGACTACACTCCAACAAATCAACGTTTCATTGACTTTCAACGTATTGGCGAAATTGGAAAAAAAGGTGTACTTGTCATGTTATCTGATAGTACAAATGCAGAAAAAACAGGTTTATCCGTTTCAGAAGATGTAATTAAACAGAATTTATACAATGAAATGGCTAAGTGTAGCGGACGAATTTTTATTGCCACGTTTGGTTCAAGTTTAGAACGCATCCAAAACCTATTTGATAATGCGAAGGCACTTAATCGAAAAGTAGTTGCATTTGGACGAAGCATGGAAGATAACATTAAAATTGCTTCCAAAACGGGTTATTTAATTCTTCCTGAAGATACGTACATTAGTCAAAAAGATGTAGAGAAGTACAAAGATAGTGAATTGTTAATTCTAACTACGGGTGCCCAAGGAGAAACAAATGCAGGGCTAGCACGTATGGCAAATGGTGAACATAAAAGTATTACCATTGAACCAGGAGATACGGTTATGTTGTCATCTTCTCCAATTCCAGGGAACGACCAATCTGTTAACACTGTAATTGATGCTTTGCTGAAAAAAGGTGTACATGTTGTCTATGGTAAAGATAAAAACATTCATGCATCAGGTCACGGACATCAAGAAGACCAAAAATTAATGCTTAGTTTGTTGAAACCAAAATACTTCATCCCATGTCATGGAGAATACCGTATGTTGGTTCAACACCGAGAGCTTGCAGCAAAAGTAGGTGTGGAAAAAGAGAATATCTTTATTTGTGAAAACGGATTTGTACTGGAATTTAACGAACAAAGCGGTGGAGTAACAGGAAAAGTAAAAGCTGATGATGTGCTCGTAGATATTTCAGGTATGGGAGATGTAAACGATTTTATTATGCGTGACAGACACCGCCTTGCTAACCACGGAATTGCTATTATCTTAGTTGACTGTGCAAACCAAGACCATGTAAAAACCTACGTGAATATCCGAGGGATTGTGGCGAAGTATGATAAATTAGCGATTGCAAAGGAAATTTCTAAAAAAATCCAAGAACGTTTAAAAGTATCCTCCACTATGGGAGAGATTAAGAAAAACTCTTTCTCAGACATCAACGATATCCTCTACGAACATGTAAAACGCAAACCGCTTATTGACCTCAATTTATATAACTTCAAGAAAAAAGATGCATAATTTTAAGGAATGAAAAAAGGGAAAAACGGAATATCGCCTAATAATCTTTGGTAAAGAACAAAAGCTTGAGAGTTTCTTAGGCTTTTTGTTTTGCAATCGTTAAGGGGTAACCTCAATATTTTAAAAACGAAGAGGTGAAGAATTTGAGTTCTCGTATTAGTTTTGGAAAAGTTTTAGATAAAATACCATTACCGAATTTGATTGAAAATCAGTTAAATTCATTCAATTGGTTTAAAGATGTGGGAGCACATAAAACTATATCTTCAGCATTTCCTGTGGAAGACCACAGTGGTACATATCGATTAGAGTTTCTTTCATTAAAGTTTGAAGAGCCCAAAATGTCAGTGAAAGAAGCGAAAGAAAAAGAGTTAACCTATGGAGCTCCTTTAAAAGTGGTGTTTCGTTTACACAATAAAAAATTAAAAGGCGTATTTATGGACCAAGAAGTATTTCTAGGTGATGTGCCGTTTATGACTGAGACAGGAACATTTATTTATAACGGAAACGAACGAGCGGTTATTACACAAATTTCTCGCTGTCCTGGGGTCTATTTCAGAGAAGAAGTAAACAAGAACGGTGCACTTATATATGGTGCGGACATTATGCCTTCAAAAGGGTCTTGGATTAAAATGGAGACCAATCAACGTGGGCAATTAGAAGTTCGTATCGATAAACATCGTAAACTGCCTATTACTATCTTATTAAAAGCGTTAGGTGTAGGTGATAACGACGAAATTCTTGATATCTTTGATAACAATGAAATTATTCGTCAAACACTTGAAAAAGATGCTACAACCACAGAAGAAGAAGCATTAAAAGAACTGTATAGCAAAATTCGTCCTGGTGACCCTGTTTCTACTGAGCGTGCACGCGCCTATGTGAGTACGATGTTTTCAGATGAAACAAAGTATCAATTAGCACCTGTTGGGCGTTATAAGATGAATAAAAAATTGGATATTAAAAGCCGTGTGTTAAAAAAAGAGTTGGCGGTTGACACTGGTAAATATGCAAAAGGAACAAGAATTACGGAAGAAATGTTGCAAGAATTAGATACACATGACATCTTCATTAAAAACAAAGAAGGCGAAAGTGTAAAAGTTATCGGAAACGAACAAGTGGATATTAATACGTTAAATGTGCAAGACATTATCGCTACGATTAACTACCTTCTTAATTTACAAGAAGGCGTTGGAAGTGTTGATATTATTGACCATTTAGCAAATCGTCGCTTACGCCTTGTAGGTGAATTGTTAGTGAAGCAATTTGAAAAAGGATTGGCTCGTATGTCCCGTACAATCGTGGAACGTATGACCGTTAACTCAATTAACGTTGACCCTAAAAAAGCCAAATTAACGCCTCAATTCTTAATCAACATCAAACCTCTTACCGCTGCTATGAACGAGTTCTTAGGCGGAGGTCAATTATCTCAATACGTTGACCAAATTAATCCGCTTGCTGAATTAGCGAATAAACGTCGTGCATCTGCACTTGGTCCAGGTGGATTAAGCAAAGAACGTGCTTCTATGGAAGCGCGAGATGTCCATCACTCCCACTATGGTAAACTTTGTCCAACTGAATCTCCTGAGGGATTCTCAGTAGGATTGATTACCGTATTAGCCTCTTACTGTAACATCAATGAGTATGGCTTCTTTGAAACTCCTTATGCGAAAGTAGACAGTAAAACACATACCCTTAAAGAAGATGCTGAAATTCAATATTTGACAGCGGATTTAGAAGAACGTTACTACATCGCTGAAGCAAAAGAAGTAGATAGAGATGGTAACTTTGTTAACGATATGGTCTCAGTTCGTTACGGTGAAGAGTACTTACTTGTACCTAAAGAAGATGTAGAGTATGTTGATGTATCTACTAAACAAATTGTAGGAATTTCAGCTTCGTTAATTCCGTTTTTAGAATACGATGATGCAAACCGTGCAGTAATGGGTGCTAACATGCAACGTCAAGGTGTTCCACTTGTTAATCCTCAAGAACCAATTGTAGGTACTGGTGTAGAACAAGCGGTTGCGTTAAATACAAAAGCAAGTTATATCGCAGAAGATGATGGTGTAGTTAAAGCTATTACCGATGAACACATCGTTGTTGATTATAAAAAGCTCGGAACGAAAAAATATATTAAAAATAAATTTATTCGTACAAATGCCGAAACATGTTTGAACCACAATGTCCGCGTATACGAAGGGCAAAAATTAAAGAAAAATGATGTTATTGCTGACAGTATGAGTTCAAATAACGGGGAATTAGCACTTGGTCGAAATGTGTTAATCGCGTTTACTCCGTTTAATGGCTATAACTATGAGGATGCGGTTGTTTTAAGTGATAGACTCGTAAAATTAGATGCTTACACAACGGTAAGTATGAAAGAATTCTCTATCGACGTACGTGCAACACGTATGGGGAAAGAAACGATTACTCGTGAAATTCCTCACGTACAAAACAAAGACTTAGACCATTTAGATGAAAACGGTATTGTGAAACTAGGAACTATGGTAAGCACAGGAGATATCTTAGTAGGGAAATTGACGCCTCGTACGCAAGAAGAAAAAACACCTGAGGAAAAGATTCTCGAAGCTATTTTCGGAGAAAAAGTGCGTGACGCGAAAGACAATTCTTTACGTGTACCGAATGGTAAAAGTGGACAAGTAACAAAAATTACCCGTTTAACGAACGAAAATGGAGCAAAGCTTGGTGAAAATATCATCGAGACCATTAAAATTCAAGTTACTGACATTCGAAAAATTAGCGAAGGTGATAAGATTGCAGGACGTCACGGAAACAAAGGTGTTATTTCTGTTATCTTACCTGAAGCTGATATGCCGTTCTTACCTGATGGAACGCCAGCGGATATCGTATTAAATCCACTAGGTGTACCTTCACGTATGAATATCGGACAAGTAATGGAAACACATCTCGGCATGGTTGGTCATTTGCTTGGATTAAAGTTCGAAACACCTGTATTTGACGGTGCAACCAAAGATGAAATTCAAGAGAAGATGATTGAAGCGGGTATGCCTGCAGATGGAAAGTTTGAAATGTATGACGGACGTACGGGTGAAAAGTTTGAAAATCCTGTTACGCTTGGTGTTATGTACGTTTTAAAGCTAAATCATCAAATCAAAGATAAAATGCACGCTAGAAGTGTTGGTCCTTACTCATTGATTACGCAACAACCTCTAGGAGGAAAAGCGAACATGGGT
>Ga0105244_10001207_pt1 | contig 21222 bp, 11 predicted proteins | sample KBSM44metaG_FD_80423 | JGI IMG/M metagenome (GOLD analysis project Ga0105244, IMG submission 80423) | Miscanthus rhizosphere microbial communities from Kellogg Biological Station, Michigan, USA - KBS M4-4 metaG | ecosystem: Host-associated > Plants > Roots > Rhizosphere > Soil | place... | reverse complement strand
GTGGCGAGCGCGGCGAGCAGCGTCGAGAGGGCGACAATCAGCCAGCTGGTCTGGCGCTGCTGGCGGTCAAAGTTGATATCGGTGTTGCGCGTCAGCCGCTCGACCGGCGAGGCGATTACCCAGCCCACGGTAGCCCCGTTAGAGACGATGGCGCGCTTCGTGCCGTCCGGCGGCACCGGCGCGCGTGGGCCAACCAGGACGCGCATATCCTGATCGATCACCCAGAACTGGGTGCGCCAGCCGTGCGGCGGCATGCCGGGGCCCGGGCGGTCGTCGTCATTGTCGTGCTCCAGCGAGCGCAGGATCTGAAAGACGAAGCGATCGTTATTGCGCAAAAAACGCCAGTTGCCGTGCTGCGTATACTGCTCGCCCAGCGCATCGCTCAGGCCCTGCAGGCGCTGCTCGTTGCCGTGCTTGATGTAGTCAATAAACCCGCGCTCAAAGCTGACCCGCACCGCCCAGTGCATGGTGATCAGCAGGACGATACAGGTGGCAAATATCGCCACAAAGAGCTTGCCGGTAATGCCGGGACGCCAGAATTTCATGGTGCACTCCTTTTGCCGCGCCGGATCACGACGTTCTTACTGGTATCATCCGGAACCCGGGCAAAGATAAAAGCGGGCAGGGCGATAATCACCGCCATGCTGAGATAGGTGTATAAAAAGACCTGATGGGCGACCGGCGTGTCGACGCTCAGATGGTGCTGCCCGTACATGCCGAGCAGCAGCCCCGCAATGGTGACGCCCACGCTCATGGAGAGCTGCATGATCATCGACAGCAGGCTATTGCCGCTGCTCGCCAGCTCGTCCGGCAGATCCTTCAGCGTCAGGGTGTTCATCGACGAGAAGCGCATCGAGTTGACGATCCCCTGGCAGAACAGCACCAGCGGCAGAAGGTAGTACCAGCCCATCAGCGCCACGGCCATAAACAGCAGGCTGACCAGCGCCAGCCCCAGCGTGGCGGCGACTAGCACGTGACGGTAGCCAAAGCGGTTCACCACCTGCACCACGATGCGCTTCATCCCCATGCTGCCGAGCACCATCGGGATCATCATTAACCCCGCGTGGAACGGCGAAAATCCCATGCCGATCTGCAAAAAAACGGGCGTCATGAACGGCAGCATGCCGCTGCCGATGCGCCCGGCAAAGCTGCCGAACAGGCCAAGGCGGTAGGTAGGATTTTTAAAGAGGTTAAGGTTAAACAGCGCCTTGTCGTTGCCGCGAGCGTGCCACAGATACCCTGCAATGGCGGTAATGCCGAGTGCAACCAGAATGCCCAGCGTCAGGGATGAAATCCCCAGCCCCTTCTGCCCGTCGAGCGCCAGCGTAAGCGTCGCCATACCGGCCGCCAGCAGGATAAAACCGACGAAATCAAAGCGTCGCGTTTGCATTTTGTAGTTCGGCATCAGCGTCAGGGTGGCGATGGCGCCGACGATGCCGACCGGCAGGTTGATTAAGAAGATCCAGTGCCAGGAGGCGTACTCCACCAGAATGCCGCCCAGCGCCGGGCCCAGCAGCGGCCCCACCTGGCCGGGAAGCGTCACGAAGGTCATCGCCGCCATGTACTGCTCGCGCGGAACAATCTTCATCACCGTTAGCCGCCCAACGGGCACCATCATCGCGCCGCCGACGCCCTGCAGCACGCGGGCCATGATGAGCTGGTCGAGCGTGTTGGCCTGCGCGCAAAACAGCGAGCCTGCGGTAAACAGCACGATGGCGGTAAAGAAGATATTCCGCACGCCCACTTTGTCCGCCAGCCAGCCGCTGGCGGGCAGCATCACCGCCACCGTCAGCACGTAGGAGACAATCACCATATGCATATGCAGCGGGCTCTCCCCCAGGCTTTTCGCCATTGAGGGGAGGGCGGTGTTGACGATAGTCGTATCCAGCGACTGCATGAAGAAGCCGAACGCGACTATCCACAGCTGCCAGCGAACGTTACTGGGAAGATCGGTCATTTACTCGGTCACCGTGGTTCTGTTTTTACGTGAAAAACGCAGCCGCAGGCGGTCAAAGAACAGATAGACCACCGGCGTGGTATACAGCGTCAGCAGCTGGCTCATCACCAGCCCGCCGACGATGGTGATCCCCAGCGGCTGGCGCAGCTCGGAGCCATCACCGCCGGAAATCACCAGCGGCAGCGCGCCAAACAGCGCCGCCAGCGTGGTCATCATGATCGGGCGAAAGCGCAGCAGGCAGGCCTGGAAGATAGCGTCCTCCGGCGTCAGGTCGCCGTTGCGCTGGGCGTCCAGCGCGAAGTCCACCATCATGATCGCGTTTTTCTTCACAATGCCTATTAGCAGCATGATCCCGATAAGCGCGATGAGGCTAAACGGGGCACCGAACAGCTCCAGCGCCAGCAGCGCGCCCACGCCCGCCGACGGCAGGGTCGAGAGGATGGTCAGCGGGTGGACGTAGCTCTCATACAGCACGCCCAGCACGATATAAACCGTTGCGATAGCTGCCAGAATCAGGATCACCTGTGAATTCATCGTATCCTGGAATACCTGTGCGGTACCGGCAAAGCTGCCGCGCACGGTGGACGGCACGCCCAGCTGGGTCATCGCGCGGTTGATCGCATCGCTGGCCTCAGAGAGCGACGAACCGGTTGGCAGGTTGAACGACACGGTCGAGGCGGCGGAAAGCCCCTGATGGTTCACCGAGAGCGGCGCGTTCGACGGCTGCCAGCTGGCGAAGTACGACAGCGGGATCGCCTTGCCGTCGCTGTTGATCACAAACATCTTGTCCAGCGCGCTGATGTCCTGGGTGTAGCGCGGGTCAACCTCCATCACCACCTTGTACTGGTTCATCGGCTGGTAGATGGTGGAAATTTCACGCTGGCCGAAGGCGTTATTCAGCAGGCTGTTGGCCGCGGCCACGTCAATGCCCAGCCGCGACATGGTTTCACGATCGTAGGTGAGGGCCATCTCCGCGCCGTTGTCCTGCTGATCCGAGTTGACGTCGGCCAGCTCCGGCAGGGCCGCCAGCGCTTTGCGGATCTTCGGCTCCCACTCGCGCAGGGCGGCTAAATCATCCGAAAGCAGGGTGTACTGATAGCTGGCGTTGGCCTGACGACCGCCGACGCGGATATCCTGAACGGCCATCAAAAAAAGATTCGCCCCCGGCTCTTTGGCGAGCTTCACGCGCAGGCGGTCGATCACCTGCTGCGCGGTTTCTTCACGCTCGCCGCGCGATTTGAGGGTGATAAACATCATCCCGCTGTTGACGCGCGAGCCGCCGGTAAAGCCGGTCACGTTATCCACCGCCGGATCTTCACGAATGATCTTCATAAAGTCCTGCAGCTTGCCGCGCATCGCCTGGAACGAAATGCTCTGATCGGCCTGAATGCCGCCCATCAGCACGCCGGTGTCCTGCTCGGGGAAGAAGGTTTTCGGGATGGTAATGTACATCCAGACGTTCAGCCCAATGGTGGCGATAAGCACCAGCCCAACCAGCCGCGTGTGGTTCAGTACCCACTTCAGCGATTTTCCGTAGCCTTCCTGCATCGCCATCAGGAAACGACCGAAGCCCTTCCGGCGCGGCTGGGAGCGCGGCTTGCTGCGCTTGAGCATCCAGCCGCACATCATCGGCGTGAGCGTGAGCGAGATAACCAGCGAGATGCCGATAGCGACGGAAAGCGTGACGGCAAATTCCCGCAGCAATCTGCCCGGCAGCCCGCCCATCAGCAGCAGCGGCAGGAACACCGCCACCAGCGACAGGCTCATGGAGAGCACGGTAAAACCGACCTCGCGCGTCCCCTGAAGCGCCGCCTGCAGCGGCTTCATGCCCGCTTCCAGATGGCGGGAGATATTCTCCAGCACCACGATGGCATCATCCACCACGAAGCCCGTCGCAATTGTCAGGGCCATCAGCGACAGGTTGTTGAGGCTAAAGCCGCACAGGTACATGGCGGCAAAGGTGCCGATCAGCGAAACCGGCACGGCAACGGCAGGGATCAGCGTCGCCCTGCCCGAGCGCAGGAACAGGAACACCACCAGGATCACCAGCGCCACGGCGATAATCAGCGTTTGCTCTACCTCCTCAAGCGAGGCGCGAATGGTCGGGGAGCGATCCTGCGCAATCTGCAGATCGATGGCCGCCGGAATGGTCTCCTGCAGCTCAGGCAGACGCTCGCGGATGCTGTTGACCGTCTGGATGATGTTGGCTTCCGGCAGCTTGCGGATCATCAGCAGGATGGCCGGCTTAGCGTTGGTCATCCCGGCGTTACGCACGTCCTGCACCGAGTCGGTGACGCTGGCCACGTCGCTCAGGCGCACCGCCGCGCCGTTGTTGTAGTGGATAATCAGCGGCTGGTATTCGGCGGCGGTTTTCAGTTCGTCGTTGGTCTGGAGCTGCCAGCGGTGGCTGCCGTCCTCAATGGCCCCCTGCGGCCTGCGCACGTTGGCGTTGCTGATGGCGGTGCGTACGTCGTCCAGCGACACGCCCTGATTAAACAGCGCCTGCGGGTTCAGGCCCACGCGCACGGCGGGCAGGGAGCTGCCGCCGACGCTCACGTCACCCACGCCGTCGATTTGGGCGATGGTCTGCGCCAGCTGCGTGGAGGCGAAGTCGTACAGCTGCCCCTGGGAGTAGGTGTCCGAGGTGAGCGTCAGGATCATAATCGGCGCGTCGGACGGGTTGGCTTTACGGTAGGTCGGGCGGCTCGGCATCCCGCTCGGCAGCAGGCTTTGCGCGGCGTTAATCGCCGCCTGCACGTCGCGCGCCGCGCCGTTAATGTCGCGGTCGAACTTGAACTCCAGGATGATGCGCGTGCTGCCCAGCGAGCTGCTGGAGGTCATCTCGTTGACCCCGGCAATGCGCCCGAGCGAGCGTTCCAGCGGCGTGGCGACGGACGACGCCATGGTTTCCGGCGACGCGCCCGGCAGCGATGCGCTGACCATGATCACCGGGAAATCCACCTGCGGCAGCGGGGCGACCGGCAGCAGCCGGAAGCCGAGCACGCCGCAGAGGGTAATGGCGAGCGAGATTAAAATCGTCGCCACCGGGCGGTAAATGAAGAGGGCAAAAAACTTCACCTACGCCTCCTCTTCACGCTTCGGGAAGCGGCTTTTGGTCCACAGCGCCAGGCGGTCAAACAGCAGGTAGATCACCGGCGTGGTGAACAGCGTCAGCACCTGGCTGACAAGCAGGCCGCCGACCATGCCGATCCCCAACGGGCGGCGCAATTCCGCGCCGACGCCGGTGCTGAGCATCAGCGGCAGTGCGCCAAGCAGGGCAGCGAGGGTGGTCATCAGGATCGGACGGAAACGCAGCAGACAGGCCTGGAAGATAGCGTCGCGCGGCGACATCCCCTGCTCGCGCTCGGCGGCCAGGGCGAAGTCGATCATCATGATGGCGTTTTTCTTCACGATGCCGATCAGCAGGATGATGCCGATAATCGCGATCACGTCCAGTTCGCTCCCCGCCAGCATCAGCGCCAGCAAGGCCCCTACGCCCGCCGTTGGCAGGGTGGAGAGGATCGTGATGGGGTGGATAAAGCTCTCGTACAGCACCCCGAGCACGATATACATCGCCACCACCGCCGCCACGACCAGCCAGACGGTGTTGCCCAGCGCGGCCTGGAACGCCAGCGTGCTGCCCTGGAACTGGGTCTGAATATCGGACGGGAAGCTCAGATCTTTCTCGGCGGCAAGAATCGCCTCAACGGCTTCGCCCAGCGAGTAATCGTCCGGCACGTTGAACGAAATGGTGGTGGACGGGAACTGATCCAGATGGTTAATCGACAGCGGGGTAAAGCGCTCCTCCACGGTGGCGATGGCGCTGAGCGGCACAATGCCGCCGTCTTTGCTGGTCAGGCGCACCGAGTCCAGCGCGGCGAGCCCCGGGGTGTTTTCAGTATTGTGCTCCAGCACCACGCGATACTGGTTCGCCTGGGTGTAAATGGTGGAGATCAGGCGCTGACCGAAGGCGTTATACAGCGCGTTATCCACGTCAGACATCGTAATGCCGAGACGGCTTGCGGTATCGCGGTTGACGTTCACGTAGGCCGCCAGACCCTTATCCTGCCAGTCGCTGCTGACGTCCGCGAGCTGCGGCAGACCTTGCAGTTTATCCACCAGCTGCGGCACCCAGGTGCTGAGCGCCTCAAGCGTGGTGGCCTGCAGCGTAAACTGATACTGCGTGCGGCTGACCTGCGTATCGATGGTTAAATCCTGAGTCGGCTGCAGGTAAAGCTCAATCCCCGGCACGCGATCGACGGCGTGTTGCAGACGCTCAATGACGGCGTTAACGCGGTCGTCGCGGTCATCCAGCGGTTTGAGGTTGATTTGCAGGCGGGCGCTGTTCAGCGACGGGTTGGTGCCGTCCACGCCCACGTAGGAGGTGAGGCTCTCTACCGCCGGGTCCTTCATAATGATTTCAGAGACCTGCTGCTGGCGCTGCGCCATGTTGGCGAAGGAGACCGACTGCGGTGCCTGGAGCGTACCCTGAATAATGCCGTTGTCCTGAATCGGGAAGAAGCCTTTCGGAATGAAAATCCACAGCATCACGCTGAGGGCCAGCGTCCCCAGCGCCACGCCGAGGGTGGCCCACGGATGGTTCAGGACTTTCGCCAGCACGCGGCCGTAGGCGGCAATAATGCGCTCAAACATCCGCTCGGAGGCGCGCGAGAAGCGGTTCTGCTTGCGCAGGGACTCAACGCTCAGCATGCGGGCGCACATCATCGGCGTCAGCGTCAGCGAGACGATGGCGGAGATCAAAATGGCGACCGCCAGCGTGACCGCAAACTCGCGGAACAGCCGCCCGACGATATCGCCCATAAACAGGAGCGGGATCAGCACCGCGATCAGCGAGAAGGTCAGCGAGATAATGGTGAAGCCGATTTCCCCTGCGCCCTTCAGCGCGGCGGCTAACGGCTTTTCGCCTTTCTCGATATAGCGCGAAATGTTCTCGATAACGACGATGGCATCGTCCACCACGAACCCGGTGGCGATGGTCAGCGCCATCAGCGTCAGGTTGTTGATCGAAAAGTCGAGGAACACCATCACCGCAAAGGTGCCGACCAGCGAGAGCGGCACGGCGACGGCGGGAATAATGGTCGCCGGGACGTTGCGCAGGAACAGGTAAATGATCATGACGACCAGCGCGATCGCCAGCATCAGCTCGAACTGGGTGTCGGTCACGGAGGCGCGAATGTTGGTGGTGCGGTCAGAGAGCACCTTCACGCTCACCGATTTCGGCAGGCTTTCAATCAGCTGCGGCAGCATCGCGCGAATGCTGTCGGCGGTGTCGATGATGTTCGCGCCCGGCTGGCGCTGTACGTTCATCACGATCGCCTGCTGCCTGTTGGCCCACGCGCCCAGCCAGCTGTTTTCGGCCCCTTGCTCCACGGTGGCCACGTCGCCCAGACGCACCGGCGCGCCGTTCTGGTAGGCGATGATGAGCTGGCGGTACTCGTCAGCAGACTGCATCTGGTCGTTCGCGGAGAGCGTCACCGCCCGGGTTGGGCCGTCCAGCGAGCCTTTTGCGGAGTTAACGTTGGCGCTGCTGATGGCGGTGCGGACGGTTTCACTGGTCAGCCCGAGCGCGGCAATGGCCTGCGCGTTCAGCTTCACGCGCACGGCGGGGCGCTGCCCGCCCGCCAGCGTGACCAGACCGACGCCGGACACCTGAGAAATTTTCTGCGCCACGCGGGTTTCAACCATGTCTTCCACCTGCGTCATCGGCATGGCGGACGAGGTCACGGCGAGCGTCATGATCGGCGGGTCCGCCGGGTTCACCTTGCTGTAGACCGGCGGGTTAGGCAGGTCGGACGGCAGCAGGTTGGTGGCGGCGTTGATGGCGGCCTGCACCTCCTGCTCGGCAACGTCCAGCGACAGCGTCAGCTGGAACTGAAGCGTCACGACGGATGCCCCACCGGAGCTTTGCGAGGACATCTGCTTCAGGCCGGACATCTGGCCGAACTGGCGCTCCAGCGGGGCGGTTATCGCGGAGGTCACCACGTCCGGGCTGGCACCGGGGTAAAGCGTGACCACCTGAATGGTAGGGTAATCCACCTCCGGCAGCGCCGAAACGGGCAGGAAGCGGTAGCCGATAATCCCGGCGAGCAGGATCGCCACCATCAGCAGCGTGGTGGCAACGGGGCGCATAATAAACAGGCGTGACGGCCCACCTGTGGAGCCTGGCGGCATGACCTGCATCAGGCTTTCGCTCCCTGTTTCGCCGGTTCAACCACTTCTACCTTCGCCCCTTCGGTCAGGCGGTCGATGCCGTCCGTCACCACGCGGTCGCCAGCGGAAAGCCCGGCGGCGATCGCTACCGTCTGGCTGTCCTGAATCCCGGTTTTCACCAGATGCTTGCTGACCTTATTATCGCTGTTCAGCACCCAGACGAAGTTACCTTCGTTGCCCATCTGCAGCGCAGCGGTTGGGATCACGACCGCGTTTTCTTCGGTCGCAACCAGCATCCGCGCATTGACGAACTGGTTCGGGAAGAGGGCATCGTCCTGGTTGTTAAAGCGCGCCTTCAGCTTGATGGTGCCGGTAGTGGTGTCGATCTGGTTATCCAGGCTGAGCAGAGTACCTTCGCTCAGCTTCTGCTTGTTGGTGCGGTCCCAGGCTTCGACGACCAGCCCCTTTCCGGCTTTTTGCGCCTGCACCACGGTTGCAATTTCGCTTTCCGGCAGGGTAAAGACTAAATCAATCGGGTGGGTCTGGGTGATGACCACGATGCCCGTGGTGTCGCCGCTGGAGATCTGGTTGCCGATATCAACCTGTTTCAGGCCCACGCGTCCGTCGATTGGCGCGGTGATGCGGCTCCAGTCCAGCTGCAGCTGCGCGCTGGCGACGGCGGCTTCGTCGGCTTTAATGGTGCCCTGCGTTTCGCTGACCAGCGACTGCTGGGTGTCCAGCTCCTGACGCGACACGAGGTTCGTTTTCACCAGCTGCTGGTAGCGCGCCAGATCGCGACGGGCGTTGGCGAGCGTGGCTTTATCTTTTGCAAGCTGCCCCTGGGCCTGCGCGAGCGCGACCTTAAACTGGCTTGGATCGATTTCCGCCAGTAAATCCCCGGCCTTCACCTGCTGGCCTTCCTGGAAGTGGATCGCCATCAGCTGGCCGTCGACGCGGCTGCGAACGGTAGCGGTATTTGCCGCGGTAATCGTCCCCAGCCCGGAAAGATAACGAGGCACCGCCTTACTGACCGCCGTTGCCGCCTGAACGGGCGCTAAGGCACCGCCGCGCATGCCCCGACGGCCAGCGGCGGCTGGCCGCTGTGACGGGCTGTTTGCACCGGCGGGTGCAGGGGAGTTCGCGGATTGGCTGTGCCAGTACCAGGCGGCAGCAATCGCCACCACAATGATGCCAGCGGCGATTGCCCAGCGGGATTTGTTACGGCCTTTCATCGTTATACGTTCTCATCCTGAAACACTTCGGGGAATGATACTAGTTTAGTCAGGCAACACGGCAGAAAAATGGAGGAAATATGGAAGACTGTCAGGAATGGTCTGAGAGTGGGGATCTTTTTTGCCGGGTGTTCTCCCTCTCCCTGTGGGAGAGGGGCGGGGTGAGGGCATCAGGCCGCACCAACGTTAGATTTTGTAGGCCGGGTAAGGCGAAGCCGCCACCCGGCACAACCGCACTAGCTAAACATCACCTGCGCCCAGCGCGCCAGCCCTGCGGTAACGGAGCCAAAGTCATCGCCCCCGGCAATCGGGATGCCCGGCAGCTGTTCCGCCAGCGCTTTTTTGATCAGCGGCGAACGGGCGCTACCGCCGGTCAGGTAAATAACATCCGGCTTATCTTTGCCGTTTTCCAGCGCCAGCTGAACCTGTTCCAGAATGCGCTGCAGCGGCTGAGCGAGTGCGGTTTCGAGGCCATCCTGAGAGATCGCCGTGGCGAGATCGTCGCTGATAAACGGCAGTGAGACGGCGTGTTCAGCGCGATCGGAAAGGGCAATTTTGCTCTCTTCGGCGGTGCGCACCACGCGGTAGCTCAGACGCTGGCGCCACACCTTATACAGCAATGCGACCTTGTCGGCGTCCTGCGCGTCGCGCACCAGATCGTTGAGGAAGCGGCCATTGGCGGTGCTGTAAAAATCACTCTGCGCCGGGACGTCGTTGATGGCGATGGCGTTCCACCACGGCAGGATCGGCAGGGCGATACCTTTTTCCGTTTGCCCGCCCATGCCGAGCAGCGGCATCAGGCTCTTGAACGCCAGGGCGATATCCAGATCGTTACCGCCCACGCGGCAGCCGCTGTGCCCCAGCAGACTGTTTTCACGATCGCGACGATGATGCCACTCGGGCCCCATCAGCAGCAGCGAGCAGTCTGTTGTCCCCCCGCCGATATCCACCACCAGCACGCGTTTTTCTTCCGTCAGCGTGGCTTCAAAATCCAGCCCTGCCGCAACCGGCTCATACTGGAACACCACGTCGCGGAAGCCCGCACGGTGCGCCGCGCGCTCAAGAATACCCTGCGCCTGCTGGTTCGCCTCGTCGCCGCCCAGCCCCTGGAAGTTAATCGGGCGGCCTATCACCGCCTGGGTGATGGCATCCGGCACCTGCGTCTGCGCCTGATTGCGGATGTGCAGCATCATGGCGCACACCAGATCCTCAAACATCGCCACCTGCTGCGGCTTCAGGCCGCTGGCGCCCAGGAAGGATTTCGGTGACTTAACGAAGTAGACCTCTTCAGGGTCTTCGATGTAGTGCCCGAGCGAAGAGAGGCCGAACTGCACGCTGGACGGCGTAACCTCGATGTCCTCCTCGCGGTTGAAGCTGACCGCGCGGCGAAGCAGCGCCTGAGACTCCGCGGCGGTGGCCGGCACCTGATGATGGCGGAACAGCCATTCGCTCACCGCTTCACGCGTCGGCGCGCAGAGCATCGACGGCAGCAGCGTGCTCTCTTTTTCCATTTTCAGGAGCTGCGGCTGTCCGTTTTGCATAATCGCAACCGAGCAGTTTGCCGTACCGTAGTCAAATCCAATAAACACGTAGAAATCCCTATGCCGGTGAGAAGGGGCGAGACTTTAGCGAAATGTCTCTCCGGCGACAACAGGAATATGTCAGCAAGGCGAAACGCGCTTTTTCCGTTTATGCTGTGAGGAATAAAAAAGGAGCAAGAATGTATACCCTGACGTGGCAACCCCCTTATGACTGGCAGTGGATGTTGGGATTTTTACGTGCGCGTGCGGTCACGGGCGTCGAGACCGTCACCGACAGCTATTACGAGCGCAGCTTTGCCTGCGAGGGGCATCAGGGCGTTTTTCGCGTCACGCCGGAGAGTAATTCCCCTACGCTGGTCGTGACCCTCAGCCCCGGCTTAATCCCGATAGCAACAACGTGCCTTGCCCGTATTGAACGCCTGTTCGATTTGACCTGCGATCCCGAGGACGTTGCGCGCACCCTTGGCGACCTCGGCGCTGCCCGTCCCGGCCTGCGTCTGCCGGGCGCGGTGGATGCGTACGAGCAGGGCGTGCGGGCGATCCTCGGGCAGCTGGTGAGCGTGGCGATGGCGGCGAAGCTGGCGTCGCGCGTGGTGGCGCTGTGCGGTGAGCCGGTGAAGGATGCGCCGGAGTATCTCTGTTTCCCGACGCCGCAGGCGCTGGCCGCAGCCGACCCGCTGGCGTTAAAAGCGCTCGGCATGCCGGTCAAACGGGCGGAGTCACTGATTCATCTGGCGCAGTCCGTCGTCGACGGGACGTTTCCGCTGCTCCCGCCAGCGGATATTGAGGCGGGGATGAAGGCGTTGCAGCAGCGGCCCGGGATAGGGCGATGGACGGCAAACTACCTTGCCCTGCGCGGCTGGCAGGCCAAAGATGTGTTTCTGCCGGATGATTATCTGATCAAGCAGCGCTTTGCCGGGATGACGCCCGCGCAAATTCGCCGGTATGCCCTGCGCTGGCAGCCCTGGCGTTCATACGCGCTGCTGCACATCTGGTATACCGACGGCTGGACGCCGTCAGTTGATGGCGAAATAGCTGGTATTCAGAAGTAGCTCCAGCGGCTGCGGCTCGCCGATGGTGTCACCGTAGATAAAATCGATGCCGATCCCTGAGAGCGTATCCATCATCATCGGCTGATTGCTCGGCCCGGCGATGGTTTGCATTCCCAGGCGCTGGGCATGGCCCTGAATGATGGTCACCAACATTTCGTCCATCAGGTTGCCGTGCACGTTGGTCACGACCTCCGCGTCCAGCATCAGGTAATCGGCAACGTTGGCGCTCAGGTGATTAAAGACGTTCATATCGCGCCCCACCTGGCTCAGCACCACGCGACACCCCGCATGACGGAGCTTTTGCAGCCCCTGCTGAACGTTCTCATCCGGATTACGCACCACGTCGACGTTAATCACCAGATGCAGAAGACGACCCGGCAGCGTGCCTTTCTCCAGCAGTTCGAGCAGTTCGGCGACCAGCGTGACGCTGGCTAGCCCGGCCTCCGAGAGCGGCAGCGCCACCCCCATGCCTTTGCTCGCGACCTGCGCCGCGTACGTGCGGAAGAACTCGCTAAAAATGCGTCTGTCGAGGGCGTGCAGCAGTTCAGGTTCCGCCAGGCCAGAACGGAAGGCGTGTTCTTCCTGCACTTCTCCCTGACTTGTCCACAGGCGGAGCGAAATCAGCCAGAAATTGCAGCTTTCAGGAATGCGCGGGGAGGCCACGCTGCGGGCAATCATCATCAGGTGATTGTCCTTGATCATGTGCCACTGCTCGTCAAGCGACATCATGCTGCGCGTGCTGTGGATTCGCTCCTGCTGCGGTTCGTAGACCGTGACGACGCCGCGCCCGCTATTTTTCGAGGCATAGCAGGCGATGTCGGCCTGCGACATGATTTCCGATGCCTGAACGTTGTTTTCATCGATCAGGGTGATCCCGGCGCTGGCACCGATGCGATGCAGGCGTCCTTCCCACATAAAGTGGTAGTCGTTGATGGCGTGGATCAACCGGCCCGCAATATAGCGGGCGCTTTCGATATTGCAGTCCGGCAGCAGCAGACCGAACTCATCCCCGCCCAGACGCGCAAGCACGTCGCTGGAGCGCAGCATGGTCAGCATTAATGACGAGAGTTCCCGCAGTAGGGCATCACCCGCCGCATGGCCCGCCGAGTCGTTCACCGCCTTAAAGCGATCGAGATCGATAAACACAAGGGCATGACGCTGGCGCGTCTCCTGAACGGTTTGCAGCAGCCGCTTGAGATGGTTTTCGAAGCTCACGCGGTTGGCAAGATGGGTAAGAGCATCATGCGAAGCGCTGTAGCTCAGCTGGCGCAGCATTTTACGCGATTCGGTAACGTCCTGAATCACCAGCACCGATCCAATGTTTTGCCCGTCCAGGGTGCTGAGCGGGGTGATGCTGTAATGAATATCGAAATAGCCGCCGGTGCGGCAGTTAAGCACCACGTCCTGCTCAATATCGGTACGGGACATATCGCCGCTGTGAATATTCTCCATCAGCGGGCCTTTTTCTCCGAAGGTAATGTGCAGCACCTTCAGAATCGGCTGTCCGATAGCCTCGGTTTGCAGCCAGCCGCTCATTTTCTCCGCCACCGGATTCATAAAGGTGACGTTCATGTCGACGTCCGTACACAGCACCGCTTCGCCGATGGAGTCGAGCGTAATGTGCAAACGCTCTTTTTCCTGGAACAGGGCTTCGTTCAGCTGCTTCACCTCGGTCATGTCCATATTGATGCCGAGCAGGCGTTCGACTTCACCCTGCTTATTCAGCACCCGATTTGCCAGGGAGCGAATATGGCGAACGCCTTCCTTAACGCGTATCCGAAACTCAAGCTTGAACGGCAGCCTCGCCATCAGCGAGTCCCGGAGCACCTGTTCGGCGTGTTCGCGATCCTCGGGCAGCATCGCCTCGTGCCAGAGCTGCCACGTCGGTTTGATGTGGGCAGGGATGTCGTACAGCTCAAACATTCGCTTATCCCAGCTAATCACGTCAGGCTCCAGGTCCCACTCCCAGATTCCGATGCCGCCGGCTTCGTTGGCGAGGGTAATGCGCTCCATCAGGCGCTTGTTGACCCATTCGGTGTGCTTGAGATCGTTAATGTCTTCTATCTGGGCGATAAAGTAGAGCGGCGTGCCGTCGGCGTGGCGCACGACCGAGACGGCCAGCAGCGCCCAGACCACCTCACCGTCGCGGGTGTAGTAGCGCTTTTCCAGGCTGTAGGTGTTGATATCGCCGTTCACCAGCTGGTCGAGCTGCTCCAGATCGGTGTTGAGATCTTCCGGCCAGGTCAACTGCTGGAAGGTGAGCGACTGCAACTCTGACTGGCTGTAGCCTAAAAAATTGCACAGCGCTTTGTTGGCCTGCAGCCACTGGCCTTCAATGCCGACCAGCGCCATGCCGATAGCGGAATACTCCATCGCGTTACGAAAGCGCTCTTCGCTTTCGGTAATGTGCTTACGTTCGGCGCGAAAGGCGTACATCACCATCGTCATGACGTTAGCGGGCAGGAGTAACATCAGGAACGGCAGCCAGGGCGCATTCAGCATGGCGCTGGAGTGCTGCGTTGCCAGCGATGAGGGGTCCCGCGCAATCATCATCGAAACCACCATCACGGTGACCAAAAACACCATAAAGGCTTCCATGCGCGGCAAACGCACGGCGCTCCACATCAGCAGCACGATGACGCAGGTAAACGGCCAGGGGAGCCAGGTGATGGCCGCCCAGCTCAGAACGAGCGTGACGGCCATCGTCATCAGCGTTTCCAGCAGCAGCCTCGGGTTGCGATGGCGCAGCAGGTAGTGGGGTTTAAACAGCAACCCTAACGGCACAATCGCAAGCGCCCCGATGGATTCTGACAAAACCCAGACGAGAAAATTGCGCAGCGGTTCAGCGCCCGGCACCAGAAAATGGATCAGCACGCCGCCAATGAGCGGCGGGATCAGGGCGCTGCCGATGGCCAGACGGACCCAGTCATTGAGGTTTTGCAGCGGGTTATACCACGGCAGCAGCCTGCGCAGCAGCAAGGCACCGACGCACGCCTCTATAACGTTGACGACGGTATAGACGAGGCTAATGGACTCCCAGGAAAACAGCATCCAGGACGCCAGGACGTTGCCAAACGAGCAGGCCAGCGCGATACCGGGCCACATTTTCCCTGCGTGACGGTAAAACGCCACCATCATAATTGACGTCGGGAACCAGAGCGGGGCCAGCATCATTCCGAAGCGAGTAAGCTCCAGGGAGAATAACGTAAAGATGAAGGTGACCAGGCCCAGACAGACAAGTCGCAGTAAAGGATGTGGGGTAGTCACCAAAACCCGCTGGTATTGTTTATTCATTACCGCTTTATCCAGAGACGCTGTGCCGCCAGGAGGAAGGTCCGACGAGTGAAATAAGAATTTGGATTATGCTAGTACAAACAATTTACAATTCATATGGCGGCTGCTCATAATTTGACATCATAGGGTTATTAAATAGTTACTCTGCAAAAAATTCACGTTAAACGCTGAAAAAACGGTCGTATAAATTTCATAAAGGGAACAAAAAGCCACTTTTCAGCCTGTCTCGCATAACCTGCGTATTCGACTGGTATCACGCCCGCGAAATCCCTATAATTGCCGCGTTTGACGCTCCGGCGTCGCCCTTCCTTAACATCCAGGTTAATCAGGTCGCTAAATTTATGACTGATAAGTCTCATCAGTGCGTCATTATAGGCATCGCCGGCGCATCGGCTTCAGGTAAAAGTCTTATTGCCAGTACGCTCTACCGCGAACTGCGTGAACAAGTTGGTGATGAGCATATCGGCGTCATTCCCGAAGATAGCTATTACAAAGACCAATCTCATCTTTCAATGGAAGAGCGTGTAAAGACCAACTATGACCATCCGAGCGCGATGGATCACAGCTTGTTGTTCCAGCATCTTCAGTCACTTAAAAACGGCACGGCCATTGAGCTGCCGGTTTACAGTTACGTAGAACACACCCGCACGAAAGAAACCATCCGCATTGAGCCAAAGAAGGTCATTATCCTTGAAGGCATTCTGCTTTTGACCGACGCGCGCCTGCGTGAGTCGATGAACTTCTCCATTTTCGTTGATACGCCGCTGGATATTTGCCTGATGCGCCGCATTAAGCGCGACGTCAACGAACGCGGTCGCTCGATGGACTCGGTCATGGCGCAGTACCAGAAAACCGTTCGCCCGATGTTCCTGCAGTTTATTGAACCATCCAAACAATATGCCGATATCATCGTGCCTCGCGGCGGTAAAAACCGCATTGCGATTGATATTTTAAAAGCGAAAATCAGCCAGTTTTTTGAATAAGCCGTGCGAATTGTGTACCGTTCAGAGATAACCTGGTTTGCCCTGAGCCTGTAAACCTCAGGGCACGATGCACGAAAGGAGAAAGTGCCATGCGTCTTTGCGATCGTGATATAGAAGCCTGGCTGGATGAAGGCCGCCTGTCTATTACCCCGCGCCCGCCGGTGGAGCGTATCAACGGGGTGACCGTTGACGTGCGTCTGGGGAATAAATTCCGCACCTTCAGCGGCCATACTGCCCCGTTTATCGACCTTAGCGGGCCGAAGGACGAAGTCAGCGCGGCGCTCGATCGCGTCATGAGCGACGAGATTGTCCTTGATGAGGGCGACGCCTTTTATCTGCACCCGGGTGAACTGGCGCTGGCGGTGACGTTTGAATCCGTCACGCTGCCTGCGGATCTGGTTGGCTGGCTTGACGGTCGCTCCTCTCTGGCGCGCCTGGGGCTGATGGTTCACGTGACGGCGCACCGTATCGATCCCGGCTGGTCTGGCCGCATCGTGCTTGAGTTCTTTAACGCGGGTAAACTGCCGCTGGCGCTGCGCCCCGGCATGATGATTGGTGCGTTAAGCTTTGAACCCCTGACGGGGCCGGCGGATCGTCCTTATAACCGCCGCCAGGACGCGAAGTATCGCGACCAGCAGGGTGCGGTTGCCAGTCGTATCGATAAAGACTGATCGTTAGTTCATTGAGGATGCCATGAGAAGAGTTCTGACGACGCTGATGATTTTGCTGGTGGTGCTGGTTGCTGGCCTTTCGGCGTTGGTGCTGCTGGTGAACCCAAATGATTTCCGCGCTTACATGGTGCGGCAGGTCGAAGTACGCAGCGGTTATCAACTGAACCTTGACGGGCCGCTGCGCTGGCACGTCTGGCCGCAGCTCAGTATTCTCTCTGGCCGCATGTCGCTCACCGCGCCGGGGGCTTCTCAGCCGCTGGTGTCGGCAGATAACATGCGCCTTGACGTGGCGCTGATCCCGCTCTTTTCGCACCAGCTGCAGGTTGACCAGGTGATGCTCAAGGGGGCGGTGATTCAGCTGACGCCGCAAACCGAAACCGTGCGTAAAGACGATGCGCCGGTTGCGCCCCGCGAAAATACCTTACCTGATGAACCTTCCGATACCGGCTGGTCGTTTGATATCGGCAAGCTGAAGGTGGCCGACAGCGTGCTGGTTTTCCAGCATGAAGACGATGAGCAGGTCACCGTCCGCAACATTAATCTGAATATGGAACAGGACGCGAACCATGTTGCCACGGTGGAGTTGAGCGGACGGGTAAACCGCGATCAGCGCGATTTGACCCTGTCCCTGAACGCCAGCGTGAATGCGTCGGATTATCCGCATCGGCTTACGGCAGATATTCAACAGCTGAACTGGCAGCTGTCGGGGGCCGATCTCCCGGCTAAGGGCATCACCGGCCAGGGATCGCTGCAGGCCGTGTGGCGCGAGGAGCATAAGCAGCTCGAGCTGGATAACCTCAATTTGCAGGCTAACGACAGCATCCTGAAAGGTCAGGCCAGCGTCTCACTGGCTGAGAAGCCGAAATGGGTTCTGAACCTGCAGTTTGACACTCTAAATCTGGAAAACCTGCTCGCGATGCCTGCGGCCGCTGCATCCGGCGATGATGTTTCCCAGAACGCACAAAGCCAGGCCAGACAGGCTCGCCCGGTGATCTCCTCTAACCTCGATCAGCCGGACTATAACGGCCTGCGCGGGTTTACCGCAGATATTCAGCTAAAAGCCAACAGCGTACGCTGGCGCGGCATCGATTTTACCGACGTGAGCAGCCAGATGTTTAACCACAACGGTTTGCTGACGATCTCTGAGCTAAGCGGCAAAATGGGGGCAGGACATCTTTCCCTCCCCGGTACGCTCGATGTCCGTAACGATTCTCCTGCCGCGTCGTTCCAGCCGCGTCTCGATAACGTCGAGATCGGCACCATCCTGAAGGCGTTTAACTATCCAATCTCGCTGACCGGACAGTTATCGCTGGCGGGAGACTTCTTAGGCACGAAGATTGACGCCGATGCTTTCCGCCGCGAATGGCAGGGGCAGGCTCACGTTGAGATGAAGGACACCCGCATGGAAGGGCTTAACTTCCAGCAGCTGGTGCAGCAGGCCGTGGAGCGAAGCAGCAATGTCAAAGCTCAGGAAAATTATGACAGCGCCACGCGACTGGATAGCTTTACCAGCGATCTGACGCTGAATAACGGACAGCTTTCACTGGACGGAATGCAGGGCACTTCTGCGATGCTGTCCTTAACGGGCGAAGGCGCGTTGGACCTGGTGAAAGAGACGGCGGACACCCGCTTTAACGTCCGCGTGCTTTCCGGCTGGCAGGGGGAAGGTAAACTGATCGATTTCCTGAAGGAGACGCCAATTCCTCTGAGCGTATACGGCAAATGGCAGTCGCTGAATTACAGCCTGCAGGTGGATCAGATCATGCGTAAGCATCTGCAGGATGAAGCCAAACGTCGGTTGAACGACTGGGCGGACAGGAATAAAGATTCACAGACAGGGAAGGATGTGAAGAAGCTGCTGGATAAGCTTTGATGTGAGTGGTGCCGGGTGGCGGCTGTGCCTTACCCGGCCTGCAAAAGCTGACGTCCCAGGCCGGGTATGCGAAGCGCTACCCGGCTTTTTTACACCTCAAAATCCAGATCGTCCTCGCCGCGCAGTGGTATGAGCTGCACTTTTTGTACGCGATGGCTCTCAACCTGCAGCGTCTTGATCATATAGTCTCCCACCTGAACCTCTTCCCCCGGCTGCGGGATGCGCTGCAGATACTCCATCAGCAGGCCGGCAATGGTGTGGTACTCGCGTTTATCATCCAGCGGCAGGGGGACGAACTGCACCAGATCTTCCAGCGGCATATGGCCGTTAGCGGTCCAAGAGCCATCGGCATTTTTCTGAATATCGTGGCGGGCATCGATCTCATCCACCTCGTTTGGCAGATTACCGGCGATGGTTTCCATTACGTCGCTGAGCGTCACCAGGCCCTCCACGGAACCGAATTCGTCTACCACAAAGGCAAAGTGTGTGCGCGCGTTGCGGAACTGTTCCAGCGCGGAGAGTAGCGGCAGCGCTTCCGGGAACACTAACGGCTGGCGCACCAGCGCGCGCAGGTTAAGCGGTTCACCGTGCAGCTGCTGCTGCAGCAGATCGATTACGTGCACCACGCCCAGCAGCTCTTCCTCCTCCTCGCCGCCTGTGACCACCACGCGGGTGTGCTGGTTTTTGTCCAGCAGGGCGCGTATTTGCTCCTCCGGTGCGGTGAGATCGACATGCTCGATATCGTGGCGAGAAGTCATGATGCTGCTGACCGAGCGCTGGTTGAGGTTAAGCACGCGCTCAATCATCCGCCGCTCCTGCGGGTTAAAGATCTGCCCGTCGGCATGGTCGGCCAGCATCGCGGCGGATTCTGCGTCCAGCTCGGCATCCTCTTTCCGCCCGCTCAGCAAACGCATCACCGTGTCGGCGGTCCGCTGCCGCAGGCTTTGGTTTGCAGAGAGGAAGCGACGACGGTTGAAAATGGCCAGCTGGTTCAGGGATTCAATCATTACCGAGAAACCAATGGCAGCGTACAGATAGCCTTTCGGAATATGGAAGCCAAAGCCGTCCGCCACCAGGCTAAAGCCGATCATCAGCAGGAAGCTGAGGCAGAGAATGACGATAGTAGGGTGGCTGTTCACAAATCGGGTGAGCGCTTTACTTGCCATGACCATCAGCGTGATGGCAATGATAACGGCAGCCATCATCACCGCCAGATGGTCAACCATGCCGACGGCGGTAATGACCGAGTCGAGCGAGAAGACGGCGTCCAGCACCACGATCTGCGCGACGACCGGCCAGAATTTGGCGCCGCGTCGCTGGGTGGGATGCTCACCGTCTTTACCTTCGAGCCGCTCGTTAAGCTCAACCGTCGCTTTGAACAGCAGGAACAACCCGCCAAAAAGCATGATCAGATCGCGGGCGCTGAAGCTCAGCCCGTAGACGGTAAAAATGGGCTTTGTGAGGGTGACCAGCCAGGAGATTGACGCCAGCAGCAGCAGCCGCATCACCATCGCCAGCAGCAGGCCCGTCACGCGGGCGCGGTCGCGCTGTGAGGGCGGCAGCTTTTCGGCGAGGATGGCAATAAAGACCAGATTATCAATACCAAGCACTAATTCGATGACAACCAGCGTCACCAGCCCGGCCCAGATTGATGGATCGGCAATCCATTCCATAATTATCGCAATACCTTCTGTTATATGACCAATGTCACACTTCGATCATGGATAAAGCTGGCGGAAATTGCAATGGCAGGCTGAGATTTCTCTTAATAGACGGCCCGATAAAGAGCGATAACTGACGCCGCTGTAAATAAGCTAATGACGTATATTTAATGACAATAAATGATATTTAGGATATATCGCAATTAATGGTTTTAATTGCTGAATTGTCAATATAAAGAAATTCCTAAAACGCCAAAAACTTGCTCTTAATATTATTCTTAAAAACGAATATTAGGACGGTTGTCTCCTTGCCTGCTATTAGGTTAGCTGCAACAATTCCCTCAGCATCAAATGTTAAATTTCCTTGTTGCTATTATTGTTTCGGTCTTTAGTGATGATGATGCTTTATCAGCTGTCCTTCAGAAGTGGCTGATATATTTTCGAAAAGACCTTATCCAAGAGGGTGTATATCCATAACACATTGTTTAGTCAGTGGATTGGTAACTGAAAGCCAAGGGCGGTAGCGTGCCCGAAGGCGTGTGAAACAGCCTCGATTATTCTGTCAATAGCCAATGGATGAATAAGCCTCTTTTAGGACTGATGCCAGTTATATTTCTATTTCTTTAACTGCATGCTGAATGCCAAAACGACCCGCGCTTATTTTAATTGCACAGGATAATTACTCTGCCAAAGTGATAAATAATCAATGATGAAATCCAAAATGAAATTGATGCCATTATTGGTGTCTGTGACCTTGATGAGTGGTTGTACGGTCTTTCCCGGCAGC
>Ga0105244_10001205_pt1 | contig 21229 bp, 17 predicted proteins | sample KBSM44metaG_FD_80423 | JGI IMG/M metagenome (GOLD analysis project Ga0105244, IMG submission 80423) | Miscanthus rhizosphere microbial communities from Kellogg Biological Station, Michigan, USA - KBS M4-4 metaG | ecosystem: Host-associated > Plants > Roots > Rhizosphere > Soil | place... | reverse complement strand
TCGACCTGCGGCAGCGGTGCTACCGGCAGCAGCCGGTAGCCCAGCGCGCCCAGCAGCAGGATCGCCAGCGTCAGCAGCAGCGTGGCAACGGGACGGAAAATAAACAGCCGGGTTAAGTTCATCGATCGCCCCGCGCCTGCTGCTGCTTACGCTGCATGTAGCGCTTGCCGCGCTGCGCGATGCCATCAAACCACAGGTAAATCACCGGCGTGGAGAACAGCGTCAGCACCTGGCTGACGATCAACCCGCCAACAATCACCAGGCCAAGCGGCTGGCGCAGCTCGGCACCGGAACCGGAGGCCAGCATTAGCGGCAGTGCGCCGAGCAGCGCCGCCATAGTGGTCATCAAAATCGGCCGGAAGCGCAGCAAACACGCCTGATGAATCGCGTCACGCGCGCTCATGTGCTGTTTGTTTTCCGCCTCTAGCGCGAAGTCGATCATCATAATTGCGTTCTTTTTAACGATACCGATCAGCAGGATCACGCCAATCAGCGCAATCAGGCTGAACTCGCTACCGGCCAGCAGCAGCGTCAGCAAGGCGCCGACCGCCGCAGAAGGCAGCGTCGAGAGAATGGTCACCGGATGAATAAAGCTCTCATACAGAATGCCGAGCACCACATACATGGTGATCAGCGCCGCCAGGATCAGCCACAGCGTGTTGCCGGTAGCGCTTTGAAACGCCGAGGTTTCGCCCTGATAACGCAGGGTAATGCTCGACGGCAGATTGAGCTGCTGTGTGACCTCGGCAATCGCCTTCTGCCCATCCTCCAGCGAGTAACCGCTGTTGAGGTTGAACGACACCATCACCGCCGGGAACTGGTTAAGGCGCATGTGCATCAGCGAACCGGTGCGCTGATGAATGGTGGCGATTGACGTCAGTTTCACCATGCCGGTCGTGGTGCTGGTGTCATCCGAGGAAGACGACGTGCTGCTGTCGTCGCTGGATGAAGTGCTGCTGCTTACCGGCAAATAGACATCATCAAAGGAGGCGGGAGATTGCTGATACTGCGGCGCCACTTCCAGCACCACGCGATACTGATTGGCCTGGGTAAAGATGGTGGAGACCAGTCGCTGACCGAAGCTGTTGTACAGCGCAGTATCCACGTCGGCGGCGGTAATGCCGTAGCGCGCCGCTTTATCGCGATTCAGCTCGACGTAGGCCACGCGGCCCTGATCCTGCAGGTTACTCACCACGCCGTTAAATTCCGGGCGCTGCTGCAACGCGGCCACCATCTTCGGCGTCCAGCTCACCAGGTTTTCGCTGTCGGCATCATCCAGCGTGAACTGATACTGGCTCGGCGACACCTGATCGTTCACCGTCAAATCCTGCGCCGGTTGCAGATAGAGCTGAATGCCCGCCACCTGCTGCGCCGCCTGTTGCAGCTGTTTGATCACCACGTCGGCTTTGTCAACGCGATCGTCAAACGACTTGAGGTTGATCTGGATGCGCCCGCTATTCAGGCTGGTGTTGCTGCCATCAATGCCGACGGTTGAGGACAAACTCTCTACCGACGGATTTTGCAGCATCACCTTCGCCAGCGCCTGCTGCCGCTTCGACATCTCACTAAACGACACATCCTGCGACGCCACCGTCACGCCCTGAATCAGGCCAGTATCCTGCGACGGGAAAAAACCTTTGGGGATGGCGATGTACAACAGCGCGGTGAGCGCAAAGGTTGCCAGCGCCACCAGCAGCGTCAGCTTCTGATGGTTCAGCACCACCGTCAGCAGGCGGTCGTAACCGCGCACCAGCTTGTCGAACACTTCGCCGCCTTTGCGCGAAAAGCGCGACTGTTTTTCTGGCGGAATGTGTTGCAAAAGATAAGCACACAGCATTGGCGTCAGCGTGAGTGATACCACCATCGACACCAGAATCGATACCGCAAGGGTGATGGCAAATTCGCGGAACAGCCGCCCGACCACATCGCCCATAAACAGCAGCGGAATCAGCACCGCAATCAGTGAGAAGGTCAGCGAGATGATGGTGAAGCCAATCTGCTGCGAGCCTTTCAGCGCCGCCTGCATCGGCGTTTCGCCCTCCTCCAGCCGCCGCGAAATGTTCTCCACCACCACAATCGCGTCGTCAATAACGAAGCCGGTGGCAATGGTCAGCGCCATCAGCGACAGGTTATTCAGGCTGAAATCGGCCAGATACATCACGCCGAAGGTGCCAATCAGCGACAGTGGCACCGCCACGCTGGGAATCAAGGTCGCCGCCACATTGCGTAAGAACAGGAATGTCACCATGACCACCAGCGCTACCGACAGCATCAGCTCAAACTGCACGTCGCTGATTGAAGCGCGAATGGTTTGCGTGCGATCCGACAGAATGCTCATCTTCACGCCGTCCGGCAGCGCCGCCTGCAGCTTCGGCAGCTGCGCTTTGATGCTGTCCACCACCTGAATCACGTTGGCACCCGGCTGGCGCTGTACGCCGATCACAATCGCCGGGCTATTATTCGCCCACGCCGATTGGAAGCTGTTCTCCGGTCCCTGTTCGATATGGGCGATATCTTTCAGCCGCAGCGCCGCACCGTTTTGGTAAGTGATGATCAGATTGCCGTACTCATCGGCGGTGCGTAGCTGATCGTTGGCATCAATGGTGACCGAGTGATATTTACCGTCAAAGCCGCCTTTCGAGCCGTTAACGTTGCTGTTGCTAATCAGCGTGTTGACGTCTTCCAGTGACAGCTTATGCGCCGCCAGCGCTTTCGGATCCATCTGCACGCGGATCGCCGGCTGATGGCCGCCCGCCAGCGTCACCATGCCAACGCCGTTAATCTGCGATAGCTTGAGCGCCACGCGCGTGTTGACCAGATCCTGCACCTGGGTCAACGGCAGCGTGGCGGAACTCACCGCAAGGGTGATGACCGCGGTATCGGCCGGATTGACCTTTTTGTAGGTTGGCGGATTAGGCAGATCGCCAGGTAGCAAATTGTTAGCGGCGTTGATCGCCGCCTGCACTTCCTGCTCGGCCACATCCAGCGACAAATCGAGGCTGAATTTCAGCGTGACGATGGACGATCCGCTTGAGCTGGTGGAGGTCATCTGACTCAAGCCCGCCATTTGACCGAGCTGGCGCTCCAGCGGCGACGTGACGGACGACGCCATCACATCCGGGCTGGCGCCAGGATAAAGCGTGGTGACCTGAATAGTCGGGTAATCCACCTGCGGCAGCGCCGAAGTGGAGAGAAAACGATAGGAGAAGATCCCGGCGATCAGTATGCCGACCATTAGCAGAATGGTGGCGACCGGACGCTCAATAAACAGGCGAGACGGATTCATTTGGCCTCGGCGGTCGCGGTGGTTTTGCTCTCATCAGCCAGCTGCACTTTGCTGCCGTTGGTCAGGCGATCAATGCCTTCGGTCACCAGACGATCGCCCGGTTCCACCCCTTTAAGGATCGCCTGCTGATCGTCACCAAAAGTGGGGCCGGTGGTCACCGCTTTGCGCGTTACGGTGTTGTCTTTATTGATGACAAACACGAAGCTGCCGTCGCTGCTCAGCTGCAGCGCCTGCGCCGGGATCACCGTGGCATTTTTCAGAATGTGAGTTTGTAGACGCAGATTGACGAACTGGTTGGCAAACAGCGCTTCATCTTTATTCGGAAAGGTGGCTTTCAGCGCGATGGTGCCGGTTGCGGTATCAATCTGGTTGCTGATGAACTTCACCTCGCCCTGCGCCAGCGGCGTGATGTTGTCCTGATCGAAGGCGGTGGCGGGCAAGCTTTGTCCGTCGTGCAGCGCTTTGCTCAATTGCGGAATATTGCTCTGCGGCACGCTAAAGGTGACGGCGGCAGGCTGCATCTGCGTCACCACCACGATGCCGGTGGTATCGCTGGTTTGCACCATATTACCCGGATCGACCAGACGTAAACCTACGCGTCCGCTGATGGGCGAGGTAATGCGCGCGTATTCAATATCCAGTTTGGCGCTGGCGATCTGCGCTTCATCGGCGGCCACCGCGCCTTTGTATTGCCCGACGGTGGCAGTTTGGGTATCGAGATCCTGGCGCGACAACGAGTCCTGCGCCGCCAGTTTCTGATAGCGCACCAGCGTTAACTGCGCGCTTTTCAGCAACGCCTGATTCTGATTAAGATCGCCCTGATACTGCGCCAGCGTCGCCTGATAGCTGCGCGGATCGATCTGCGCCAGCAGCTGTCCGGCGCTGACTTTTTGCCCTTCGGTGAAGAACACGTTTTCCAGCTGACCGGCGACGCGGCTGGTCACCGTGACGCTGGCATTGGGGATCACCGTGCCGAGCGCGTTAAGATATTGCGGCACGTCGGCGGTGCTGGCGACGCCACTGTGCACCAGTGTTGCGCCGCCCATCATCGCCATGCCCGGCGGACCGCCCGCGCCGCCGCGATGCCCGCCGCGTGCGCTTTTTTCCGCTCCCGGCGGCATCCCGCCGCGCCCGCCCACTACGCGCCAGACCACGCCAGCCACTATCAACAGCACAAGCAAAAGAAGCAGCCATTTCAGCCAGCGGAAAGACGAGTAGCGGGAAGTGTTGTTAGTCATCAGAGTCTTCAGGTTAACAAGGAAAGGGAAAATCCCCTGAAAAACAGGGGATTATTTCAAAGGGAAATCATCACTCCGCGCATTATCGGCTTAATGCCCGCGCGAATTCCATACGCGAACTGTAAGGGTTTCGTTAAGGTTGTCAGGATTGCCAACCGCCGCCCAGTATCCTGTAGAAGTGTGTAACTGGCTGCGTCGGCCTGCGCCAGATGCGGCAGCTTGTTATCCGAACTCAGCGTCAGCCACACCGTCGCCATTTCCGCGATCAGCGAAATACATTGCGCCGCTACACATTCGTTCTTGCTTCATTGCGATTGCGCAATAAATTGCGCCGCTACAAATACGTGCTTGCTTCAATGCGTAATACATTGCGCCGCTACACATTCGTGCTTGCTTCATTGCGATTGCGCAATAAATTGCGCCGCTACAAATACGTGCTTGCTTCAATGCGTAATACATTGCGCCGCTACAAATACGTGCACACTTCCGTAGCGGCACGATTCATCGCGCACTTGAATGCGCAATTACCGATAAATTGCAGGCAAAAAAAACCCACGCATCTGCGTGGGTCGGTGTAATAACAGGGTCATCGCTACCAAAGCAGCGTTGTTTTCACACCCATCAATACCTCTGGGACGTCCATACTCGCACCGATAAGCCGGTGAAAGACAGGTGCAAAAAGCAACGGTGTTTGGGGAAGTGAAACGAGGTGTGAATATTCTCCACACCGCGCTTACAGTTTTGATTTAACTAAGATTTGTCTGAGGTTGGTTTAGTGTAAATGGCATCCGGCGCCACATTCATGTGCTTTAGCACCGGTCCCATGATGTTGCCGAAGATGGGTGCCGCAACTGAACCACCAAAGTGATCGCCTGCGGTAGGATGGTTAATCATCACCACCAGCGCCACTTCCGGATGGCTGGCAGGCGCGATGCCCGCGGTGTAGTTGATATAGCCACCATCGTACTTGCCGCTGGTGCCCATCTTCTCTGCCGTACCGGTTTTGGTCGCCAGACGATAACCCGGCACCGCCGCTCTCACCCCGGTACCGCCCGGCAGCACGTCACTCTCCAGCATATGCACCACGGTTTGCACCACCTGCGGATTCGCCACCTGTTTGCCCAGCACCGGCGGCGTCACTTTGGTGATCGACAGCGGACGATAAACGCCGTACGAACCGAGCGTGGCGTATTCACGCGCAATCTGCAGCGGCGTAACGCGCAGGCCGTAGCCAAAGGCGAAAGTGGCGCGTTCGATATCCGCCCAGCGCTCGCGATGCAGCGGGAAGTAACCCACGCTCTCACCGGTCAATCCCAGCCCGGTCGGTTTACCCAAACCAAACGCCTGATAAGTGTTCACCAGCGCTTCAGCCGGCATCGCCAGCGCAATATGCGACACGCCGATGTCACTCGATTTCTGCAAGATGCCGGTCATGGTCAGGCGCGGCCAGTGGCCAACGTCGCGGATCAGGTGGCCGTTGACGCTGTACGGCGTGGTATCGATCACCGAATCAGCGCGCACCAGATGGCGCTCCAGCCCTTCCATCACCACCAGCGGTTTCACCGTTGAGCCGGGTTCGTAACTGTCGTTGATCGCCGAGTTACGCATCTGCGCCGGCGTGGCGTTTTCGTAATTGTTCGGGTTGAACGACGGATAAGAGGCCATCGCCAGAATCTCGCCGGTATCGATCTTCACCAGCACCGCTGCGCCCGAATCGGCTTTATTCAGCAGCACGCCGTCGCGCAGTTTGCTGTAGAGCGTGAACTGGTCAAACTTATCGATGCTGAGCTGTACCGTCGGCGGCTGTTGTGGCGGTTGGTAATCGATCATGGCAATGATGTTGCCTTCACCATCCTGGCGATACACCTCTTTGCCCGGATCGCCCTGCAACACATGGTCGAAACCTTTCTCAATGCCGTTCAAGCCGTTGCTGTCAGCACCGACGATACCAATCAACGGTGCGGCTGCTTCACTCATCGGATAAAAACGGCTGTCGTTATACACCGAGCTGATACCTTTCAGTTTCAGCTCGGCGATATCTTTGGCAATGCCGAGTTCGATCTTACGGCCCAGATAGAGAAAGCGTTTTTTCGGGTTAGCGGTGATGGCCGCACGCAGATCTTCCGGACGCTGATTAAGTGCCGCCGCCAGATAGGCCCATTTGGCGCTGGTGAAATCGGGATTCGCCTCCAGCACGCGCATTGGATCGGCGATGATGTCACGCGCCGGTACGCTCAGCGCTAAGGCTTGGCCATCGCGATCCAGCAGGGTACCGCGGTTGGTTGGCAGCGTCACGGTGCGCAACGAGCGCTGATCGGCTTCATGCTCCAGCATTGGATGCTTGATCAGCTGCAGGTCACCAACGCAGATCAGTAACAGCACCAGACAGCAGAAAACGCCGAGGCAAATCAGGCGAAAACGAAACGGGTTAAAGGGCGCTTTTATCTGGTCTTTTCCCAGAAGTTTTTTAATAGGAGGCATGGCAATCCACTGCAATCAAAATGGTAATACCCTTCATACTTCGAGCTGTAGCTGCGTTGGCTGCGCGTGTCCACCCCAGTCACTTACTTCAGTAAGCTCCTGGGGATGAACTCACCTGCCGCCTTGCTACAGCTCGAATTATTTTGGGTATGAATGGTTTCTCTTATAAAGAAACGTAAACGCAGTTGACAGAAAAAGTGTGTTTCGATTCGTTAAGCAAAAAAAAACCTGCGCATCTGCGCAGGTCGGTGTAATCAAGAAAACTTTTTGATGTTCACCCATCAATACCTCTGGGACCCTGACTGTAGCAAGGCGGCAGGATGAGAAACTATCTCCTAAACGCAACAGTTACCCGCAAAATGTAACCAGCGGTGAGATTGTTAACTGTTTGTGCAAATCCGATGTTTTTTGATTTCCACCAGGCAACTCATGGCGTTTGGCCCCTGAGTTAACGATGAGGTGCCGATGTCTAATGTCAGGACATTCGGGTTACCCGCGCGATCCCACGGCTGCCATGCGCGACCAAATCCAGGATCGAACCAGGCGCCGGTGGCGATGATCACGACGCCTGGCGTTAAACCGTCGGTCAGACGCACACCGGCCAGCATACGACCGCGCGCGTTGCTCACTTCAATCTCATCGCCATCCTGAATTTCACGCGCGGCGGCATCCTGCGGATGCATATACAGCGTCTCATGCCCGGCAGTTTTATTGGCTTGTACCGTGGCGGTGGCATCCATCTGGCTGTGCAGACGATCCGACGGCTGAATGGAGATCATATGCAGCGGGAACTGCGCGCTGAGCGGCGCGCCCAGCCACTCCTGCGGCTCGCGCCACTCGGGATGACCGGCGAAATCCTCCAGCTGATAATCGGCGATGGTTTGGCAAAACAGCTCAATTTTGCCGCTGGCGGTTTGAATCGGATGCGCTTGCGGATTGGCGCGGAAATCATCCATAAACACAAACGGCTTGCCGCCTTCGGGAATCTCGACAAACCCGCGATCCCAGAATTCACCAAACTCCGGGAAATGAATATCTCTGCGCGCATGGGCTGTCGCGCATTGCTGATACAGATGCTCAATCCACTGCATCTCGTTGCGTCCTTCAGTGAACACATCACGATAGCCAAGACGATCGGCGATATCGGCAAAGATATCGAAATCGTTGCGCGCCTGATGCTGCGGCTTAATCGCCTGATGCATCGCCAGCACGAAGCGATCGCGCGATGAGCCGCCAAGATCGTTGCGCTCGAGCGTGGTGGTGGCGGGCAACACGATATCCGCCATCTGCGCCGCCGGCGTCCAGACGATATCCTGCACAATCACCGTATCCGGGCGCTGCCAGCCTTCCACCAGACGATTGAGCTGCTGATGATGATGGAACGGATTGCCGCCCGCCCAGTGTACTAAGTGGATATCAGGATAGTGCTGGGTTTCGCCCTGGAAGTGATACGGCTGACCCGGGTTGAGCAGCATGTCGCTGATGCGCGCCACCGGAATCGATAAATTGCCCGGATTAGGGCCGGTGCTCATCATCGGTGCCGGACCATCCTGACGCGGATTGCCGACGCTGTTCATTGAACCGTGACCAAACGAGAAACCGCCGCCCGGCAAGCCCGGCTGCCCGAGCATCGACGACAGCGCAATCATCATCCAGTACGGCTGTTCGCCACGATGGGCGCGCTGTACTGAATAGGAGCAGGTAATAAAACTGCGTTTGCCAATCAGCTGTTGCGCCAGCAAGGCAATTCGCGCCGCCGGAATGCCGGTAATGCTGCTTGCCCACTCAGGCGTTTTGACGATGCCATCGCTTTCACCCAGCAAATAGCTGCGCAGCTGCGGCCAGCCAGTGCAGTGGCTGGCGAGGAAGCTTTCATCCAGCGCGTTGCGACGGGTAATTTCGAAACCCAACGCCAGCATTAGCGCCACGTCGGTGTTGGGGCGAATCGGAATCCACTCGGCATTCACGAACGCCGGACAATCATCGCGCATCGGGCTAATGTTGATGATCGGCGTGCCTTTGGCGCTGAGCTGCTCCAGCGCCGGTTTAAGGCTATGCTGCCCTGCTCCGCCGGACGCCACCTGCGCGTTTTTAAGCGCCAGGCCGCCGAAGGCGATAAAGATATCGGCGTGCTGTACCACTTCCGGCCAATCGGTCACGCGACCGGTCAGCGGCATGTAGGTGCCGATCACGTACGGCAGGAAGAACTGCGCCGCACCCCAGCTGTAGTTACCTTGCTGATCCACCCCGCCGCCGCCCTGAAAATAGAAGCGACGAATCAGCGTGCGCGCATGGTTGACGCGCCCCGCCGATGACCAGCCGTAAGAGCCGTTGAAAATGCCGGAAGCGCCGTAGCGATCGCGCACGCGGCGATTCTCTTCTGCGACTAAATCCAGCGCGGTATCCCAATCCACCGCCACAAAATCTTCGCGGCCACGTAGCGTGCGGTCGCTGTTCTCGCGCGACTTCAACCACGAACGGCGCACCATCGGCTGACGGATGCGTTTATCCGAATAGACCAGTTCAGGAATAGTGTTGAGCATCGGAGACGGATCGGCATCGGCGAAGAACGGTTCACAGCCAATCAGGCGATCGTTTTCGGTGACGGCGGTAAAAGCGCCCCAGTGCGCCAGATGTGGCACGCGAGTTTTCATGGTATTGGGTCCGGCAGGCAGGTGTGAGTATGTTTGGCAGCATAACATGGGCCTATGACTGAGCTGAAGCGCGGCTGTGAGCGTCTGATTTTCCGTGCTTTTGCGACAGCGCTGGCATTCTGGCGGGTTGCTACAGGGTGGGTTTTCCGTAACACTGGTGGTCTGTGTAAACGTTTTCCCGGATGTCGATAATCGCATGGCTACCATTAAGGATGTTGCCCGTATGGCTGGGGTCTCGGTCGCGACCGTTTCCCGCGTCATCAATAATTCGCCCAAAGCCAGCGAGAGTTCGCGCCTCGCCGTCACTCAGGCAATGGAGCAGTTGCAGTATCACCCGAACGCCAACGCACGCGCCCTGGCGCAGCAATCCACCGAAACTCTCGGTTTAGTGGTGGGCGATGTTTCCGACCCGTTTTTTGGCGCGATGGTGAAAGCGGTGGATGAAGTTGCGGGCCAGACCGGCAACTTTTTGCTGATTGGTAACGGTTACCACAATGAGCAAAAAGAGCGTCAGGCGATTGAGCAACTGATGCGCCATCGCTGTGCCGCCTTAGTGGTACACGCCAAGAAAATCCCCGACGACGATTTAGAGATGTTGATGAAGCAGGTGCCGGGTATGGTGCTGCTGAATCGCCTGCTCAAAGGCTTTGAAAATCGCTGTATCGCGCTGGATGACCGCTACGGCGCGTGGCTGGCCACGCGTCATCTGATTCAGCAAGGCCACACGCAAATCGCTTTTATCTGCTCCACGCACACCATTTCCGATGCCGAAGATCGGCTGCAGGGTTATTACGATGCGCTGAAAGAGCACGGTTTACCGTGTAACGATCGTTTAGTGGCATGGGGCGAACCGGATGAAGTGGGCGGCGAGCAGGCGATGACCGAATTGATGGGCCGCGGCAAACAGTTCACGGCGGTGGCCTGTTACAACGATTCGATGGCCGCCGGTGCGCTGGCGGTGCTGAGCGACAACGGGATTCGCGTGCCGGAAGAGATGTCGCTGATTGGCTTCGATGATGTGCTGGTGTCGCGCTATGTGCGTCCACGATTGACGACGGTGCGCTATCCGATTGTCACCATGGCGCAACAGGCGGCGCAACTGGCGCTAGCGTTAGCCAATGGCGGCGAGATGCCGGAAGTGACCAATATGTTTAGCCCGACGCTGGTACGACGCCATTCGGTGAGCGGGCCGGGTTAAGCAAGATTGCGCGCCGCACAATTTGTAGCGGCGCAATTTATTGCGCGATAAATCGCGCCGCTACGATTCAGTGCGTTGTGCAACTACAAATCCCGCGCATACACCTTCACCTGCACATCCGGGAACTCCAGCGCGTCGCACTGATACTGCCAGCCAAAACGTTCGTAATAACCACCAAACGTTGCCCACAACCACAGCTTGTTATGTCCACGCTGACGCGCGAAATCAATCACATGCTGCTGCAGCGCTTCACTCAATCCTTTGCCGCGCGCGGATTCCTCAACGAATAACGCGGCTACCCACGGATAAAGATCCTGACGACTGATCAAATCGCAGCGCCAAAATCCCACCGTGCCGAGCGGTATATCGCCGTCAAGCGCCACGAAGGTCACCGGGAAATCGGCGCCGTTGAGGCTACTGCGCACAATGCTGTCGTAAAACGCACGCGAGGTGCCATCACCAAACGCCTGCCACAGCCAATCGGTGATCTGTGTGGCGTGATGCGGCACCGCGCTGAGCGCAACGATCTTCATCAGATCAGCTCCAGCGCCAGCAATTCCTCGATGGTCTGCGCACGACGAATTTCCCGCGCCGCGCCATTCTCAAACAACACTTCCGGAATCAGCGGACGGCTGTTGTAGTTAGACGACATCGACGCGCCGTACGCGCCGGTATCATGGAATACCAAATAATCCCCGACCTGCGCCGCAGGCAGCGCGCGGGTTTCCACTTTGCCGCCTTCCAACTGCGTGAACACGTCGCCAGATTCACACAGCGGGCCGGCCACCACACTCTCTACGGTTTCGTCACCCAGCGCGCGACCCTCCACCGGCAGCAGCGAAATATGATGATAGCTACCGTACATGGATGGGCGCATCAAATCGCTGAAACCGGCATCGACCAGCACAAAGTGACGGCTGCCCATCGCTTTCACCGCGCGTACCTGCGATACCAGCACGCCCGATTCAGCCACCAGGAAGCGGCCTGGTTCGATCTCCAGTTTCACCGCATGGCCGAGATGCGCGGCGATGCGCTCACGTGCGCCGTTCCACAAGCCGTAATAGTGCTGGGTATCAATGGCTTCTTCGCCAACACGATACGGAATCGATAAACCGCCACCGGCAGAAATCGCCTGCAGATCCTGACCAAACGTCACCACCTGATCGACCATTGCGTCACACACCTGCTGCAGATGCGCGTAATCCACGCCGGAACCGATGTGCATATGCAAACCCACCAGACGCAGGCCGTGTTGTTGGATCGCCGCCAGCGCCAGCGGCAGATCGCTGTGCCAGATACCGTGTTTGCTGTTCTCACCACCGGTGTTGGTTTTCTGGCTATGGCCGTGACCAAAACCAGGGTTGATGCGCAGCCACACCGCGTGGCCCGGCGACACTTCACCCAATTGATGCAGCATATCCACCGAACCGGCATTGACCGGCACCTTCAGCTCTGCAATGCGTGCCAGCGTCGGCTGATCGAACACATCGGCGGTAAAAACAATATCTTCGCCGCCCGGCTGATAACCGGCGGCGATGGCACGCTCAATTTCACCCAGCGACACCGAATCCACTTTGACACCCGCCGCCCGCATCAGACGCAGAATATGAATATTGGAGCAGGCTTTCTGCGCAAAACGCACCACATCAAATGCGCTCAGCTGCGCAATGCGCTGCTGAATAATCGCGGCGTCGTACGCCCAAAATGGCCCGGCATAACGCTGCGCCAGCGGCAGTAAATTGGCGGCGTTCAGCGCCGTTTCGGTGTTATTCAGTGGACGTGGCATGTCAATTCTCCTGTGGCTTTGGTGTTATTTAGCCACAGCGCAGCAATTCATAAAAATATCTGTTTTAGCGACATCTATACAAATATGATATGGCTTCAGCGGAGGACGTGATGGCAAAAATTAACTGGCGACATATCGAAATTTTTCACGCGGTGATGACCAGCGGCAACCTGACGCAGGCGGCAACGCTGTTGCATACCTCGCAGCCGACGGTGAGCCGCGAGCTGGCGCGGCTGGAGCAGCAGCTCGGCCTGCAACTGTTTGAACGGGTGCGCGGCCGCTTACAGCCGACGGTGCAAGGCTTGCGGCTGTACGAAGAGGTGCAGCGCTCGTGGTACGGACTGGATCGCATCATGGATGCCGCTGAAGGACTGCGCCAGTTTCGCCAGGGTGAATTGTCGATCGCCTGCTTGCCGGTATTTTCACAGTCGCTGCTGCCGCCGGTGCTGCAACCCTTTTTGCAGCGCTATCCGCAGGTCAGCCTGAATATCATTCCGCAGGAGTCGCCACTGCTGGAAGAGTGGCTGTCGGCGCAGCGTTACGACCTTGGTCTGACCGAAACCCAGCATGCGCCTGCGGGCACCGCACGCCTGCCGCTGCTGACCTGTGATGAAGTATGCGTGCTGCCGCCACAGCATCCGCTTTGCCAACGTGAGGTTCTGACGCCACAGGATTTTCATGGAGAGAACTACGTTAGCCTGTCGCGCAGCGACAGCTATCGCCAGCTGCTGGACTCGCTGTTTCATGAGCAGAATGTGGAGCGTCGATTGGTGTTGGAGACGCACAGCGCGGCGTCGGTGTGCGCCATGGTGCGCGCGGGCGTGGGGATATCAATTGTGAATCCGCTGACGGCGCTGGATTACGCCGACAGCGGAGTGGTGATGCGTCGTTTCAGTATCGCCGTGCCTTTCACCGTCAGCCTGGTACGGCCGCAGCATCGGCCGGCTTCGGCGCTGGTCGATCACTTCTGCGACCACCTGCAACAGCAGGTGGCCGCGTTTCCACAACGTATTGCCGAGCGGCTGGCTTAAGCGTTGACCGCTGCGCCCTGCCCGCCCGATTTGCGGAAGGTTATCAGGCAGATCACCAGTCCAACTGCCGCAAGCGCGGCAGCGGCAACCGGCACCGACGTCAGGCCATAACCTTGCTCGATTACCGCGCCACCGACCCACGCACCGAGCGCATTGCCGACGTTGAAGGCGGAGATGTTCAGCGTTGAGACCAGGTTCGGCGCATCTTTGCCGTGGCGCACCACGTTAATCTGCAAGCCTGGCACGGTGGCAAAGGTCGCCATCGCCCACAGGAACAGGGTGATTTCCGCCAGCCACAGCGCATGGCTGGTCCAGCTGAACAGCAGTGAAAACACCGCAATCAGCACAAAGCTGAGGATCAGGCTGAATGAGACTTTCCAGTCGGCCAGCTTGCCGCCGAGGATGTTGCCGACGGTCAGACCGGCACCAATCAGGAACAGCGTCCAGCTGACACCTCGATCCGAGATGCCAGTCACCTCCAGCAGCAGCGGGGCAATGTAGCTGAACAGCGCGAACATCGCCGCCGCAAAGAACACCGTCATCAGCAGCGACAGCCACAGTTTGCCGTTGGCCAGCGCGCTGATTTCACTCGCCAGATGCACCGGCTTCTCTTCTTTGTTGTTCGGCAGGCTGACGATCAGTGCGATAAAGGCGAAGATGCCGATAATCGCCACACCCCAGAAGGTGGCGCGCCAGCCAAACATCTGACCAAACCAGGTGCCGAGTGGCACGCCAAGCACGTTGGCCAGCGTCAAACCGGTGAACATCAGCGCCACAGCAGACGCCTGACGACTCGGCGCCACCAGACTCGCCGCCACCACCGCGCCAATGCCGAAGAAGGCGCCATGACACAACGCCGTCACCACACGCGCCAGCATCAGTAGATTGTAGGTATAGGCCAGCGCACACAGTACGTTGCCAATGATGAAGATGATCATCAGCAGGATCAGCGTTCGTTTACGCGGCAGTTTGGCGGTCAACAAAGCCATGATCGGCGCGCCGATAGCCACGCCCAGCGCGTAACCGCTGATTAGCCACCCCGCAGAAGGAATCGACACGTGCAGATCGCCCGCCACATCCGGCAGCAAACCCATGATGACGAACTCCGTGGTGCCGATGGCGAACGCACTCAGCGCCAGCGCCAGTAATGCAACAGGCATAACACACTCTCCCAAATATTTTCATTGCAGGCGGGCCGCACTGCGAGCGCAGTACGGTTACAACAGACGCTTATTAAAATTTGAACTGCGTCACATTGTTATTAAAGCATAGGCTTTTCACTGCAACCACCCCGCGCGCCGCAAAGCTATTTTGCCGCCGCAGCAATAATCCCTGCACGGGAAAATGACCCAGGCGAACCATTGAGACAGAGTGATGTTTCCGCGCTACGCTTGAAAGGCATGTGATCGCTATCACGGCGAGTTAGCTTTTGACGGAAAATCAATATGTAAAGGATGGACGTGCACTGCCGATACCTCAATGGATTGCCCGGTAAAGGGGTATCAAAAATCGAGGGGAGAGCGTATGCGATGGCTCATCGCGCTGACGGTCGGCTGCCTAAGCGGCTGCTCAGTCGGGCACTACGAATACAGCAAAGAAGCAGCAAAACGCGTTGATATGACCGTCACCGGCATTCCCACGGTGCTGGGCATCGGTGCGCTGGGTACCACCATTCCTCTCACGCCCGAGTACAGCCTAACGGCGGCACACGTGGCGAAGTATTCGCTCTATCGGGTGAAAGCCTGGCATCCCGAGTGCGATATCGCCGTGGTGTACCACAAAAACAGTGAAGCCAATCTGCCTCCGCCTTTTCGTAACAGCCATATTGGCGATGACGTGAATTTGTATGGTTACAGCTTTATTTCAGCCATGCCGGTGGCATCGAGCGGTAAAAATTTGATCAATACCACGCTGGCGAATGACTGGAACAAGCCCAGTTGTGTGGTGGTGGCGGCCAATGCTGGCGTGGTGAAAGGCATGTCCGGTGGCGCAGTGTATAACGCTAGCGATGATACGCTGGCAGGCGTGATTGTCGGCTACAGCAGCCAGATCGATGACAATAAAAGCGGCAAGACGCTGTTTAAAAATGTGGCGCTGTATGTGCCTTATGCGCGTTTTCAGGCGTGGCTGGATGGGGTGGTGAAGTCGTAGATTGTGCTGATTAAAACAAGGTCGCCATGAATGGCGACCCTACGACACCTGTAGGGTGCGCATTAATGCGCACCGTTTCAATATACGCACAAAATCTGATGATGCATTTATGTGCGCCGGGAATTATGCGGGAACCCACGCGCCCTTCAGCTGCACCTGCGGGAAGCCGCTGGTCAAAATGCGCAGCTCGGCATCACGCGGGGTGTTGTCGCCCTGCCCCTGAATGCTGACGATATCCTGCGGACAGGCGGAAAACGCCACGAAGCAATCCATCTCGGCGCGCAATACGATGTAGTCGCCCGGTTTGGTCACCACCGGCAGCGTTTTCAGCGTGATGCCGTCCGGCTGCACCTGAATATTCATAAAGATATTAAACGAGGCCAGATTGCCGTGCGGCAGCGTCACGCCCAGCTCGCGCATGCCTTCAAACAGGTTGTCATGGCAGTTGCGATGCGGTTCGGTGCAGCCGAGCAGCTCATAGCGGCGCGCGTCGCAGGCAGCCATAAACGTATCGTGTACGCCCGGCGACGTATCCGCCACCAGCGTCAAAATCGGATGGCGCTGGCTGGTGATAAAGCTGTCGCCCACTTTTGGATTAAGCCGCTGATTCCACACTCGCGTCGCCTCCATGCACATATATTCACTCACATCCTCGGCATTGTAGGCCCAGCAATCTACCACCTGCGTGCCGTGCAGGTTAATTACCTGCACCGCTTCACCTTTCTTCAGTCGCACCGCTTTACCGAAGCGCGCCGGGATAGTTATCACTTCACGATGCTGAAATTCAGCTGACATGTTGTTCTCCAGATTAGTGCTGCGTGGCGCGACGATAGCGCGTCATGCGAGATTCAAGGCCGCGCGCCAGCCAGTCGATCGCGCTGTTGAGCAGCCAGTAACAGAGCGCCACCGTGAGGTAAATCTCCAGCGGCGCGTAGGTATCCGAAATCGCCTGTTTGGCGGCGTACATAAACTCCTGCACCGAGACAATCGACAGCAGCGCCGAGTCTTTAATCAAACCGATCATCAGCCCGACCAGCGGCGACAGCATCTGCGGCAGCGTTTGTGGCAGCACCACATCACGTAATTGCTCGCTGCGGCTTAAGCCCAGCACGCGGCACGCTTCCCACTGCCCTTTTGGCAGCGCCTCGATCGCCGAGCGGATCACCTGCGCGATATAGGGTGCGTAGTAGAGCGTCAGCGCCAGCACGCCAACCACCGGCGACGACAGCGTGATGTCATATTCCGGCAGTACGAAGTAAAGCAGATAGATCACCACCAGCAGCGGCAGCGCGAGAGTTAACCCGCTGTACAGATTGAGCACCCGCAGCCAGAACGGCGAGGCGCGCATCAGCAGCGCGGCCAACACCGTGCCCCACAGCAGCGCGCAGAGTGCCGCCACGAAACAGAGTTGCAAAGTGGCGACCAGGCCGTCACCGAGCGACGGTAAAGAGGTGAGAATGGCCTGCCAATCCATTATGCCAACCTCCGTTTTGCTTCCAGACGACGCGCCGCCGCAATCAACGGCATGGCAATCAGCAAATAGCCGGCCGCCACCAGCAGCAGCACCTGCGTGGCTTCGTAGGTGCGGGCGATAACGATCTGTCCGGCGTAGGTCAGTTCGGTCAGCGCTACCACCGACGCCAGCGGCGTGGTTTTCAGCAGAATGGTGAACTCATTGACCAGCATCGGCAGGCTGGCACGCATCACCTGCGGGTTGATCACGTACCACCAGGTGAGAAAACGGCTCAACCCCAGCGTGCGCGCGGCTTCAAGCTGGCCGCGCGTCACCAGGCTGCGATTAACGCGCAGGATTTCCGCCACGTACGCGCCGCTGTTGAGGCCGATGGCTATCACCGCCGCCAGCATCGGTTGTCCACCCAATCCCAGCCGCGGCAGCGTGAAAAACACCACAAACAGCTGCACAATCGCCGGGGTGCCGCGCATCAGGCTGACATACAGGCGGCCGATGGTGCGCCAGACCCAGGCACGACGCAGCTGCAGGAAGCAGCCAAGCTGCCCCATCACTACGCTGACGAGCGACGCCAGCACGGTGAGCAGCAACGTCATCAGCAGGCCGTGTCCGAGTTCCGGCAGCGCGGCCACTACCTGTTGATCCAGCCCCATGCATTACTCCGCGTTAAAATCGTGCAGGTTTTCCGCCACTGACAGCAGCAGCGGCGCGGGCTTATCGTTGCCCTCAATGCCGGTGTTGCAGGCGGAGACGATGAACTGCGTATCCATCACCACGCGACAGGTAATGCTGTCACCGGCTTTGGTCAGATTGGTTTCCGGTAGAATATCCCCTTCGCGCGTTAATTTGACGTGCATAAACAGGTTGATGGGATCCGGCAACTTCGGCACCACCAAGCCGAGACGCGCCAGCTCGCCACGCAAAGCATCAAGGCAACCTACGCCCGGATAGCCGCGATCAGTGAGAAACGCCGTGGTGGAGGCCGGCAGCAGCAGGTCGTGACGCTTCACGCTGTCTTTACCCAGCACCATCATCGGACGGCGGCGGTTATTCACCAGACGCATCCCCGATCCGAGCAGATAACTGTTGCTGAACACCCGCGTGTGGTGCACTGACAGCCATACGGCGGGATCGGCCAGGCTAAAACCAAACAGCGAGGCAACAGCGCCATCGCCCTGCGCAGTAATGCGCAGCAGCTGACCGCGCAGCACGCGAATCGAACCCACGCTGCCCGGCGCAACCTGCACCGGCTCGGCCAGCGTGCGCACGGCGGTTTCTTCATAATTTTCACGCATTAACAGCATGATTCATCTCCTGAGCGTGAAAATGGTCACTGACCACGATATCAATCGGCGTGACCTGCAAACCGTTGCCGGGAATGATGTCCTGCGGGCAAGATGACACCGAGCAGATCAAGTCACAAAGCGCTTCAAAGGTAATGCTATCGCCTGCTTTGCTGTTGGGATCGGTGACTTCCATGCGGCCATCGGCGGTCACCGGGCCGTTTTGAAACAGGTTGAACGGCTCCGGCAGCGAGAAGTAAGTCACGCCAAATTCCTTCATGCCTTCCAGCAGGTTATCAACGCAGTTGCGATGCCCATCGACGCCGAAATCGACGCTGAAACGGGTGCGATCGCAGGCCGGGACGTTGGCATCGTGAATGCCAATGCTGTCGGCAAGAATGCGCAGCATTGGGCGATTTTCACTCGACCACAGCGCGTCGCCCGGCTTGAAGAACAGCGAGCGCAGTTGCTGGCGCGTATGCACCGGCGACAGCTTTTCGTTGAGGTCGTCAGCGTTTACCGCGACAAAATCGGCCGCCTGCTGCCCTTCGCTATCAATCACGGTAATAAACTGGCCCTTGCGCACGCGGAAAGTTTTGCCAAAGCCGGCAGGCACCGTCAGGTTGGACTGGCACATAATTACTCCTGCGGAATGAAGTCGCTGGCGGGCACGCTGAAGGTGGTGCCGAGATACTGCTGCTGCAGCTTGGTCAGCTCGCCCTCTTTCTGCATTGCCAGAATGTGGTCGCTAATGGCTTTGTTCAGGCTGCCATCTTCTTTACGTGTCGCCCACCCCATCCACTGCGACGGGCCAACTTCGCCCACCTGTGCCACTTTACCGGCGTACTTTTTCGCTACCGGTGCCAGCACTGAGATGTCGTCATAGACGAAATCGGCGCGTTTGGTCATCAGCGTACTGACGGTTTGATCCAGCGAATCGACGTTGATGATGGTGATCGGTTTTTTGCCCTCTTTCTTCAACTGCTCGTTGAAGCCCTTCAGCAGCTGCTCCGGCACGCTGGCGGTTTTCACTGCGCCGCGCAGGCCAGACAAACTTTCCGGACTCAGGGTTTTGCCGCTGAAGGTTTTCGCCTCGGCTTCGCGCACCAGCACGCCGTTAACGGTTTTGCTGTATGGCACGGTGAACAACACCTTCTTCGCGCGTTCCGCAGTCACGTTAAGAGACGAACCTTCAGCATTGAACGAACCGGAGATCAGGCCCGGCAAGATGCCGCTGAAGGCGGTTTTCTGGAACTCCAGTTTCACGCCGAGATCTTTGGCGAAGGATTGCATGATCGCCACGCTGTAGCCGGTGATCTCACCTTTGTCATCGGTGTATTCGTAGGGAGGAAAGGTTGGATCGATACCAACGGTGATTTTGCCGCTGCTTTTGATGTCGGCCAGCGTATCGGCTTGCGCCTGCGCCATGGTGCCCACGGAGAGAAGTGCGGCGATCAGCAGTGCTGTTTTTTTCATTATGGTGTTTCCCTGGTGTTGGTGAAATGTCTTTTTCTACTGAGCATGTTTTGTGCCAGCTTTTTCACCACTGCCCTGAGTGCATCACGCCAGATCTATCTTTAGCTAACAAAATCAATTGGAAACAATTGTTTCTTTGTTTTTATTTTTAATTTCATAGGTTTCATTGATGGGCGGGACGGCGGCTATTGCTGGAGGGATATTTGGCAGGGTTGCACTATGTTGGGGCGATTTCTGGCGCAAAATGCGCCAGCACGGCGCATTATTCAAGCTCGTCGAGGGATTGGTGCAGCGCTTCAATTTGCGCGAGGTGATCGTTGCTGGCTTTACCCATTTGTCGGGCCACCAGTGAACAGAGCAGATTGCACACGCCAGAGAGCGCGGCGGTGCTGTCGAAGATCAGGCTACTGTCGGTGTGGCAGCGGATCACCCATTGCGCGTGGCGCACCGGTTTGCCGGAGAGCACATCGGCGATATACAGCATGGGGACATTGCGCTCGGCCAGCGCGTTCATTGCCGCTTCCAGCGCTGGCATGCGTCGCCGCAGACCGACGCAAATCACCACGTCTTGCGCCGTAAGCGCCGCCATGTGTTCCGCCAGCGAATCGCCGGGACGTGGCAGCAGACGCACATCGGAATGAATATGGATCAGGTCGCGGTAGATCAGATGGGCGATAGTTTGGCTATGCCGCCAGCCCATCACCACCACGCGCCGCGCCGCGCTGATGGCAGTAACCGCTTGCTGCAGCTGTTCGCTATCCAGCGTGCGATAGCTATTAACCAGGTTGGCGATCTCTTTTTCCAGGTGCTGCTGCATGATGCTGGCCAGCGGTGATGCGCTGGGCGCCGGTTGCAGATAGAGCGGCGATCCGCTGCTCTGCATCTCACGCGCCTGACGGCGTGCGGCTTCATAGCTTTCGTAGCCGAGATGGCGGAAGAAACGGGTGGTGGTGGCTTTGGAGACGCCCGCGCTGTGCGCCAGTTCGGTGGCGGTATTCATGGCTAGCTGTCCGGGCGCGGCAAGAAGCACGTCGGCTAAGCGCTGCTCGTGGCTGGAGAGCTGATCCCAGTGCTGACGAATTCGGCCCTCTAACGTTGCCGCTTTTGCACTCATGGTGATTCCCTGAAAAAGAAAAAAACCATCCTGCACAGAGCGTGCCGGGTTGTCATCTGG
>Ga0105244_10001204_pt1 | contig 21271 bp, 18 predicted proteins | sample KBSM44metaG_FD_80423 | JGI IMG/M metagenome (GOLD analysis project Ga0105244, IMG submission 80423) | Miscanthus rhizosphere microbial communities from Kellogg Biological Station, Michigan, USA - KBS M4-4 metaG | ecosystem: Host-associated > Plants > Roots > Rhizosphere > Soil | place... | reverse complement strand
TCGGGCGCTTTCGGTTATCAATTTGTACATGATTAGACATGTTCGATTTGATAAGAAAAAACGCGTCGTCGACGAGCTCATCCGCCGTATCGAGGGTGGGGTGATGGCCGACGGTTTCCTGCTGCCGGGCGAGCATCAACTGGCCGAGGAGTTCGCGGTCAGTCGCGGCACCCTGCGCGAAGCCCTGGCCGAGCTCAAGCGTCGCAACTACATCGCGACTCAGAGCGGCGTCGGCTCCATCGTCACCTTTGACGGCATGGTGCTTGACCAACGCAGCGGCTGGGCCCAGGCCCTGGCCGACACCGGCGCACGGGTGACCACCGACATCCTGCGCCTGGAAGCGGTCACCCGGCCGGACCTGGTCAGCCGTTTCGGCAGCGACCAGTTCATCGCTCTGGATCGTCGCCGGCGCACCACCGATGGCGTCGCCGTGTCCCTCGAACGTTCACTGATGCCTGCCGCGGGAGGCCTGGAAAGCCTGCCGCGTGTGGGCCTGATCGATAACTCCCTGACCATCACCCTGGCAGCCTACGGTTACGTCGGTGCCGAGGGCGACCAATGGATCGGCGCCGAGCCCCTGAGCGACGAAGACGCCGAGTTGCTCGGCCGACCTGCCGGCACCGTGTTTCTCAAAGCCTCGCGCACCACCTACGACCGTCGCGAGCGCTTCATGGAGTACGTCGAGAGCTTGCTCGACCCCTTGCACTTTCGCCTGCACCTGCAGTTTGGAGCCTTGAAATGACCCCGGATATTCGCGCACTCGGCGCCTTTTACGGCCTGGCGCTGGGCGATGCCCTGGGGATGCCCACCCAGTCCCTGAGCCGCGAGCAAGTCAGGGCTCGCTTCGGTGCCATCACCGGCCTGGAAGACGCCGATGCCGACCAACCGATTGCGCCGAACATGCCCGCCGGCTCGATCACCGACGACACCGAACAGGCAATCCTGGTCGGCGAGTTGCTGGTGGAAGGCCACGGCAAGATCGAGCCCACAGGACTGGCCCAGCGCCTGATCGAGTGGGAAGCGGTGATGCGCGCCAAAGGCTCCCAGGATTTGCTCGGGCCGTCGACCAAGCGTGCCATCGACATGATCCTTGCTGGCCACACGCCCGAAGAGTCCGGGCGTTATGGCACCACCAACGGCGCGGCCATGCGCATCACCCCCGTGGGGATCGCGGCCGACGTCAGCGACCCGGCGCACTTCATCCAGGCGGTGATCCAGGCCTGTCAGGTCACCCACAACACCAGCCTCGGCATTTCCAGCGCTGCTGCTGTAGCGGCAGTGGTCTCGGCCGGCATCAACGGCACCGACCTTGGTGAAGCCCTGAACGTCGGTGTGCAGGTCGCCCAGCAGGCGGAAAACCACGGCCACTGGATCGCCGGTGGGCGCATTTCCACCCGCATCAGTTGGGCGCGCACCTTGAGCGTCGGCAGTGGCGACAAAGCCTTGTTCGCCGACTTGCTCTACGAATTGATCGGCACCTCCGTCGCCTCCCAGGAGTCGGTGGTGGTGTCGTTTGCCCTCGCGCAGCAAGTGGCGGTGGGTGAGATGAATGCTTTCGAGGCCCTGTGCCTGGCCGCCAGCCTCGGCGGTGACACCGACACCATCGCCGCCATTCTCGGTGCGATGTTGGGCGCGTGCCTGGGCCTGCAGTGCTGGCCCGAGGCGTTGATCGAACAGGTCAAGCAGGTCAATGGCCTGGAGTTGCAGCCGCTGGTCCAAGGGCTGCTGAAACTGCGATAAGCGCCGTAGGCAAACATGTGGGAGCGGGCTTGCTCGCGAAGGCGATGTGTCAGGTGGCACATCAGTTGGCCGCCCCACCGCTTTCGCGAGCAAGCCCGCTCCCACATTCGATCGTGTCGAGTCATGGAGACCGAATAAAAGTTTCGCTTTGATTCTCTGCCACAACCACAACAATACAGGCACCAGGAGCACCCTCTCATGAGCAGCACCTCTTCCGGCCAAAGCGCCGGGCAATTGGAAACACGCGGCATAGAACCGGTCCCCGAAGGCGAGTGCAACGGCCACCCGCTGCAACTGTTCTGGGTGTGGTTCGCGGCCAATATCAGCATCCTCGGCTTGCCCCTGGGCGCGACATTGGTGGCGTTTCGTGGCCTGGCCATCTGGCAGGCGATCATCGTGGCGATCCTCGGTGCCGCAGGCTCCTTTGCGGTGGTGGGCATCATCTCCATCGCCGGGCGTCGCGGTCGTGCGCCGAGCCTCACGCTGTCGCGGGCGATCTTCGGCGTGCGCGGCAATATCGGCCCCACCCTGGTCTCGCTGATGTCGCGCCTGGGTTGGGAAACCGTCAACACCACCACCGCCGCGTTCGTGCTGCTGTCGTTGTGTTCGATCCTGTTCCATTCGCCGGTCGAGGCGAAAAGTGCGCCGGTACTCACGCTGATCTTCATCGCGATCTTCGTGCTGTTGACCCTGTCGGTGTCCGGCCTGGGCCATGCCACCTTGCTGGTGATCCAGAAGTGGGCCACCTACGTGTTCGGCGCCTTGAACATTTTGGTGGGTGGTTTCCTCTGCGCCACCATCGACTGGAGCGCGGTGTTCAATGCCACGCCGGCACCGTTGAGCGCGATGATCATCGGCGTGGGCACCATGGCTGCCGGCACCGGTATCGGTTGGGCCAACGCCGGTGCCGACATGTCGCGCTACCAGCACCGCAGCGTCAAGGCTGTGCGCCTGGTGGCGTCGGCCGCGTTTGGTGCGGGTATCCCGCTGGTGTTGCTGATCACCCTAGGCGGCCTGCTGTCGGTGGGCAATAACGACCTGGCGTCGGCCACCGACCCGATCATCGCGATCCGCGACATGCTGCCGACCTGGATGGCCGTGCCGTATCTGATCACAGCGTTCGGCGGGTTGCTGCTGTCCAACAACCTCTCGGTGTACTCGGCGGGCCTCACCACCTTGACCCTGGGCCTCAAGGTCAAGCGTGTGCACGCGGTGATCGTCGACATCGTGGCGATCTTCGCCGGGTCGATTTACTTCATGCTGATCGCCGACAGCTTCTACGGCCCGTTCATTACCTTCATCTCGCTGCTGGCGGTGCCGATCACGGCGTGGGTCGGCATCTTTGTGGTCGACCTGATTCACCGCCATTACTACAGCCCCAAAGACTTGCTGGATGTCTCCCCAAGCAGCGCCTACTGGTATCGCGGCGGCGTGGAATGGCGTGCGTTCGGCGCCTGGGCGGTGGCGATCGTGCTGGGCTTCAGCTTCACCACCATCGGCACCACCGCTGAAAATATCTGGTTCGCCGGGCCATTGTCCGACTCCTGGCTGGGCCACAACGGCCTGGGCTGGATCGTCACCTTCTTGGTCGCCGGTGGGATTTACGCCGTACTGGGCGGCGCCGCTGATCGTCGCCCGGCTTTAGTAGAGAGCCCCAATGTCTAGATTGCTGCACACCGGCCAGGTCATCGTCGACCTGGTCATGGCCCTCGACACCTTGCCCGCAACCGGTGGCGACGTACTGGCGCAATCGGCCAGTTTCGAAGCCGGCGGCGGCTTCAACGTGATGGCCGCCGCCCGGCGCAATGGCTTGCCGGTGGTTTACCTCGGGCGTCATGGCAACGGTCGTTTTGGCGACCTGGCCCGCGCCGCGATGCAGGCCGAGGGCGTGGAAATCGCCCAGCCCGCCAGCGAGGGCAAAGACACCGGTTTGTGCGTCTCGCTCACCGAAGCCAGTACCGAGCGAACGTTCATTTCCCATATCGGCGCCGAAGGTGACTTGAGCGCCGACGACTTGGCAGGCGTGACGCCGCGCGCTGACGATTACGTGTACGTCAGCGGTTACAGCCTGTTGTTGGACGGCAAGGCCCAGGCGCTGCTCGATTGGCTGCTGGCCTTGCCGCGTGAAATAACCGTGGTGTTCGACCCGGGCCCGCTGGTCAAGGCGCCGGATTCGGCGCTGATGATTGCGCTGCTGCCGCGTATTGATATCTGGACCAGCAACGGCCCGGAGGCGTTGGCATTCACCGGCGCGGGCACGGTTGCGGATGCATTGGGCGAACTGAACCACCATCTGCCAAAGGACGCTTTGCTGGTGGTACGCGACGGGCCGAATGGCTGCTGGATCAGCCGCCAGGGCAAGGCCGAACATGTGCCGGGTTTCAAGGTTAAGGCCGTGGACAGCAACGGCGCGGGCGATGCCCATGCCGGCGTGTTCCTCGCCGGGTTGGCCAACGGCTTGCAACCGGCCGAAGCGGCACGCCGTGCCAACGCGGCTGCAGCCCTGGCTGTCACCCGCTGGGGCCCGGCCACCTCCCCAGGCACCGCTGAAGTCGACGCATTGCTCGCCGAATAATCACCCACCTCTGTAGGAGCCGGCTTGCCGGCGATATCGGTCTATCGTGATGCACCGCCATCGCCGGCAAGCCGGCTCCTACAGAAAGGGGTGGATAGTTGGCAGAATAGGCGCTACTCAGCACGGAGCAGCGCCATGACCCAGAACATCTACGACACACCGGCTTTCTTCGAGGGCTACAGCAAGATGGGCCGTTCGGTCGAGGGCCTTGCCGGCGCGCCGGAGTGGCCTGCGTTACAGTCCCTGTTACCGCCGATGCCTGGCTTGAGGGTGGTAGATCTGGGCTGCGGCTACGGCTGGTTCAGCCGTTGGGCGCAGGAGCAGGGCGCTGCCCAAGTGCTGGGCCTGGACGTTTCAACGAGGATGTTGGCGCGTGCCACCGAGATGACCTCGGCCACCGCCATCACCTACGCGATTGCCGACCTGGAACACCTTGACCTGCCCGACGCCAGATTCGACCTCGCCTACAGCTCTCTGGCCTTCCATTACATCGTCGACCTCAAGGGGCTGTTTGCGCGCCTTCATCGCGCATTGGTCCCGGGTGGGCGCCTGGTGTTCTCCATCGAGCATCCGATCTTCATGGCGCCGCGCAACCCGGGCTGGCTCGTGGATGAACAGGGGCGCAAGAGTTGGCCGGTGGACGGCTATCAACGGGAAGGGCCACGGGTGACCCACTGGCTGGCCGAGGGCGTGATCAAACAGCACCGCACCTTGGGGACCTTGCTCAATCTGTTGATCGAGGCGGGGTTTACCTTGAGCCACGTCAACGAGTGGGGCCCAAGTGAAGCGGACCTGGCCGCACGTCCCGAGCTTGCAGAAGAACTGGAGCGACCGATGATGCTGCTGGTAGCCGCCCAACGCTGACCCAACACAGGTGTAAAAATGTGGGAGCTGCGGTGCGACGATTCGACTTGCCTGCTCCCACAGGGGTTACTGCAAGGCTTTAGCCTGCCTGACCGTCCAGCTTACGCGCCTCATCCACACCGGACGCGGTCAGCTTGATCGGCAGGTTCAGCGCATATTCACCGGCATCGTCGGTGGTCACATGCCCATCCTTGATAAGCCCGCGGTCTTGCAGGAATGCCAAGACACTGGCCACCTCTTTTTCGCCGCGGTAGTTATCCAGCACCTCCTTGCCCAGGCCATTGGGGTGGGCGTGCAGCAGGCGGGTGAGGACTTCTTTCTCAAGGTTTCTATCGACGTTCATGCGTACCTCTTCACTGGGAAATGATCGGGTGTCGGTGGTGCGTGCGATGGATCAAGGTGCAGGTTGTTTCGGCGCGCCCGGGATGTTCGAGTCATCGCCTTTGTTGATCTTCGGCTGGTTGACCGCCGGGCCCATCTTGCCGTTACCCACTGCGGGCGGGCTTTGACGGCCGGTGTCCTGGCCCTGGGTGCGTGGGTCGGCGCCTGGGGCACCTGGGGTGGTGTTATCGATGACAGCACCGCCGTTGGTGTCCAGGCCGGTGCCCATGGATTTCTGGGATTCGGACGTCGCCGGGTTGGTCGGGCCGGTCGACGAGGTGGCGGCGAAAGTGCTCAGGGAAGCGGTAGACAGCAGGCCGGTGAGGGCGAGGGCGGCAAACGTGGAAGGCTTCATGAGGGTATCTCCATAGGGTTGATGTCCTTACCCTTTATTGGTCCGCCCCTCTTTGCGGTTCGTGCCTGGGTGGCGACGAACGGTCTTGGGTCACCTGTAAGATTTTGTGTGACAGGCCTCGCTGTTCGACAGACGCCTGCGCCAGATCAGCCGCGCCACCGTGATGAACCAGTTGAACAGCGCCACCCCCAGCACGCACGCCAGCAGCGTCGGCAGGCCGTGCTCGACGATGAGCTTGCCCGCCAGCAGAGGGAAGCCGAACACCCCTACAAAATACGCCAGGCTGAACAGCAACAACGCCTGGGACGTGGTGCCGGCCGGTGCTTCATTGGCCACCAGCCCGTTGATCACCGAATACGTCAGGCCATACCCGACTCCCAGGATCACGGCCGCCAGCAAATAGCTGCCACTGCCCGATACCCCATAACCGAACAGCACCACCGACAGCACCATCAAGCCTGACAGCACGCACGCCGCGCGATAGGCATCTCGCTTGACCACAAACCCGGCAATCAGCAGGCGACTGGTGATCGCTGCGCTGAGAAAGCCCAGGAAGAACAGCGAATAGTCCAGCGAGCGGGCCGCCGCATAGCTGGTCTGGAACGACGACAAACCACCGAATACACAGCCACCCAGGCCAACCATGACAATCGCAAACGCGGCCTTGGACGACAGCACCTGGCGCGTCGCCGCCCAGGAAATCCGCGCCACCGGTGCATTGGCATGTCCCTTGAGATGTGCGCCCAAGCGCCAGAACATCACCACCCCAACCAAGCTGGCGAACGCTGCGAGCAGGAACGCACTCGTCAACGGCAACCCCAGCGCGCTCGCCCCGCGCCCCAGCAAAGGGCCGGAGCCGATGCCGCTCATCATGCTGCCCGACAGCAACGCAAAGTACCGGGCGCGGTGCTGGGGCTCTACCAGCAAGGCCACGATGATCGGCCCCAGGGTATAGAACACCCCCCAGCCCAGCCCCAACGCCAGGCCGAACACCATCATCCCTTCGCCAAACCCCGGCACCAGGGCAAAGCCCAGGCACGCTACCACCAGCAACAGGCCGAGCACGGCAATCGAGCGCGCGGCGCCCAGCCAGTCCGCCAAGTGGCCCGACACCAGCACCGCGACAAAGGTGCTCAGCATCGCCATGGAAATCACGCTGCCGGCGTCGTGCTCGTTGCCGCCGCGTGTGTGGATCAGCAGCGACAGCAGGAACGTCGAACCGTAAGACAAAGACAACAAAAAACTCGCCAGGCAGAACAACACGAAGTGTCGCCGGGAGAACGTGGAAGCGGAGGGCATGGGCAAACCTGGCGGTTATTGGATGTATGGCGCCAGTTTTTAGCACGGGTGAACCCGGGGTTTGTTGTGGGGTTACTGGTCTCAGCATTAGCCCGGGGCGGAGTAAAGCCGCTGTTTGCCTTGCCTCCAGACCAGTGGTCAAGCCGAATGAGTTTGTTCAACCGCCGTACAGCTGGCCTTTGCGATAGTCCTGATGCGTGATCCGGGTCGTGAGGTATCTGTCGCTTTCAAGGCAGAACCTGAGGGCCTCGTTCGCCTGTGAATGTATCGAGGCGGATACCAAGTGGACACGCAGCATTACAAATCGGCGCCTTGGCCGGATTGACCCCACACAGCGAACACTGCCGCCATGACTACTGTGACCTTGCTGAAAGACCCCGTTATCACCCGACCGACAGAGGTGTTGTACGGTCCCCTCCAGCCTGAATTGTTGCGTCACGAAGTGCTGGCCGACCTGCTCGAGGCCACGGTGCGGCGCGACCCACATCAGGTGGCGCTGATCGATGGCGAACGCCGGCTCAGCTATGGCGAGCTGGACCGCCAGGCCAGTGTCGTGGCGTCACGGTTGATTGAGGCGGGTGTGGCGCCGGGCCAAATCGTCGGCCTGTGGATGCCGCGCGGGCTGGAGCTGCTGGTCATGCAGGCCGGCATCGCCAAGACCGGGGCCGCGTGGTTGCCGCTGGACCAGGACACACCGCTGGAGCGCCTACAGATCTGCATGGACGATGCCCAGGCGGTTGGCGTGTTGAGCTGCGAAAGCAACGCTGCGGCGCTGCGCAGTGTCGGGCTGGTCGCCTGGACCGCCGAAGCGTTGCTTGCGCCCACCGATGCGCCGTTGCTGCGTCGCACAAACGCCAAGCCGGAAGACCCGGCCTACGTCATCTACACCTCCGGTTCCACCGGCAAACCCAAGGGTATCCTGATTTCCCAGGGCAGTATCTGCCACTTCCTGCGCAGCGAGAACGCGATTCTCGGCATCCAGGCCAGCGACCGCGTGTATCAGGGCTTCTCGGTGGCCGCCGACTTATTAAAAAAAAAAATCTGGATCGCCTACCTGGTGGGCGCCACCTTGTGGATCGGCCCCAAAGACATCACCGGTGACCCCGAAGCCTTGCCGCGCATGCTTAACCAGCAGCGCATCAGCGTGCTGCACGCGGTGCCTACGTTGCTGGCGCTGTTCAGTGAAGAGGTGCCGAGCCTGCGCCTGATCAACCTCGGTGGCGAGATGTGCCCCGAGTCGCTGGTGGAGCGCTGGAGCCGCCCCGGCCGGCAGATCTTCAACACCTACGGGCCTACCGAGGCCACGGTGTCCGCCAGCCTGGCGCGTTTGGTGCCCGGTACCCCGGTGACCATCGGCACGCCATTGCCCAACTACGGTTTGCTGGTGATCGACGCCGACCTGGCCCCGGGCGCTACCCCGACCTTGTTGGGCCGTGGGCAGACCGGCGAGCTGTGCATCATTGGCCCGGGCCTGGCCGACGGCTACCTGGGGCGGCCGGACCTGACCCGCGAAAAATTCATCAGCAACCCGTGGTCCACCGGTTATTACGATGAGCGCCTGTACCGTACCGGCGACCTGGCGCGTATCGAGGCCGACGGCCAGGTGATGTGCCTGGGCCGCGCCGATGACCAAGTGAAGATCCGTGGCTTTCGCGTCGAACTGGGCGAAATCGAGGCCTTGCTGGCCCAGCAGCCGGGCGTCGGCACCGTCGCGGTATTACTGCGCAATGACGGCGGCATGGATCAGTTGATTGCCTACCTGGTGCCGGAAGGCGGCGTGGCGGTCGAGGGCTTGCCCGCGCAGTTGCGCAAGGCATTGCAGGCGCGCTTGCCGGCGTACATGGTACCGGGTCGTTTTGAATTGCTCGACAGCATGCCCCGGCTGACCTCCGGCAAAATCGACCGCAAGGCCCTCAAGGCACGGCCGTTGGGCGTAGACACCGGCGGCGCGAACCTGGAGTCGGACACCCCGGAAAATCCTGGCGAAACCGTCCTGTTTGCCGCCTTGGAAAAACTCTTCCCCGGCCAACCGATCCGTCGCGACGCGGACTTCTTTTGCGACCTCGGCGGCCACTCATTCTTTGCCGCGCGGCTGGCTTCGGCCTTGCGTGCCGACGAGCGTTTTGCCCACATCACCGTGCGCGATATCTATCAGCAACGGCGCGTCGGTGCGATTGCCGAGGTGCTGCAGACTTCGCCACATCCGACCGTGCAGGAGGCCGCCTGGACGCCGCCTTCGGCCCTGGCGCGCTGGCGTTGCGGGCTGGCCCAGGCGGCGGTGATGCCGGCCATGGTGTGCCTGCGCATGAGCCAGTGGCTGGCGCCGTTTTTTACCTATCACTACCTCACCGGCAGCCCCGGAGATTCGGTGGCCACGGCCACGGTGGCGTCCATCGGCGTGTTCCTGCTGGCGACGCTGTTGCAGTTCGTTCTGGCCATCGCCGGTAAATGGCTGATCGCCGGACGCTTGAAACCGGGTGTCTATCCGTTGTGGGGCCTGACCTATTTTCGCTGGTGGGCCGCATCGCGCATGGTTGAGTCGGCGCCGGTCTACCTGCTAAGCGGCTCTTCGCTGTATGGCCTGTGGCTGCGTGCACTGGGGGCCAAGGTCGGGCGCGAGGCCAACATCGGCTCGCTGGGCGTGCGGGTGCCAGACCTGCTGCACATCGGTAATGAGGTCAGCATCGGAAACGGCGTCAGCCTGGAAAACGCCCGGGTCGAGCGCGGCCAATTGCACCTGGGCCAGGTGGTGATCGACGACAACGCCTGCCTGGGTTCGTACAGCATTCTGGAAGGCAACACCGCCGTCGGCCACAGTGGCCACCTGCAAGGGCAATCGGCATTGGCCGACGGCCGCCGTGTACCGGCCGGGCGCATCTGGAGCGGTTCGCCGGCGACCGATATCGGCGCGTTCGACCCCGCCAGCTTGCCACCTCGGCCTGTGGTCGGTCACGGGCAACTGGCGCTGGAAAACCTGTTCTACGTGTTCGGTATCCTGCTGGTCGCCACGCTGTTTTTCATCCCGGTGTTCCCGACGTTTTTCCTGATCGACTGGTTCGATGAGCAACACATTCTGCCGCTGTTGCAGGAGCAGCACGTGAGCCTGCAATTGTTGCGCTACTTTGCCCTGGCGCTGCCTGCGGCTGCTGTGCTGATCGTAGTGATGATGCTGGTCTCGGCCGGCTTGCGCTGGGCCGTGTTGCCTCGCTTGAAGGCTGGCCACTACCCGGTGCACAGCCGGGTGTATTGCAGCAAATGGTTGGTGAGCCACATTCAGGAAGCCAGCCTCAATGTGCTGTCGGGCCTGTATGCCACGGTGTACGCGCCATTGTGGTATCGCCTGCTGGGCGCGCGAGTGGGCCGCGACGCGGAGATCTCCACGGCCCAGGGCGTGATCCCTGACATGCTTACCCTGGGCGACGAAACCTTCATCGCCGACGCGGTCATGCTCGGCGACGAACAGGTGGATGGCGGCTGGATGCGCATTCAGCCGACGGTGGTGTCGCACCGCAGTTTTGTCGGCAATGGCAGCTACATCCCCGACGGCACCACCTTGCCCGAGAACGTGCTGATCGGCGTGCATTCCCTCGCACCAGCCAATGCGCAGATCGCCAACGGCGACACCTGGCTGGGCTCGCCGCCGATCAACCTGCCGGCGCGTGAGCAAGTCAGTGGGTATGCCGACCACCTCACGTTCCGTCCGTCTCTGTGGCGCCGCCTGGCCCGTGGCGCGATCGAAGGGCTGCGCATCGTGCTGCCCCACGCCACCGTGATCGCCGTGGGCTACACCGTGATGATCGACTTGATGCCCGTGGCTGAAGACGAGCGTTGGGGTGCCGTGCTGGGCTACCTGGCGCTGATCGGCCTGGCCTACAGCCTGGGCAACTACCTGCTGGTGGCGGCGCTGAAATGGCTGGTAATGGGGCGCTATCGCAAACGCTCAGCCGCCATGTGGACGCCGTTTGTGTGGTTGTCCGAAGGCATCACCAGCCTCTACGAAGGCATGGCTGCGCCCAATTTCATGAGTTACCTGCGCGGTACGCCGTGGCTGCCGCTGGCCTTTCGCGGCCTGGGCTGCCGCATTGGGCGAGGCGTGTACATGGACACCACCGACATCACCGAATTTGACTGCGTCACCCTTGGCGATTACAGCGAACTGAACGCCGGCGCCTGCCCGCAGACGCACCTGTTTGAAGACCGTGTGATGAAAATCGACCAGGTGCTGATCGGTGAGCGGGTCTACATGGGGCCACGCAGCGCGGTGCTGTACAGCGCCGAAGTGGGTGACGGTGCACGGCTCGGGCCGCTGACGCTGGTGATGAAAGGCGAGTGCATTCCGGCCTCCAGCAGTTGGGTGGGCTGCCCGGCGGCGCCGGCGCGGGGTGAGTAGCGATGCACGTATTCATGTGGCCGCAGACACGGCCGCGCTGGCAAGACGGTGTGTTGTTGATCGGCTTGCGACACATGCCCGGCATGACCCGCGAAGCCGCCCGGGCGCGTGTGCGCCAGGCACTGAGTGAGGCGTTGTTGCAGGCGCTCGATGTGCCCCAGGACCGCATCCGCTTTCACTCGTTACCGGGCCAGGCCCCGCAGATTCGTGTGCCCGGGCATGAAGACGCCGGGCTTTCCATCAGCCACGACGGCGATTTTTCGGTGGCGGCGGTGCACTTGCATGGCCCGGTCGGCATCGACGTGATGGCGGTGCAGGACACCCCGGACTGGCAAAGCGTGACCAGCGACTACCTGGGCCCGCACGTGCTGGCGCGCTTGTGCGCCGCGAGCCAGGCCCAGCGCGCTCGCCTGTTCACGCGTGCCTGGTGTGAGCGCGAGGCACGGCTCAAGTGCGTGGGGCAAGGGTTGGGTGAGTGGTCGCCACGGGCCGCGCGGGGCTGTCGCACCGTCGAGGTGGGGTTGCCGGCAGGGCTGGTCGGTGCCTTGGCGCTGCGCGCATAAATTGCGCTGCAATCGGTCATCAAAGCGCCTTAGTATGTGAGCTTTGAAATTGCCCAAGGCTCGCCCATGACCATCGAGATTCGCCCTGCCGTGCCCAGCGATGCTGCGCAGATCCTGACCTTCATCACCGAGCTTGCCGAGTACGAAAAGGCCCGGCATGAAGTGATCGCCAGTGTGGCGGATATCGAGCGCAGCCTGTTCAGCGAGGGCGCCACCGCCCACGGTCTGATCTGCTCGCGGGACGGTTTGCCGATCGGCTTTGCAGTGTTCTTTTTCAGCTATTCCACTTGGCTGGGCAGCAACTGCCTGTACCTGGAAGACCTCTACATCAACCCCGAGCAACGCGGCGGCGGCGCCGGCAAGAAGCTGCTGCGCCACCTGGCGAAGATTGCCTGTGACAACGGCTGCGGACGCTTCGAGTGGAGCGTGCTGGACTGGAATGAACCGGCGATTGCCTTCTACAAATCCATCGGCGCCCAGCCACAGGAAGAGTGGGTGCGCTACCGCATGGAAGGCGACGCGCTGCGCGATTTTGCCCAGGGCTGAAGCCACCTCCCTGAGAACAATGTAAATCCCCTGTGGGAGCGGGCTTGCTCGCGAATGCGGTGTATCAGTTAACAAGTGTGTAGCTGAAACACCGCCTTCGCGAGCAAGCCCGCTCCCACATTTTTTTGCGTTAAGCTCAATATATGGGATGCAAATTTATATATTGAGATATTTCAAAAGATGGGTTTATAGTCGGCTGCATCAGCACTCACTACCAAAAATAAAACAGGTGAAGCGATGCAGGCCCAACCGTTGTCATTACCCGCCGTGCCCGAGCCCACTTATGGCGAGCGGCTGAAGAACAAAGTAGTGATCATCACCGGCGCCGCCCAAGGCATTGGCGAGGCGATCGTCGCCTGCTTCCAGGCCCAGCAGGCACGCCTGGTGATCGCCGATATCCAGGGCGACAAGGTCGAAAAAGTCGCCGCCCACTGGCGCGAACGCGGTGCCGAGATTGTCGCGCAGCCCGTCGACATCACCTCCAAGGCGCAATGGCAGGCACTGGTCAATGTGGCCATCGAGCGCTTCGGCCGCGTGGATGTGCTGGTCAATTGCGCCGGGGTCAACGTGTTCCGCGACCCCCTGGAAATGACTGACGAAGACTGGCGCCGCTGCTTCGCCATCGACCTCGACGGTGCCTGGTTCGGTTGTCGCACGGTGCTGCCGCACATGATCGAGCAGGGCATCGGCAACATCATCAATATCGCCTCCACCCATTCCAGCCACATCATCCCCGGCTGCTTTCCGTACCCCGTCGCCAAGCACGGCTTGCTGGGGCTGACCCGCGCCCTGGGCATCGAATACGCCCCCAAGGGCATTCGCGTCAACGCCATCGCCCCGGGCTACATCGAGACCCAGCTCAACGTCGACTACTGGAACGGTTTTCCCGACCCCCATGCCGAGCGCCAGCGTGCGTTCGACCTGCACCCGCCCAAGCGCATCGGCCAGCCGATCGAGGTGGCGATGACCGCGCTGTTCCTCGCCACCGACGAGGCGCCCTTTATCAATGCCACCTGCCTGATGATCGATGGCGGGCGGTCAGTGATGTACCACGACTAGAACTCGCAGCTCTTCAATAACAACAAGAGGTGGTTCATGTTCAAGAAAACACTAGGCGCCGTGGCGCTGGCAGTGGCGTTCAGCGGTTTCGCATCGGCCGAAGAAGTGAAGATCGGCTTTCTGGTCAAGCAGGCCGAGGAGCCATGGTTCCAGACCGAGTGGGCGTTCGCCGAGAAAGCCGGCAAGGACCAGGGCTTCACCGTGATCAAGATCGCCGTGCCGGACGGCGAGAAAACCCTGTCGGCCATCGATACCTTGGCCGCCAACGGCGCCAAGGGCTTTGTGATCTGCCCGCCGGACGTCTCCCTCGGCCCGGCGATCATGGCCAAGGCCAAGCTCAATAACCTGAAAGTGCTGGCGGTGGACGACCGTTTTGTCGACGCCAAGGGCAAGCCCATGGAAGACGTGCCTTACGTCGGCCTGGATGCCTACAAGATCGGCCAGAAACAAGGCGAAGCCATGGCCGCCGAAGCCAAGCATCGCAACTGGGACTGGAAGGAAACCTATGCTGTCATTAACACCTTTGACGAATTGGAAACCGGCAAGAAACGCACCGACGGTTCGGTAGAAGGCCTCAAGGCCGCAGGCTTGCCGGCCGACCATATCCTGTTCAGCGCACAGAAAACCCTCGACGTGCCGGGCAGCATGGACTCGACCAATTCGGCCTTGGTGAAACTGCCGGGCACTGCGAAAAACCTGATCATCGGCGGCATGAACGACAGCACGGTGTTGGGTGGCGTGCGTGCCACCGAAAGCGCCGGCTTCAAGGCAGCCAACGTGATCGGCGTGGGTATCAACGGCACCGACGCCATCGAGGAACTGAAGAAATCCGACACCGGTTTCTACGGCTCGATGCTGCTGAGCCCTGACGCGTCGGGCTACAAGACCGCCAGCGCGATGTTCGAGTGGGTGACCAAGGGCACCGAGCCTGCCAAGTTCACCGCCTTGGATAACGTGACCCTGATCACCCGTGCCAACTTCAAGGAAGAGTTGAGCAAGATCGGTCTGTGGAAATGACCGGCGCGGCCTTGCGCTTCAATAGCATCGGCAAGGAATTTCCCGGTGTGAAAGCCCTGGCGCAGATCAGCTTTGAAGCGCGGCCCCATGAGGTGCACGCGCTGATGGGCGAGAACGGCGCGGGCAAGTCGACCTTGCTGAAGATCCTCGGCGGCGCCTACCTGCCCAGCAGTGGCACGGTGCAGATCGGCGAACAGACCATGGCCTTCAAGAACGCTGCCGACAGTATTGCCAGCGGCGTGGCGGTGATCCATCAGGAGCTGCACCTGGTGCCGGAGATGACCGTCGCCGAAAACCTGTTCCTGGGGCATTTGCCGACGCGCTTCGGCGTGGTCAATCGCAGCCAGTTGCGCAAGCAAGCGTTGGCCTGTCTCAAGGGGCTGGCCGATGAAATCGACCCGGAGGAAAAGCTCGGGCGGTTGTCCCTGGGCCAGCGCCAGTTGGTGGAAATCGCCAAGGCGCTGTCCCGTGGCGCCCATGTGATTGCCTTCGATGAACCCACCAGCAGCCTGTCGGCGCGGGAGATCGACCGCTTGATGGCGATCATCACGCGCCTGCGGGATGAGGGCAAAGTGGTGCTCTACGTGTCGCACCGCATGGAGGAAGTGTTCCGCATCTGCAATGCGGTCACCGTGTTCAAGGATGGGCGATACGTGCGCACGTTTGATGACATGAGCACGCTGAGCCATGACCAGTTGGTGACCTGTATGGTCGGCCGCGATATCCAGGATATCTACGACTACCGGCCCCGCGAGACGGGCGAGGTGGCGCTCAAGGTCGAGGGTTTGCTGGGGCCGGGCCTGCGTGAACCGGTGAGCCTGAAGGTACACAAGGGCGAGATTCTTGGCCTGTTCGGATTGGTCGGGGCAGGGCGCACGGAGCTGTTTCGGCTGCTCAGTGGCTTGACCCGCAGCAGTGCTGGCAGCCTGGAACTATGTGGGCAAACGCTGCAGTTGCACTCACCCCGCGATGCGATTGCTGCCGGCGTGTTGCTGTGCCCGGAGGACCGCAAGAAGGAAGGCATTATTCCGCTGTCCAGCGTGGCGGAGAACATCAATATCAGTGCGCGCGGCGCCCATTCGGCGTTTGGCTGGTTGCTGCGCGAAGGCTGGGAGAAGGGCAACGCCGAGCAGCAGATCAAGGCGATGAAGGTCAAGACGCCGAACCCGCAGCAGAAAATCATGTACCTCTCAGGGGGCAACCAGCAGAAGGCCATTCTCGGTCGCTGGCTGTCGATGCCGATGAAGGTGCTGCTGCTCGACGAACCGACTCGCGGTATCGACATCGGTGCCAAGTCGGAGATCTACCAGATCATCCATAACCTGGCGGCCAGCGGCATTGCGGTGATCGTGGTGTCCAGCGACCTGATGGAAGTGATGGGCATCTCCGACCGTATTCTGGTGATGAGCGAAGGGGCGTTGACCGGTGAATTGACCCGCGAACAGGCGGACGAAGCACGCCTGTTGCAACTGGCTCTCCCGCGTTCGCGGGCTTGAAGAATTCGAGGGTGTAGGTATGTCACAGGTAAAAACTGCAAAGGGCTTCTGGCCTGGTTTCAACCAGCGCAAGTTCCTCGACGACTGGGTGATGCTGCTGGCGGCGTTGACCATCTTTGTGCTCAGCGCGCTGTTCATCGACAACTTCCTCTCGCCGCTGAACATGCGCGGCCTGGGCCTGGCAATTTCCACCGTGGGCATTGCGGCGTGCACCATGCTGTTCTGCCTGGCGTCGGGGCATTTCGACTTGTCGGTGGGCTCGGTGATCGCCTGTGCCGGGGTGGTGGCGGGGATCGTGATCCGCGACACCGACAGCGTGGTGCTCGGCGTATCGGCGGCGTTGGCCATGGGCCTGGTGGTGGGGCTGATCAACGGCATCGTGATCGCCAAGCTGCGCATCAATGCATTGATCGCCACGCTGGCGACCATGCAGATCGTGCGCGGCCTGGCCTATATCTTCTCCAACGGCAAGGCCGTCGGCGTGATGGACGAAGGCTTCTTCGTGTTCGGCAACGGCCAGTTGATGGGCGTGCCGGTGCCGATCATCATCACCGTGCTGTGCTTTGTGTTCTTTGGCTGGCTGCTCAACTACACCACCTACGGGCGCAACACCATGGCCATCGGCGGCAACCAGGAAGCGGCATTGCTGGCGGGGGTGAACGTTGATCGCACCAAGATCATCATCTTTGCCGTGCACGGTTTGATCGGCGCGTTGGCCGGGGTGATCCTTGCCTCACGCATGACCTCGGGCCAGCCGATGATTGGCCAGGGGTTTGAGTTGACGGTGATTTCGGCTTGCGTGCTGGGCGGGGTGTCGCTGAGCGGGGGCATCGGCATGATCCGCCATGTGATTGCCGGGGTACTGATTCTGGCGATCATCGAGAATGCGATGAACCTGAAGAACATCGACACTTTCTACCAGTACGTGATCCGGGGTTCGATCCTGTTGCTGGCGGTGATCATTGACCGCATGAAGCAGCGCTGAGAACCCCGATCTAAACAACCCTGAAAATCCAATGTGGGAGCGGGCTTGCTCGCGAATGCTTTGTGTCAGCCAGCCCATCTATTTCTGACACACCGCATTCGCGAGCAAGCCCGCTCCCACATTTGGATCTCCACTGTATTGACGTTCAGCTTTTGCCATAATGGCGCCGTTTTCGTACTTCCCACATAGGCCCGATATGCAGGAAAACCCTCAGTCCCCCGTCAAAGACGCCGCCCCCACCGGCACCCAGACCCTGTTGCGTGGCCTGGGCGTGGTGCAGGCGGTGGCGGCCGGTGCTCGGGATCTGAAAGAGATCGCCAGGCGCATCGGCACCACGCGCAGCACCACCCATCGCCTGGCCAGTTGCCTGGTGGAAGAGCGTTACCTGCGCGTGGTGCCGCAAGTCGGTTACCTGCTGGGCCCCAAGCTCATCGAACTGGGTTTCCAGGCGCGTGAAGAGTTGCCGCTGGTGACCTTGGCCATTCCTTATCTGGATGAGCTGTCGGCATTGACCGGCGACACCATCCACCTGGCCATCCGTGAATACGACGACGTGCTGTACCTGCACAAGAACCCGGGGCGCAACGGCCCGGAAATGCGCTCGCGGGTCGGCCATCGCATGCCGTTGGCGCGTACCGGTATTGGCAAGGCGTTGCTGTTGGATGACACGGTGCAGGAATGGCAGCGCCTGTACGAAGTGAGCCAGCCGGTTGCCGGCAAACACCAGCCGTGGCCGCAGCACCCGGAACAGTCCTGGGCGCAGTTTGAGCAGCGCATGCACGAGTACGTGGTGGGGGGCTTTGCGTTCGATCTGGAAGACAACGAACCGTCGATCCGTTGCGTGGCGGCACCGGTGCGCGATGCCAGCCGGCGAATCGTCGCCGGCATCAGCATCGCCAGTACCGTGCCCTACATGCCGCTGGAGAAAATGGCCGAGCTGATCCCTGTGATCAAACAGGTCGCAGCGCGGCTGTCAGCGGAGTTGGGCGCGAAGGCCTGATCAGGCCTTCAAGGTCGCCATGTCGATGACAAAGCGGTACTTCACGTCGCCGGCGATCATGCGGGCGTAAGCCTCGTTGATCTGGCGGATGTCGAGCATTTCGATGTCGCAGGTGATGTTGTGCTCGGCGCAGAAATCCAGGACTTCCTGGGTTTCGGCAATGCCGCCGATCAGCGAGCCGGCCAGCACTTTACGGCCCAATACCAGCTTGGCGGCGTTGACCGGTGGGTCGACCGGTTCGATCAGGCCGACCAGGATATGCACGCCGTCAAAGCGCAGGGTGTCGAGGTAGGGGTTCAGATCGTGCTGCACCGGGATGGTGTCCAGCAGGAAGTCGAACTGCCCGGCGGCGGCCTGCATCTGTGCGTCGTCGGTGGACACGATCACGTGGTCGGCACCCTGGCGGCGACCTTCTTCCGCCTTGCTGGCCGAGCGGGTGAATAGGGTGACTTCGGCGCCCATCGCCTTGGCGAACTTGATGCCCATGTGGCCCAAACCGCCCATGCCCAACACGCCGACTTTGTCGCCGGCCTTCACGCCGTAGTGCTTGAGCGGCGAGTAGGTGGTGATGCCGGCGCAGAGGATCGGCGCGGCGCTGGCCAGGTCGAGTTTGGCCGGGATCTTCACCACAAAGTGCTCGCTGACCACGATGCTGTCGGAGTAGCCGCCCATGGTGTTGCTGCCGTCTACGCGGTCCGGGGTGGCGTAGGTCATGGTCGGGCCTTCGAGGCAGTATTGCTCAAGGTCCGCGTGGCAGGCGTCGCAGTGACGGCACGAGTCGACCATGCAGCCGACGCCGACCAGGTCACCGACTTTGTGCGCGGTGACGCTGGCGCCGACGGCGGTGACTTTGCCGACAATTTCGTGGCCGGGCATCAGCGGGTACACGGCGATACCCCATTCGTTGCGTGCCTGGTGGATGTCGGAGTGGCACACGCCGCAGTAGAGGATCTCGATGGCCACGTCATCGGCGCGCGGGCTGCGGCGCTCGAACGACATGGGGGCCAGGGGCGTGGTGGGCGACTGGGCGGCATAACCGATAGCGGTGTACATGGAGGCAACCTCGCAAAAGCAATCACAGGTGAGGCGGCGCATTCTCCGCGCCGGGTCCGTGGGCGGCCATGGCGATTGCTCCGAACCTCATGCCTATTCGTCCGGGAGTGCCGGGTGTTTGGATCCATGGGCCTTCAGACCTGCGATGATGTTCTCATCCCTTTTTCGCGAAGTTTTTTGCCATGTTGTTGACCCGCCATCTCGATGCCAACGCCACCCTGGTTGCCTTGATCGAGGGGCTTACGCCCTGCGACGGTTTCTCCCCGACGAACCTACCCGGCGTGCAGGTATTGCGCGCCAGTTGCGACGTGGCGCGCGGGCCGCAGATCTATGAGCCGAGCCTGATGTTTGTGGCCCAGGGCAGTAAAGTTGCGTACCTGGGCCCGCGTACGCTGGAGTACGGCGCCGGGCATTACCTGATCCAGGCGATGCCGGTGCCGTTCGAGTGCGAGACCTTTGCCATGGCGCCGGATGCGCCGCTGTTCGGCGTGACGGTGGGCATCGACCGCGTGGTGCTGGGCGAGTTGGTGATGGCCATGGGGATCCAGGCCGGGCCGCCGCCGACCGCACAAACCCTGGAGTCGATGAGCTCGGTGGTGCTCGATGATGCGATGCGCGGTTGTGTCGAGCGACTGCTGCAGTGCCTGCACGATCCGCTGGAAAGCCGGATCATGGGCCCGGCGCGGGTACGCGAATTATTGTTCACCGCACTGCGCGGGCCACAGGCGGATGTGCTGCGCGCCTTGGTGGAACAGCAGGGGCAGTTTTCGCGGATTGCCACGTCGTTGAGCCACTTGCACGCTCACTATGACGAGCCGCTGAACATCGAAACCCTGGCCGGTTATGCGCACATGAGTGCGTCGACCTTTCACGAGCATTTCAAGCGCTGCACGATGTTGTCGCCGGTGCAGTACCTCAAGCGTTTGCGGCTGCTCAAGGCCCAGCAATTGCTGCTGGTGGAGGGTATGGGCGTGGCGCAGGCGGCGCACCGCGTGGGGTATCAGAGCACGTCGCAGTTCAGCCGCGAGTACAAGCGCTACTTCGAGCGCAGCCCGGGGGAAGAGCGCGCTGCCTAAATCTTATTGATTCAACTCGGTCAATGTGGGAGCTGGCTTGCCTGCGATAGCGGTCTGTCAGTGTCTTATGTGTAGCTGACCCCCCGCTATCGCAGGCAAGCCAGCTCCCACAATTGACCGCGTCGTGTCAGCTATAAAAAAGGCTCCCATTTGGGAGCCTACTTTTGGCTTACATATTCGGGTAAGTCGGCCCGCCCGCGCCTTCCGGCGTAACCCACGTGATGTTCTGCGAAGGATCCTTGATGTCACAGGTCTTGCAGTGCACGCAGTTCTGGGCGTTGATCTGGAAGCGCTTCTCGCCGTCTTCCTTGGTGATCACCTCATACACGCCGGCCGGGCAGTAGCGCTGCGCTGGTTCGTCGTAGAGCGGCAGGTTGGTGCCGAGCGGGATGCTCGGGTCCTTGAGCTTCAAGTGGCACGGCTGCTCTTCTTCATGGTTGGTGCTGGAGAGGAACACCGAGCTCAGCTTGTCGAAGCTCAACTTGCCGTCGGGTTTGGGGTAGTCGATCTTCTTGCTGTCCTTGGCCAGCTTGAGGCAGGCGTAGTCCGGCTTGGTGTCGTGCAGGGTGAACGGCATCTTGCCGCCCAGGATGTTCTGGTCGAACCAGTTGAAACCGGCGCCGAGGATCGGGCCGAACTTGTGCATCGCCGGGCCGAAGTTACGGCTGGCGAACAGTTCTTCGTAGAGCCAGCTGTTCTTGAAGCTGTCGACGTAAGCGGTCAGTTCATCACCGCCTTCGGATTCGGCAAACAGGCGGTCGGCCACGGCGTCGGCGGCGAGCATGCCGGACTTCATCGCGGTGTGGCTGCCCTTGATCTTGGCGAAGTTCAGGGTGCCGAGGTCGCAACCGATCAGCGCGCCGCCCTTGAAG
>Ga0105244_10001201_pt1 | contig 21301 bp, 13 predicted proteins | sample KBSM44metaG_FD_80423 | JGI IMG/M metagenome (GOLD analysis project Ga0105244, IMG submission 80423) | Miscanthus rhizosphere microbial communities from Kellogg Biological Station, Michigan, USA - KBS M4-4 metaG | ecosystem: Host-associated > Plants > Roots > Rhizosphere > Soil | place... | reverse complement strand
TGGTGGATACTATCAACAGGATAGCATCTTGCTCGGATGGAAAGTTCACACATTCCCACGCTGACTCCTAGGCCCAGCACGCTTATCGATACTTTTTTCGGTATCAAAAACCCGAAAAAATTGATTGGTTTGTTTTTTGTCTAGCCCCTAAGATGAAATCCGAAAGTTGCACCCAGCGTGGCAACTCTCCCATAAAACAGAAAACAGATAACACTGGAGACCTATGAACTACCTCGCATCCGGGACTTTCGAGTCCCAGGCAAAGCATCGCCTCGTCCTCAAATCCAGCGTCGCAGTGCTGGCCGCAGCCGGCCTTCTGAGCGCCTTCCCGGTTCTGGCACAAGATACTTCGGCGGCTCCAGCTGTCACCGCACCCGCCGCCGAGGCGCCGGCCTCCGCAGCCGCCGACACCACTCCCGCTCCGGCAGCCGTCGTCACCGTGACCGGCGTGCGCCGCGCCGCCCAGACCGCGCAGAAGATCAAGCAGGATTCGGACAACGTCATCGATTCGATCGTCGCCGACGATATCGGCAAATTCCCGGACACGAACGTGGCCCAAACCCTGGCCCGCGTCAGCGGCATCCAGGTGCGCCGCGACGCAGGCGAAGCCAATACGGTGCTGATTCGCGGCTTGCCCGGCATCGCAACGCTGATTAACGGCCGTGAGATGTTCACCACCACCGGCCGCTACATCAAGCTGGCCGACATCCCTTCGACCATGCTGCAGCGGGCGGACGTCTACAAGTCGCAGAGCGCCGACCAGGTGGAGGGCGGCATCGCCGGCGTGATCGACGTGCGCACCAACCGTCCGTTCGACTTCAAGGAGTTCACCGCCAGCGCGCAGGTCGGCGCCAAGAACAAGGACAAGGCCAAGGCCACCGATCCGGAGTTGTCCGGCATGGTGTCGAACCGCTGGAAAACCGGCATCGGCGAAGTGGGCGCCTTGTTCGGCGTGTCGTCGATCAAGGACCGCTTTCAGGAGGAGCGCGCGTTCCAGACCTTCCCGATCGATAAAAGCTTCGCCGCGCCGAACTTGACCGGCCCCGATCTGGTCGGCCTGCAGGACGTGCACGGCCAGCGCAAGCGCCAGGCCGCGAACTTCGCGCTGCAATGGAAGCCGAACGCGGATCTGGAAGTGTATGCCGAGGGACTGCATTCGGTGTTGAAAAACACCGAGGAGACCGATTTCTTCGTCGGTCTGCCATGGGCGACGTCGGCCGACCAGATCAAGGTCACCAAGATCCCTGGCACCAACCAGACCGACACCATCACGTCGACCAACGCGTTCACCATCCTGTCGACGCAAGGTCGCGAGAATACCAGCACCGCTTCGCAGTACGCGGTCGGCGCCAACTGGCGCGTGTCGCCGGGCCTGCGCGCGACCACCGAGCTGGCGACCACGCGCAGCAAGTTTGATTGGGTCAATCCGATCCTCGACACCAGTCTCAATGTCGACAACGTGTTCGTCAAGACCAACGTCAACGGCGGCGCGTTCGTCCAGTACCAAAGCCCGGCCCTGAACGATCCAAGCAAGATATTCCTGTCGCAGTTCTTCGACCGCTATGGCAGGGATCGCGGCAAGTCGACCGACTGGCGTGGCGACGTGACCTACTCGCCGGAAGCGGATGGCTTCTTCAAGGAGTTCAGCGCCGGCCTGCGCCTGAACGAGCGCACCGCCAACTCGATCAAGTCGTTCGAAGGCAGCGTGCCGACTCCGGCCGGCATCGCCATGTCGAGCATTCCAGGCCTGTCGTGCAGCACCACGGAATTCTCCGAGAATTACGGCACGCCGAAGTGGTCGACGCCTTGCGCCGGCTATTTGATCAACAACACCTCGGTGATCCGCGCCGCCGCCACCGGCAACGCCGCCGCCAGGGCGCTCGACCCGGCGTCCTTCTTCTCAAACAAGGAGAAGAACTACGCCTTCTACGGCAAAGCGAAGGTCGGCTTCGACCTGGGCCAGTTCCCGGTCGATGGCGTGATCGGCGTGCGTGTGACCAAGACCGATTCGGATATCGAGGCTAACGACAGTGTCGATGGCGTCCTGGTGCCGACCTCCAAGGACTCGTCCAACACCGAAGTGCTGCCGAGTGCGAACTTCAAGCTGGCGTTGCGTAAGGATTTGCTTGCGCGTTTCGCCTACGCGAAGACGATGACGCGTCCGGACTTCGGCCAGCTCAATCCCGCCACCGCGTACGTTAAACCGAACGGCACCACCAACGTGGCGACGGCGAGCGGCGGCAATTCGGACTTGAAGCCATTCACCGCGCAGAACTTCGATACCTCGCTCGAGTGGTACTTCGCGCCTACCGGTTCCATTAGCGGCACTGTGTTCCGTCATAACTTCGACGGCTACATCATGAACCGTGTGATATCGGAGACCTTCCAGGGCATTCCCTACAATACGACCCGACCGTTCAACACCGACAAGGGCCATCTGCAGGGCGTCGAGCTGGCGTACCAGCAGTTCTATGACGGTTTGCCTGGCTGGTTGAGCGGCTTCGGTTTGCAGGCCAACGTGACCTACAGCGAAGGCGGCGTGACCGCGTCCGAGAACAAGGATATCGAGGGCAAGCCGTTCGCCGGCATGTCGCGCCTGTCGTACAACATCGTGGCGCTGTATGAGAAAGAGGGCTGGTCGGCGCGCCTGGCGTACAACTGGCGCTCGAAGTTTGTCGACACCTACGCGGATACGCCGGACCGGGCCAACCCGAACCTGGTGCCGAAGGATTTGATCGTCAAGCCGATGTCGTCGCTCGACGGCTCCCTGAGCTACAAGGTGAGCGATCATGTTACCGTCAACCTGACCGGCACCAATCTGCTGAACTTCAAGTTCCAGGACTACTGGTCGGATTCGCGGATCTACCCGCGCGACACGCGCCGTTATGATCGCACGGTTGGCCTGTCGATGAATTTGAAGTATTGATGTCACCACGTCGTTAAAAAACTATCCCGCTTTTGCGGGATAGCTGCATTTTTAAGAGGTTGTAAATGTCGAATCAAAAACTATCGCTGTTGGAAAAAGTGGGCTTTGGCGCCGGCGACATGGCGCTGAACGTGGTGATTTCGTCGATGATGTTGATCATCACGTTCTTCTACACCGATATCTATGGACTGAAAACCTCCGACCTGGCCTTGCTGTTCCTGGTCGTCAAATTCGTCGGCGCCATCGCCGACCTGGTGGTGGGCCAGCTCACCGACCGCTATGCCAGCGCGCGCATGGGCCGCTATCGTCCATGGCTGCTGCTGCTCGCCGTCCCTTACGGCATCAGCGTGTTCTTCGTCTTCACCACGCCCGACTGGGGCTATGACGCGAAACTGATCTGGGCCTATTCGACCTACATCATCATGACGATCATGACCTCCGGCGTCGGCGTGGCCTATATCTCGCTGCCGAGCAGCCTGACCAACGATCCGCAGCAGCGCCTGTCGGCCAACGGCTACCGCCTGTTCTTCGCCAAGGTCGGCGCCTTCATGGTGACGGTGGTGGTGCCCATCCTCTCCGAGCGCTGGGGCGGCGGCAACGCGGCCACCGGCTACCAGGCGGCGATGGCCGTGATGGCGGCGATGGGCGTGGCGCTGTTCCTGTTCTGCTTCTTCACCACCAAGGAGCGCGTGCTGCACGTGGTGCAGCGCCAGTCGCTGTGGACGCAGCTCAAGGTGCTGCTGCAGAACGACCAGTGGCTGATCCTGTGCGGCGTCTGCGTGACCGGCACCATCGGCTATGTGCTGCGCGCCACGGCCGCCATCTACTACGTCAAATATTATCTGGGCGGCGACACCGCCACCGTGGCCACCTTCCTGTCGATCGGCGTGGTCGCGGCGATCCTGTCGATGGTCGCCTCGACCTGGATCACCAAGTTCTATTGCAAGGTCAAGTTGTTCCGCTGGAGCCAGATCGCCGTGGGCGTGATCAGCGCCGCGATCTACTTCTTCGTCAAGCCGGGCGACATCATGCTGGCGTTCGTGCTGTACTTCGTGCTGTCGTTCGTGGTGGACCTGCATGCGCCGGTGTTCTGGTCGGCCATCGCCGAAACCATCGACTACGGCCAGGTCAAGACCGGCAAGCGCGTCTCCGGCTTCGCCTTCGGCGGCATCTCGGTGTGTCAGAAGGCCGGCATGGGCGTGGCCGGCGCGCTGGCCGGCGGCCTGCTGACGTACTTCCAGTATCAGCCGAACCACGAGCAGACCGCGTTCGCGCTGCACGGCATCGTGCTGATGATGACCCTGATCCCCGGTTTCTTCCATACCTTGATGGGACTTTTGATGTTCAAATACCGGGTCACCGACGAGTATTACACGGAAGTGAAGAAGCAAATGGGAGCCGATTCTTATGTGGCAGTCTAATTTTTTGGAAAACGAAGCAATGGAAAGCAAAGACATACTGCAGCCGCTGATCGAACAGCGCGCCGATCCTTTTATCATCCGCCACAGCGACGGCTATTACTACTTCACCGCCTCGGTGCCGCAGTACGACCGCATTGAGCTGCGCCGCGCGAAAACCATCGCCGGCCTGGCCGACGCCGAGAAGGTCGATGTCTGGTTCAAGCCGGAGACGGGCGCGTACAGCGAGCTGGTTTGGGCGCCTGAGCTCCACTTCAACCAGGGCGCCTGGTATGTCTACTTCGCCGCCGCGCCGAGCCGCGAGATCAAGGATAAGCTGTTCCAGCACCGCATGTACGCGATCCGTAACACCAACGCCAATCCGCTGGAGGGCGAGTGGGAGTTCATGGGCCAGATCGACACCGGCATCGACACCTTCTGCCTGGACGCCACCACCTTCACCCACAACGGCCAGCTGTACTACCTGTGGGCGCAGAAGGACGTCGCCATCGAGGGCAATTCCAACCTCTACATCGCGCCGATGAAGACGCCGTGGCAGCTGGGCGGCCCGCCGGTCATGCTGAGCAAACCGGAGTTCGACTGGGAGATACGCGGCTTCTGGGTCAACGAAGGTCCGTCGGTGCTGAAGAAGAACGGCAAGATCTTCATCAGCTATTCGGCCAGCGCCACCGACGAGAACTACGCCATGGGCCTGCTGTGGGCGGACGAGAACGCCGACCTGCTGGACCCCGTCTCGTGGACCAAATTGAAGGAGCCGGTGCTGCAAACCTGCTTCGAGCACGGCGTCTACGGTCCCGGACATAACAGTTTCACCATCGGCGATGATGGCGAAACCGTCATGTTGGTTTATCATGCAAGGACCTACACCGAGATTGTTGGCGACCCGCTGTGGAATCCGGACCGTCACACCTATGTCAAGCCGCTCAAGTGGGACGGGCAGGGCATGCCGGTCTTCGGAAAACCGTCGATCGCATAATATAGGTTCATTTGCCTGGTCCCGACGGACCGCACAGGATAACCGCGGCGGCCGGTGGGTTCATTCCCCCGGCCGCCGCCCCATTTGAAAGTCAAGAATGCAAGCTTCGATCACTGAATCCCCGTTCGGCCAGATGGCCGACGGCCGCGACGTCACCCGCTACACGCTGACCAACGCCAACGGCATGATCGTCAAGATCATCAACCTCGGTGGCGCCATCACCGAAATCCATGTGCCCGACCGCAGCGGCACGCTGGCCGATGTCAATTGCGGCTACGACGACGTCGCCGCCTACATGGGCGAATCCCATTACTTCGGCGCGCTGATCGGCCGTTACGGCAACCGCATCGCCAACGCCCGCTTCACGCTCGACGGCGAGACCGTCGCGCTGGACGTCAACAACGGCGTCAATCACCTGCATGGCGGGATCGACGGCTTCCACCGCCGCCTGTGGACCGGCGAGACCTTCACCACCCCGCAGTCGGCCGGCCTGATACTGAGTTACGTCAGCGCCGACGGCGAGCAGGGCTACCCCGGCAACCTGGAAGTGACGGCCATCTATGAGCTGCGCAACGATAACGAATTGCGTATCGCTTTCCACGCCATCACCGACAAGGCGACGCCGGTCAACCTGACCAACCACGCTTATTTCAACCTGGCCGGCAAGGGCGATATCCTCGGTCACGAGCTGACTATCGTGGCCGACGCCTACACGCCGATCGACGATGTGCAGATTCCGCTGGGCGATCTGCCGCCGGTCGAGGGCACGCCATTCGACTTCCGTACGCCGCGCACGATCGGCGAGCGGATCGGCCAGGATGACGAACAATTACGCAACGGCTTCGGCTACGACCACAACTTCGTGCTGAAAAAAACCAGGCCTGGCGCGCTGGAGATGGCGGCCCGCGTGCGCGATCCGGCCTCCGGCCGGGTGCTGGAGGTGTGGAGCCAGGAGCCGGGCATCCAGTTCTACAGCGGGAATTTCATGAATGACAAGATGACTGGAAAAGGGCGGATCTACAGCTATCGCAGCGCTTTCTGCCTCGAACCGCAGCATTTCCCGGATTCGCCGAACCGTCCCGACTTCCCGTCGACGATCCTGCGTCCGGGCCAGGAATACTCGACGGTGATGGCTTACCGCTTCGGCACCGACGCTTAAGCCGTCTGCCGGAGGTTGCTGATATCGGTTTTGATATCGAAGTTGATTAATAATTTATTGGAAAGATATCTCAGTCCATCTTAGTATGCTTTATCGATGCGGGGGCATGACATTCACGTCCCCGCACAGGAAAATACTGAGGAGAATTGCATGTCTGAGAACGACAACAAGAAGGTAAAGCTGCGCTCCGCCGAATGGTTCGGCACCCAAGACAAAAACGGTTTCATGTACCGCAGCTGGATGAAAAATCAGGGCATTCCTGATCACGAATTCCAGGGCAAACCTATCATCGGCATCTGCAACACGTGGTCCGAGCTGACCCCTTGCAACGCCCATTTCCGCAAACTGGCGGAACACGTCAAACGCGGCATCCTCGAAGCCGGCGGCTTCCCGGTCGAATTCCCAGTCTTCTCCAACGGCGAATCGAATCTCCGTCCAACCGCCATGTTGACCCGTAACCTGGCCAGCATGGACGTCGAAGAATCCATCCGCGGCAATCCGATGGACGGCGTCGTCCTGCTGGTCGGCTGCGACAAGACCACGCCGGCGCTCTTGATGGGCGCCGCCTCGGTCGACATCCCGACCATTGTCGTCACCGGCGGCCCTATGCTGAACGGTAAGCTGAACGGCAAGAACATCGGCTCCGGCACCGCCGTCTGGCAGTTGCATGAGCAGGTCAAGGCCGGCGAACTGAGTATGCACGACTTCCTCGCGGCCGAAGCTGGCCACTCCCGCTCCGCCGGCACCTGCAACACCATGGGCACGGCGTCGACGATGGCCTGCATGGCCGAGTCGCTGGGCACCTCGCTGCCGCACAACGCCGCCATTCCGGCCGTCGACGCGCGCCGCTACGTGCTGGCCCACATGTCGGGCATGCGCATCGTCGACATGGTCAAGGAAGACCTGAAGCTGTCCAAGATCCTCACCAAGGAGAATTTCGAGAACGCGATCCGCGTCAACGCCGCCATCGGCGGTTCGACCAACGCCGTGATCCACCTGAAAGCCATCGCCGGTCGTATCGGCGTCGATCTGGAACTGGAAGACTGGACCCGGGTCGGCCGCGGCATGCCGACCATCGTCGATCTGCTGCCGTCGGGTCGCTTCCTGATGGAAGAGTTCTACTACGCAGGCGGCCTGCCGGCCGTGATCCGCCGCATGGGCGAGGGCAAGCTGCTGCCCAACCCGAACGCGCTGACCGTCAACGGCAAGACCATCTGGGAAAACTGCCAGGATGCGCCGATCTACGACGACGAAGTGATTCGTCCGCTGGAGAAACCGCTGCTGAAGGATGGCGGCATCTGCATCCTGCGCGGTAACCTGGCGCCGCGCGGCGCCGTGCTGAAACCGTCGGCGGCGACGCCGGAACTGATGCAGCATCGCGGCCAGGCCGTGGTGTTCGAGGACTTCGAACACTATAAGAGCCGCATCATCGATCCGGATCTGGTGGTCGACGCGAACTCGGTGCTGGTGATGAAGAACTGCGGCCCGAAAGGTTATCCGGGCATGGCCGAAGTAGGGAACATGGGCCTGCCGCCCAAACTGCTGGCGGCCGGTGTCAAGGACATGGTCCGCATCTCCGACGCCCGCATGAGCGGCACCGCCTACGGCACCGTCGTGCTGCACGTGGCGCCGGAAGCGATGGCCGGCGGCCCGCTGGGCATCGTCAAGGATGGCGACTGGATTACTTTGGATTGTGCAGGCGGTTTGCTGAACCTGGAAATCTCGGACGCCGAAATGGCCGAACGCCAGGCCGCCCGCGTGCCGGGCAGCGCGCCAGGTCCTAAGACCGGCTACCAGCAGCTCTACATCGAACACGTGCTGCAAGCGGATGAAGGTTGCGACTTCGATTTCCTGGTCGGGAATCGTGGTTCGGCCGTTCCTCGCCACTCGCACTGATACGCACCGATACGCACTGATAAGAACCCGGAGAATCCATGCTACTCGTACAATTCAAGAACGAACAAGGCGCGCGCCAGATCGGCGTGCTGGAACAAGACACCATCCGCGTCATCGACGGCTATAGCACCACCTACGCGCTGGCCCAGGATGCGATCCGTAAGTCGACCGGCCTGGCCGCCTTGGTGGAGAAGTCGGTCGGCAGCGCCACCGCCTCGTTTGAAGCCGTCGCCGCCGCCGGCCGCCTGCTGGCGCCCCTGGACCACACCGACGACGCCCACTGCTACGTCACCGGCACCGGCCTGACCCACCTGGGCAGCGCCGACACCCGCGACGCCATGCACAAGAAAATCGGCGGCGACGTCGAAAGCCTGAGCGACTCCATGAAGATGTTCCGCATGGGCGTCGAAGGCGGCAAGCCGGCCGCCGGCGAAGCCGGTGTGCAGCCGGAATGGTTCTACAAGGGCGACGGGTCGATCGTGGCCGCCAGCGGCCAGGACCTGAGCATGCCCGACTTCGCGCTCGACGGCGGCGAAGAGCCGGAAGTGGCCGGCCTGTACGTGATCGGCGACGACGGCCAGCCTTACCGCGTCGGCTACGCCATCGGCAACGAGTTCTCGGACCACGTGACCGAGCGTCAAAACTACCTGTACCTGGCGCATTCGAAGCTGCGCGCCTGCGGTCTGGGCCCGGCGCTGCTGGTCGGCGACGCGCCGGCCAACATCCAGGGTACGTCGCGCATCTACGACGTGGATGGCAAGGTGCGTTGGGAGAAGGCCTTCTTCAGCGGCGAGCAGAATATGTCGCACACCATCGGCAACCTGGAGCACCACCACTTCAAGTACCCGCTGTTCAAGCGCGCCGGCGACGTGCATATCCACTTCTTCGGCACTGCTACCCTGAGCGTGGCCGACAACATCGTCGTCAAGCCGGGCGAAACGTTCGAGATCGAGTCGCCGCAGTTCGGTCCCGCGTTGCGCAACAAGCTGACCGTGTACAAAACCGAAGTAGCGAAAGTAAAGACCTTATGATCATCACCGGCGATTCGCTGATCGGCGGCCAGGCCGTCAAAGGAAACGGCGCCGCTTTCCGCGCCTACAACCCATCGCTGCAGCAGTCGATGGACCCTGAGTTCACGACGGCAGACGTCAATCAGATCGACCAGGCTTGCCGCCTGGCCGAAGCGGCGTTCGACACCTTCCGCTCGCTGAGCGACGAGAAGCGCGCCGTGTTCCTCGAGACCATCGGCGAACAGATCATGGCCCTGGGCGATGTGCTGGTGGAGCGTGTGATGGCCGAAAGCGGCCTGCCGCGCCCCCGCGTCGAAGGTGAGCGAGGCCGCACCGTCGGCCAGTTGAAATTGTTCGCCAACCTGCTGCGCGAAGGTTCGTGGAACGACGTCCGCATCGACAAGGCGCTGCCGGACCGCGCGCCGCCGCGTCCCGATATCCGCATGCGCATGATCGGCCTTGGACCGGTCGCTGTTTTCTCGGCCAGTAACTTCCCGCTGGCGTTCTCCGTCGCCGGCGGCGACACCGCGTCGGCCTTCGCGGCCGGCTGCCCGGTGGTGCTGAAGGCGCACTTCGCCCACCCCGGCACGTCGGAGCTGGTTGGCCGCGCCGTCGTCAAGGCGGTCGAGATCTGCGGCTTGCCGGCCGGCGTGTTTTCGCTGCTGACCGGTGTCGGTAACGACATCGGCCAGGAGGTCGTGCGTCATCCGGCCATCAAGGCGGTAGGTTTCACCGGCTCGCGTGGCGGTGGCCTCGCGCTGATGGCGGTGGCCGCCGCTCGTCCGGTGCCGATTCCGGTGTACGCCGAAATGAGCTCGATCAATCCCGTGTTCCTGCTGCCGAAGGCCCTGGCCAACCGCGCCGAGGACCTGGCGGCCGGCTTCTCCGCCTCGCTGGTGTTGGGCGTGGGCCAGATGTGCACCAATCCAGGCCTGGTGATCGGCATCGCCGGCCCGGATCTGGACCGCTTCAAGGCCGCCGCATCGACGGCGCTGGCAGGCGGCGCCGCCTGCGCCATGCTGTCGCCGGGTATCGCCGGCAGCTACAAGCGCGGCATCACGCAGCTGGCCGACAACGCCGACGTCAATACGCTGGCGCTGGCGCCTCAATCGGAAGGCAAGGCCGCTCCGGCGTTGTTCGACACGAGCAGCGCGGCATTCCTGGATCAGCACGTCTTGTCCGAGGAAGTATTCGGCCCGGCCTCGCTGGTCGTGGCCTGCAAGGATATCGCCGAAATGCGCCAGATCGCGGAAGAACTGGAAGGCCAGCTGACCGCAACCTTGCTGATGGACGAGGCGGATCTGGACGCCGCACAGCAGCTGCTGCCGGTGCTGGAGCGTAAAGTCGGCCGCATCCTGGCCAACGGCTATCCAACCGGCGTCGAAGTATGCAGCGCCATGGTGCATGGCGGCCCGTTCCCCTCGACGTCGGATGGCCGCAGCACCTCGGTCGGCACCGGCGCCATCACGCGCTTCCTGCGTCCTGTCTCGTACCAGAACCTGCCGCAGCCGCTGCTGCCGCAAGTGTTGCGCGACGAAGGCGGCGCGCCATGGCGGCGCCTCGAAGGTGAACTGACCCACAAGTGATCGTGGTGGCTGTACCGGCCCCGCCACGGCGGGGCTTTCGTCTATAAAAAAACGGAGACTGTATGACCCAATTGGCTAAATTCGCCAGCCTGCGCGGCAAGCGCGTGTTCATCACCGGTGGAGGCACCGGCATCGGCGAGGCGATGGTGATTTCCTTCGCCGAGCAGGGCGCCAAGGTCGCTTTCGTCGACATCGCCCGCGACGCCAGCCTGGAGCTGGTTCGCCGCGTCAAGGAAGCCGGCTACCCCGAGCCGGAGTTCCGCGTCTGCGACATCACCGACATCCCCGCCTTGCAATCGACCATGGCCGAGATGGCCGGCATCATCGGCTCCTTCGACATCCTCGTCAACAACGCCGCCAACGACCAGCGCCACGAAACCAAGGACGTCACCGTCGACTACTGGGACGAGCGTATCGCCATCAACCAGCGTCCGATGTTCTTCACCTGCCAGGCGGTCTTCGAAGGCATGAAGGAAAAGGGTTCCGGCTCGATCATCAACGTCGGCTCGATCTCGTGGCAGGTCAAGAACGCCGGCTATCCGGTGTATGCCACCTCCAAGGCGGCGACCCATGGCCTGACCCGTGGCCTGGCGCGCGAATTCGGCGCCCACGGCATCCGCGTCAACACCGTCACGCCGGGCTGGGTGATGACCCAGCGCCAGATCGACCTGTGGCTGGACGAGGCGGGCGAGCAGGATATCAAACGTAACCAGTGCATGCCGACAAAGCTGATGCCGCAGCATATCGCGTCGATGATTTTGTTCCTGGCCGCCGACGACGGCGCCATGTGCACGGCGCAGGAGTTCATCGTCGATGGAGGATGGGTTTAAGCAGCAACCGCAATACCCGTAATACCCGCAACACCGTTCGCCGCCCCGGAGACACCGCCCTTAGAGGCGGCGGGGCTACATAACCCTAAAAAACTGGTGAGAACATGGTGAATAGATTTATCTCCGCGGTCGCGGTGGGCGCCACAGCCGCGTCGACCGCTTTCGCAGCGTCCCCTGGCGCGCTGACAAGCCCCGACCGTCACATCAGCGTCCAGCTGAACGAGTCGCCCGGCAAACCCCTGACCTACACCGTCTCCCGCGACGGCAAACCGGTGCTGCTGGCCTCCGAACTCGGGCTGCAACTGCAAGGCGCCGATCTGGCCGGCGCGCTGACGATCGCCGCCAGCTCCAAGGTTGTCACCGTCACCGACAAGTATCAAATGGCCACGGGTAAGAAACGTGACATCACATACAGCGCCAACGAACAAACCTACTCCGTACAGAACGCGCGGAAGCAGAAGATGGAGATCGTCTTCCGCGTGTCGAACGATGGCGTCGCCTTTCGCTACATCGTCGCCGAGCCATCGCTGCCGCGCAAAAAGCTGATCCAGGAACGCACCACGTTCACGCTGCCGACATCGGCCAAGGCATGGCTGCAGCCTATCGCCGTCGCGCAGACCGGCTGGGGCAGGACCAATCCATCCTACGAAGAACACTATCAGATGGACATCCCGGTCGGCACGGTCTCGCCGTCGCCGGCCGGCTGGGTGTTCCCGGCGCTGTTCAAGGCCGGCGACAACTGGCTGGCCATTTCGGAGGCCGGCATGGACGGCAGCTTCCAGGGATCGCGCCTGGCGCCGGATTCCAAAGGTGGCAAATACAGCATCGGCAATCCGATGAAAGAGGAGGTGTTCCCGGACCGTGGCCTGATGGCCGACGTCGAAGGCACACTGACCTCGCCATGGCGCCTGATGGCGCTTGGTTCGCTATCGACCGTGGTCGGCTCGACCCTGGGCACCGACCTGGCCGCGCCGGCGATCGCCTTCGACAAGCAACTGGTCAAGCCGGGACATGCCTCCTGGAGCTGGGCGCTGCTGAAGGATGACGCCACCGTCTACGACGTGCAGAAGAAGTTCATCGACTACGCCGCCGACATGAAGTGGGACTACACGCTGGTCGACGCCGACTGGGACCGCAAGATCGGCTACGAGAAGATGAAGGAACTGGCCGACTACGCCGCCACCAAGAACGTCGGCGTGCTGGTTTGGTACAACTCGTCAGGCCCGTGGAACTCGACCGAGTACTCGCCAAAAAGCAAGCTGCTGACGCACGAGCAGCGCGTGGCCGAGTTCACGCGCCTGCGCCAGATGGGCGTCAAGGGCGTCAAGATCGACTTCTTCAACGGCGACGCGCAGTCGATGATCGCCTATTACGTCGATATGCTGAACGATGCGGCCGCCGCCGGCCTGCTGGTGAACTTCCACGGCGCCACCTTGCCGCGCGGCTGGACCCGCACCTGGCCCAACCTGATGACGATGGAGGCGGTGCGCGGCATGGAGTTCACCACCTTCGAGCAGGCCGACGAGGACAAGATGCCTACGCACGCGGCGATGATGCCGTTCGCCCGCAACCTGTTCGACCCGATGGACTTCACGCCGATGGTGTTCGGCGATATCCCGAAGATCAAGCGCACCAGCAGCAATGGCTTCGAGCTGGCGACATCGGTGTTGTACGTCTCCGGCATCCAGCACTTTGCCGAAGTGCCGGAAGGGATGGCGACCGTGCCTGCCTACGTCAAGAGCTTCCTGCAGGAGCTGCCGCGCAGCTGGGACGACAGCCGCCTGGTCGACGGCTTCCCCGGTAAATATGCGGTGGTCGCGCGCCGCGCCGGCGACACCTGGTACATCGCCGGCATCAACGCCACCGAATCCGACAAGGCGCTGACACTGGACTTGTCCTTTGCCGGCGCCAAGCAAGGCACGATCATCGCCGACGGTGAAGGCGAACGTGGTTTTAGCCAACGCAGCATCGCTGCCGGCAAAAAAGCAGCAGTAACCATCAAGCCGCATGGCGGCTTCGTGATAACAATAAAACAGTAATCAGGAGATTTAAAATATGAATCACATCAAACGTGGTGTTCTCACTCTGTGCATGCTCGCTTCGGGCGCCGCTTTCGCCGCGCCTGTCGGCGTGACGATCGATACGACCAAGCCTGGTCCGGTCATCAACAAAAACATCTACGGCCAATTCGCCGAGCACCTGGGCACCGGCATCTACGAGGGCATCTGGGTCGGTCCGAAGTCGAAGATCCCGAACGCCAATGGCTGGCGCAAGGACGTTGTCGGCGCGCTGAAAGCCATGCACGTGCCGCTGGTGCGCTGGCCGGGCGGCTGCTTCGCCGACGAATACCACTGGCGCGACGGCATCGGCGCGCGCGAGAAGCGTCCGGTCAAGGTCAACACCAACTGGGGCGGCGTGGAGGAAAACAACGCCGTCGGCACCCACGAGTTCTTCGAGCTGGCCGAGCAGCTCGGCGCCGAGACCTACGTCAACGGCAATCTGGGCACCGGCAGCGCGCAAGAGATGTCGGAGTGGGTCGAGTACATGACCTCCGACAGCAAGTCGACCTTGGCCGAACTGCGCCGCAAAAATGGCCGCGACAAGCCGTTCAAGGTCGACTACTTCGCCATCGGTAACGAGGCCTGGGGTTGCGGCGGTAACATGTCGCCGCAACACTATTCGAACCTGTACAAGAACGTCGAAACGTTCCTGCGCGCGCCGCCGCAGTATCGTCCGAAGATGATCGCCAGCGGCGGCAACGATCATGACCTGACCTGGACCGAAACCCTGAGCAAAGAGCTCAAGAAGCAGACCTATGGCATCAGCTTCCACTACTACACCATCCCGACCGGCAAGTGGGAAGTGAAGGGCATGGCGACCGGCTTCAAGGAAGACCAGTGGTTCTCGACCCTGTCCAACACGATCAAGATGGATGGCTTCATCAAGGCCAATACGGCGGTGATGGACAAGTACGATCCTGAGAAGAAATTGGGCTTCCTGGTCGACGAGTGGGGCACCTGGTACGACGTCGAGAAGGGCACCAACGCCGGCTTCCTGTTCCAGCAAAACACGCTGCGCGACGCGGTGGTGGCTGCGCTCAACTTCAACATCTTCCACGACCACGCCGACCGCGTGCGCATGACCAACATCGCGCAGATGGTCAACGTGCTGCAGGCGATGATCATCACCGACAAGGACAAGATGGTGCTGACGCCGACGTACCACGCGTTCCAGATGTATGTGCCGTTCCAGGACGCGACCTCGCTGCCGCTGAAGTTGACGAACAATCCCCAGTATTCGTACAACGGCAGCAGCATTCCGGAGATCAGCGCCTCGGCCGCCCGCGCCAAGGACGGCAAGCTGTATCTGGCGCTGGTCAACACCAACCCGACCAAGGAAGCGGAGATCGCCGTGGACGTGCCGGGCCAGGCCATCAAGTCGGTCAATGGCCGGGTGCTGACGTCCGCCGCGATGGACACGCATAACACCTTCCAGTCGCCGGAAGCGATCAAGCCAGCTCCGTTCAGCGCCACCGCCGGCGCCGATGGCAAGCTGACGGTCAAGATTCCGGCCAAAGCGGTTATCGTGGTCGCTGTGGAGTAAGTCGTAGGCCCGCGAGGCCATGCTGATGGCATGGCCTCGCATCGTTAATCGAGGTTGTGGATGAAGTATATTTTTTCGACGATGGCTTTGCTGTTGGGCGTGGCCGGCCTGTCGGCCTGCACGGCAAAGGAAGTCAGCGTGCATGATCCGGTGATGGCCAAGGAGGGCGATACCTATTACGTCTTCAGTACGGGGCCGGGTATCACTTTCTACAGTTCGACCAATATGAAGGACTGGAAGCCCGAGGGCCCCGTGTTCAAGGAGCCGCCGTCGTGGGCCAAACGCGCGGCGCCGACTTTCGACGGCCATATCTGGGCGCCGGATGTGCAGTTCCATAACGGTAAATATTATTTGTATTATTCGGTGTCCGGATTCGGTAAAAACACATCGGGAATAGGCGTCACGGTCAACAAGACGCTCAATCCCCGCTCGCCGGACTATCGCTGGGAAGACAAGGGCATGGTGCTGCAGTCGGTGCCGATGCGGGACGACTGGAACGCCATCGATTCGAACATCATCGAGGATGAAAAAGGCGTGGCCTGGATGTCGTTCGGCTCCTTCTGGAGCGGACTGAAACTGGTCAAGCTGAACGACGCCTGGACCGGGTTGGCCGAACCGCAGGAGTGGCACGCGATCGCCAGCCGGACCGCCAATGTCGACGCGCCGGCCGGGAAGGACGCTGGACCGGGCGAGATCGAGGCGCCGTTCATCTTCAAGAAGAACGGCTACTATTATTTGTTCGCGTCGTTCGGCCTGTGCTGCCGCAAGGGCGACAGCACCTACAACGTCGTCGTCGGCCGCTCGACATCGGTGACCGGGCCTTACGTCGACAAAAATGGTGTCGACATGATGAAGGGCGGCGGTTCGCTGCTGATCGCCGGCGACAAGGACTGGAAAGGCCTGGGCCACAACAGCGCCTACACGATGGACGGCAAGGACTATCTGGTGCTGCACGCTTACGAGACCGCCGACAACTATCTGCAAAAGCTGAAGATCATGGAAATGAAATGGGATGCGAAGGGATGGCCGACGGTTGACCAGGCCGACTTGAACAAGTACCGCAGCACGCAGCTGCCCGTCAAATAATGGCGGCGGCCACCCACAAGCCGGCGCGCCGGCGCACCTTGCGCTATGCCGCCACCGCGATGGCCGCGGCGGCGGTTCCGCCGATGGCCGGCGCCGCAACGCGCGCGGGTGCCGCCGCAGTGCCAGTGGATAAAGCGCCCGTGCGCCTGTTCCCGCTGTCGGCGGTGCGCCTGGCCGCCAGTCCCTTCCTGGAAGCCCAACAGACGGATCTGCGCTACATCATGGCGCTGAACCCGGACCGCCTGCTGGCGCCATTCCTGCGCGAAGCCGGCCTGACGCCGAAAGAGGCCAGCTACGGCAACTGGGAATCGACAGGACTGGACGGCCATATGGGTGGCCACTATCTGACCGCGCTGGCGCTGATGTTCGCCGCCACCGGCGATGAGGAAGTTCTCAAGCGCCTGAACTACTTTGTGTCGGAACTTAAGCGCTGCCAGTCGAGCAACGGCGACGGCTACATCGGCGGCGTGCCGGGCGGCGCCGCCGCATGGCGCGATATCGCGCAGGGAAAACTCCAGGCCGACGGTTTCTCGGTCAACGGTAAATGGGTCCCGTGGTACAACCTGCACAAGCTCTATGCCGGCCTGCGCGACGCCTATGTCTATGCCGGCAACCAGGACGCGCGCGCCATGCTTATCGCCTTGTGCGACTGGACGGTCGGGCTGATTTCGCACCTGAACGAAGAACAGATGCAGAACATGCTGCGCTGCGAGCATGGCGGCATGAACGAAGTGCTGGCCGATGTCTCGGAGATGACCGGCCAAAAAAAATACATGGACCTGGCGATCCGCTTTTCGCACCAGGCCATCTTGCGCCCGCTGGAGGATGGCAAGGACCAGCTGACCGGCCTTCACGCCAACACGCAAATCCCGAAAGTGATCGGTTTCAAGCGCATCGGCGACATCACCGGACGGCGCGACTGGCAGAAGGCCGCGCAGTTCTTCTGGCAAACCGTGCACGATCACCGTACCGTCGCCATCGGCGGCAACAGCGTCAAGGAGCACTTCCACGACCAGAACGACTTCTCGTCCATGATCGAGGAAGTCGAAGGCCCCGAGACCTGCAATACCTACAATATGCTCAAGCTTACCGGGTTGCTGTTCCTCGGAGACGCCAAGGGCAGCTACGCCGACTACTACGAGCGCGCGCTGTACAACCACATTCTGGGATCGCAGCGCCCGCACAGCGGCGGCTTTGTCTATTTCACGCCGATGCGGCCCAACCACTACCGCGTCTATTCGCAACCGCAGCAGGGCATGTGGTGCTGCGTGGGCTCGGGCCTGGAGAACCACGCCAAGTACGGCGAGTTCATTTACGCGCATCGCGGCGACAACTTGTATGTCAACCTGTTCATACCTTCGACCCTGAACTGGCGCGAGCAGGGCGTCTCCATTCGCCAGTCCAACCGCTTCCCGGATGAAGGCGGCAGCACCATCACCGTCAAGGGCAACAAGACCTTCACCTTGAAGATCCGTTATCCGGAGTGGGTGGAGCCGGGGGCGCTGCGCATTACCGTCAATGGCCGGCCGGTCGCCGCCAGTATCGGCGCCGACCGCTATGTCAGCGTCCGCCGGCAGTGGCGTGACGGCGACAAGGTCGATATCGCACTGCCGATGACAACCCGGCTCGAACAGATGCCGGACAAATCCAACTACTACGCGGTGCTGCACGGCCCCGTGGTGCTGGCGGCGAAGACCAATCCGTTCCCGGACGAGAAGCTGAATTTCCTGGCCGATGACTCGCGCATGGGCCATATCGCCTCCGGGCCGGTCAGCCCGTTGCAGGCCGCCCCGGTGCTGGTCGACGACAGTCCCGCGTTCGAAGGCCGCTTCAAACCGGTGTCGGGCAGGCCGCTGACGTTTGTCGCTCCCGGACTGGTGGAGGGCATGGATGGCAAGCAGGCCGCCACCTTTGTACCGTTCTTCCGGGTGCACGACTCCCGCTACATGGTTTACTGGCCGTATTCCACGGCGGCGGATCTGGCGGCCACGCGCGCCAAAGCCGCCGAGGACGAGGCGGCGCGGCTTGAGCTGGACGCGCGCACCATCGACCAGGTGGCGCCGGGCGAGCAGCAGCCGGAGTCGGACCACTTCTTCAAGGCCGAAGGCGGCGCATCCGGCCTGGCCAAGGGACGCCACTGGCGCCATGCGACCAACTGGTTCAGCTACGACCTGACCGACAAGAAGTCGGAGGCCCGCGCCTTGCGCCTGACATACTCGAAAGGGGATGCCGGCCGCAGGTTCGATATCCTGATCAACGGCCAGTTGTTGGCCGAGGTGAAGCTGGATGCCACGGCGCCGCAGGAGCTTTACACGGTGGATTACCCGATTCCGCCTGCGCTGGTCGCGGCGGCGGACGGGAAGCTGGTGGTCAAGTTCGTGGCCCGCAACGGCTCCGTGGCAGGTGGCCTGTACGGCCTGCGGCTGCTGCGTTGAGCTATTACTTCTGTCGTTGAATTGATACCGGAATCGATATCGCAATAGACCAAAATATCATTGGATAGATATTTGTGTTTCTCATAGTATATGATCGATAAAACCATAAAAATCTAATCTGGAGACCTTGCTATGACATGCAATCGCAGAACCGTACTCAAAGCCGGCGTCGCTGCGGCGATCGTCGCCGCCTTCGGCAGCGTCGGCCCGGCCTTCGCGGCCAAACCGTTGGTTATCGGCTTCTCGCAAGTCGGCGCCGAAAGCGAGTGGCGCACCGCCAATACCGTTTCGATCAAGGACGCGGCCAAGAAAGAGGGCATCACCCTCAAATTCGCCGACGCGCAGCAGCGCCAGGAGAACCAGGTCAAGGCGATCCGCTCCTTCATCGCCCAGCGCGTCGATATCATCGCCTTCTCGCCGGTGGTGGAATCGGGTTGGGATACCGTTCTGCGCGAAGCCAAGGCCGCCAAAATTCCGGTCATCCTGACCGACCGCGCCGTCAACGTCACCGACCAGTCGCTGTACGTGACCTTCATCGGTTCCGATTTCGTCGAAGAGGGACGCCTGGCCGCCCGCTGGCTGCTGGAACGCGCCAAGAAGACGCCCGACGCCAGCTTCAACATCGTCGAGCTGCAGGGCACCGTCGGCTCCGCGCCGGCGATCGACCGCCAGAAGGGTTTCGCCGAAGTCATCGCCGCGAATCCTAAGCTGAAGATCATCCGCTCGCAGACCGGCGACTTCACCCGCACCAAGGGCAAGGAAGTGATGGAAGCCTTCCTCAAGGCCGAGGGCAAGAAGATCAACGTGCTGTACGCACACAACGACGACATGGCCATCGGTGCGATCCAGGCGATCGAGGAAGCCGGCATGAAGCCGGGCAAGGACATTCTGGTGATCTCGATCGACGGCGTGCGCGGCGCCTTCCAGGCCATGGTCGCCGGGAAGATGAACGTGACCGTCGAATGCAACCCGCTGTTCGGCCCACAGCTGATGCAGATCGCGCGCGACGTCGCCGCCAACAAGCCGGTACCCAAGCGCATCACGGTGCAAGAAGGCGTGTTCCCGGCCGAGGTGGCGGCCAAGGAATTCCCGAACCGCAAATACTGATAGCCTCCCGCGATGAGTACATTAGCGCGAGCCGCGTCTTCGACAGCGCCGGTGCTGGAGCTGCGCGGCATCAGCAAAGCCTTCCCGGGCGTGCAGGCCTTGAGCGGCGTGGCGCTGAACCTGTATCCGGGCGAGGTCCATACGCTGATGGGGCAGAACGGCGCCGGTAAATCGACCCTGATCAAGGTGCTGACCGGCGTCTACGCGCCGGACCATGGCGAGATACTGCTCGACGGCCAGGCGATCTATCCGACGTCGACCCTCGATGCGCAGAACCTCGGCATCAGCACCGTCTATCAGGAAGTGAACCTGTGCCCGAACCTGTCGGTGGCGGAGAATATCTTCATCGGCCGCTATCCGCGCAAGTTCGGCGGCATCGACTGGCGCGGCATGCAGCAGCAGGCGGCCGAGCTGCTGGAGCGGATGCAGATCCGCATCGATGTGACCATGCCGCTGGCGCACTATCCGCTGGCGATCCAGCAGATGGTGGCGATTTCGCGCGCGTTGCTGGTGTCGGCCAAGGTGCTGATCCTCGACGAGCCGACCTCCAGTCTCGACGAGAAGGAAGTCGACCTGCTGTTCGGCGTACTGCGCGGCCTGCGCGAGCAGGGCATGTCGATTTTGTTCGTCACCCATTTCCTTGACCAGACCTACGCGATCTCCGACCGTATCACCGTGATGCGCAACGGCGAACGGGAAGGGGAGTACGCCTGCGCCGATCTGTCGCGGCTTGAATTGGTGAATAAAATGGTCGGTGCCCCGGCCGCCGCAGCGCCGGACACCGCATCCGTCGCTCCCGCGGCGAACGATGCCCCCGCCGCCGCGCCATCGAAACTCAAGGCGTTCCTCAGCGCACGGGGCCTCGGCCGCAAAGGTGCGCTGGCGCCGATGGATCTCGACATGCGCGAGGGCGAGCTGCTTGGCCTGGCCGGCCTGTTGGGCTCCGGCCGCACCGAGGCGGCGCGCCTGCTGTTCGGCGCCGACAAGGCCGACAGCGGCGCCATCACGATCGATGGCAAGGAACACAGCTTCAATTCGCCGCGCGACGCCATCGCCGCCGGCATCGGCTTCTGCTCCGAGGACCGCAAGCACGAAGGCGCGATCCTCGACCTGTCGGTGCGCGAGAACCTGATCCTGGCGCTGCAGGCGCGCACCGGCTTGCTGCGCGCGATCCCGCTCAAGCGGCAGCAGCAGCTGGCGGAGGACTACGTCAAGGCGCTCGGCATCAAGACCGCCAGCATCGAGACGCCTATCGGCACGCTCTCCGGC
>Ga0105244_10001199_pt1 | contig 21311 bp, 19 predicted proteins | sample KBSM44metaG_FD_80423 | JGI IMG/M metagenome (GOLD analysis project Ga0105244, IMG submission 80423) | Miscanthus rhizosphere microbial communities from Kellogg Biological Station, Michigan, USA - KBS M4-4 metaG | ecosystem: Host-associated > Plants > Roots > Rhizosphere > Soil | place... | reverse complement strand
GTCAAATTCGACATCGCCCAACTGATCGACAACGGCAACGCCGTCCCGGTCACGGTCTCTGTGGACAGCGATGTGGCGCAGGTCCGCGCCATCGCCATCTTCACCGAACGCAATCCGCAAACCGAAGTAGCCGTATTCACCCTGACCCCGCGCAGCGGCAAGGCAGAAGTCTCCACCCGCATCCGCCTCGCCACCTCACAGCGCCTGATGGCCGTGGCGCGTATGAGCGACGGCAGCTACTGGTCGCACGGCGTCGACGTCATCGTCGCACTGGCCGCATGCATTGAAGGCGAGGCTCCCTGATGGCCCGCGCCCTGATCCACATGCCAGCCAGCGCGAAGCACGGCGACGTCATCGAAATCCGCGCCCTGATCGGCCACCCGATGGAAACCGGCTACCGCGTCGGCGCGGACGGCAAACTGCTGGCGCGCGACATCATCCGCAAATTTGAATGCCGCTACAACGGCGAACAAGTCTTCGGTGCGGAGCTGCACCAGGCGATATCCGCCAATCCCTACATCGCCTTCTTCACACTGGCCACGGAAAGCGGCACGCTGGAATTTTCGTGGGAAGGCGACAACGGCTTCGCCCACACCGAGAAAATGAACCTGACAGTGAGCGCAGCATGAAGCGCCTGCTGGCCCTCGCCGCGCTGTGCCTTGCCGCCTTGGCCTCGGCCGCCGACGCACGCCGCTCCGGCGCAGAATTCATGAGCCCCGCCACCCAGGCCATGCAGCGCGACGACGCACAAAACCCTGCCATGCTGTGGATCGCCAGCGGCGAAGCGCAGTGGAACGCCGCCGCCGGCAGCAGCGCCAAATCCTGCGCCGCCTGCCACGGCGACGCCCGCACCAGCATGCGCGGCGTGGCCGCCCGCTTCCCCGCACTGGACGCGGGCAGCGGCAAAGTGGTGAACCTTGGCCAGCGCATCAACATCTGCCGCGAACGCAAACAACAGGCCGCCCCGTGGAGGCTGGAAAGCGAAGAATTGCTAAGCATGGAAGCCTACGTGGCCATGCAGTCGCGCGGCATGTCCGTATCGCCAGCGCAGGACCCAGCCACAAAAGCCGGCGCTGCACGCGGCAAGCAGCAGTACTTCCAGCGCATCGGACAACTGAACCTGTCTTGCGCACAGTGCCACGACCAGCAATGGGGCAAACGCCTCGCCGGCAGCACCATCCCGCAAGCGCATGCCAACGCCTACCCCATCTACCGCCTTGAATGGCAAGCGATGGGATCACTCCAGCGCCGCCTGCGCAACTGCATGAGTGGCGTACGCGCCGAAGTTCCGCCGTTCGGCGCACAAGAATTGATCGAACTGGAAGCCTGGCTCGCCGTGCGCGACCAAGGCATGAAAATCGAAACGCCGGGTGTACGCCCTTAAGGAGCCGACCGTGAAATTCCTGCTGATCGCCGTCATGTCCACCGCTGCAGGCAGCGCGCTTGCCGCGACGCCACCCATCACGCCCGGCGCACGCCTTGCCGCCACCTGCGTCGCCTGCCACGGCACCAACGGCGACACCAAAGGCAGCACGCTTCCCGCCCTCGCAGGCCAGCCGCAGCAAGCGCTATCGGCCAGCCTGCACGCCTTCAAAACCGGCAAGCGTGAATCGACCATCATGACGCAAATCGCCAAAGGCTATACCGACGAACAAATCGAGCAACTGGCTGCATGGTTTGCCGCGCAAAAGAAAACGGAGGCCGCCAAATGAAACGCCGCCAATTCATCCAGGCCACCGGCGCCAGCGCACTGCTGGCCGGCTGCGCCACCATCACCGGCCAAGCCAGACCGCACGTCATCGTCATCGGCGGCGGCTACGGCGGCGCCACCGCCGCGCGCTACGTGCGCATGTGGAGCGAGCACACCATCGACGTCACCCTGATCGAACCCAACGCCAGCTTCATCTCCTGCCCACTCTCCAACCTCGTGCTGGGCGGCTCCAGGCAAATCGCCGACCTCACCATGACCATGAAAGCGCAACACGGCATCCGCATCGTGCGCGACACCGTGGTCAGCATCGACGCCGACAAACGCACGCTGGCGCTGGCCGGCGGCGCGACGCTCAACTACGACCGCCTGATCGTCTCCCCCGGCGTCGATTTCATGTGGGACCAGCTGCCCGGCATGCTCAAACCCGGCGCGCAGGACAGCATCCTCCACGCATGGAAAGCCGGCGCGCAGACCACCGCCCTGCGCGCGCAACTGCAAGCCATGCCGGACGGCGGCACCTACGCCATGACCATCCCGCCCGCGCCATACCGCTGCCCGCCCGGCCCCTACGAACGCGCATCGCAAATCGCCTTCTACTTCAGCCGCCACAAGCCGAAATCCAAAGTCCTGATTTTGGACGCCAACGACGACGTGGTCTCCAAAGGCCCGCTGTTCAAAAAAATCTGGAAAGAGCGCTACGCCGGCATCATCGAATACCGCCCGTCGTTCCGCACCGCCGACGTGGATGCCGCCGCGCGCACCGCCTTCTCCGAACTGGGCGACAAGGTGCAAGCCGATGTGCTGAACGTGATCCCGCCGCAGCGCGCCGGCAGCATCGCCGTGCAGACCGGCCTGGCCAACGCCAACGGGCGCTGGTGCGGCGTCGACTTCCTCAGCTTCGAATCGACGCAGGCGAAAAACATCCACGTCCTCGGCGACGCCATCGCCGTGGCGCCGCTGATGCCCAAGTCCGCGCACATGGCCAATCAGCACGCCAAAGTCTGCGCCGCCGCCGTGGTGGACCTGCTCAGCGGCCGCGCGCCGTATGCGCATCCCATGCTGACCAACACCTGCTACAGCTTCGTCTCCGACAAGGACGTGATCCACGTCGCCTCGGTGCACGCCTACGACGCGGAAAAGAAAACGTTGTTGGTAGTCTCCGGCTCGGGCGGCGTGTCGTCCGCCGCGTCGGCGCTGGAAGGGGAGTATGCGATGAACTGGGCCCGCAACATCTGGGCCGACACGCTGGGTTAGCGGTAGCGCGCCATGATCTGGTCGATGCTGCCATCCTTGATGAGCGCATCGATCGCCTTGCTGACTTCATCGAACGGGATGGCGGATTTCTGCGAGAACGCGCACTGCGCCTTGTACGACGAGAACACCAGGTCCGCCCGCACCTTCAGGTCGGGATGGATGCGGTGCAGGTAATTCAGCGTGGCTTCGCCGATCATCGTGTAGGGTACTTTGCCGGCCACCATCTGCTCGATGTTCTTGTCCATGCTGGCCGCATCCACGCGCTTGAAGCGTTCACCCAACACCAGCTGCACGCGCGGATAGCGATAGCCGAGCACCGTGCCCACCGGCTTGTCCTTCAAATCCTTGAGTGAGCGAAGGTGCGGGGCATCGCTGCGGGCGGCGATCATCTCGGCGTCCGGCAGCAGCGGTGGGCTCCAGTTGTAGTCGCCGTCGATCCAGAACGGCATCACATAGCACATGCCATCGGCGCGGCCGCTGCTGAGCGCCGGCGTGACGTCGGGCGTGTCGGCGTTGAGATAAACCGCGCGCCGGCCCAGGCGCTGCGCCAGGGCGTCGCCCACATCCTTGACGATGCCGCCGCTGATGGCGCCATTCTGGAAACGCACGATCGGCATGGCCTGGTCGACGGGCGCCAGCATCACCAATTCTCCCGGTCCCGCGAACGCACAGGCGGAAGTCAGGCAGAGGGCGAGTGGCAGATGGCGGAGGTGGCGGGGCATGTGCTCCATTATAGCCGGGCAGCAGAGTTTGCCACGCGGCAAACGGGCGCTGGCTCTCGTGCAGATTAATTAGACTGCCTCGAAATATTGATCCCTTCTCTGGAGCCCATCATGACGCATACACTGACCGCCGTATTTGAAACCCGCGCCGAAGCGACGCTGGCGCGCAATGAACTGGTGCAGAGCGGGTACGACACCCAGCGCATCCAGGTCCACGATTCCGGCAGCGTGGCCGGCACCGCGCGCATCAACGACGATGCCTCCATCCTCGGCCAGGTCCAGCAAATCTTCAGCCAATTGATCGGCCGGGAGCACGCCGACCGCCATGTGTACGCTGAAGCACTTAACCGCGGCCACACCGTGCTGACGCTGGAAGCGGCAACGCTGGACGAAGCCGAACGCGCCGCCGATATCATCGAAGATTTCAACCCGATCGACATCGACGACCACGAAACCATGTGGCGCGCCAGCGGCTGGGGTGCGGATTCGCTGCAGACCAGCGTAGGCGCGCAGCAGCTGGCGCCTGAGCAGCACGGCATCCGTCCGCGCGAAGACGCGGTGGTGTTTGCGCGCGCCGAACAGGTAGCCACACCGGGCGCCCAGCAGCGCGGCTCCGTGGCCGATATTCCTCCGGCCGCCGCCGAAGCCGTAGCCGATATCCAGAGCACCATCCAGCGCAGCGGCATGCGCATCTACCCGCGCAACGAACCCAATCAGGACACGCTCAAGATCCTGCGCGGGAACGAGGAAGCCGAGGACGAGTACTTCCGCTCGCACTGGGAGAAAACCTACACCGGCGGCACCTACCAGGAATACGACCCGGCCTACCGCTACGGCGAATCGATGGCGGGCAACCCGGGCTACAAGGACAAGCCCTTTGGCGAGGTGGAATCCGAACTGCGCGTGACCTGGCAAGAACGCCATCCGCAATCAAGCTGGGACAAGTTCAAGGAAGCGGTACGACATGGGTGGGAGCGCATCACGAAGTAGGGTATTTGGCATTTGCGCGACAGTGCACCAGAAATTGTCTAATCTCAAAATCTGACGAATCCATCGTGACATTATCGGGGACTTGCGCGGCCTGTTTCGGGCCGGCCTCCCCGAGGGATGCCCACGATGGAAAAACTGCTGCCGTACTACGAACGCGAGTTGAGCATGCTGCGGCGCGCCGGCGCCGAGTTTGCGGGGCGCTATCCCAAGCTCGCCGGCAGTCTGCAGATTCGCGGCGAGACCTGCGCCGATCCACACGTAGAACGGCTGATCCAGGCCTCCGCCTTCCTCAACGCCCGCGTGGCCAAGCTGCTGGACGACGGCCACACCCACTTCACCGAAGCGCTGCTTGGCATGCTGTACCCGCACTACCTGCGGCCCATGCCATCGTGCTCGATCGCCCGCATCGACTACAGCGGTGCACGCGCCAATGAGATCAGCACTTGCAACGTGCTATCTCGTGGGACGGCGCTGAAATCGCTGGGGCAGGGCGCCGTGTCCTGCCGCTTCCGGACCGTCTACGACGCCACCGTGGCGCCGGTGGCGATCAGCGCGGCGTGGTTCGAGCCATACATCCAGACGCCAGCCTCGCTGTCGCTGCCGCAGGACGCCGGTTCCGCCATTTGCATCACGATAGAAAGCACCGCCGCCGGGCGCCCGCTGACCGCGCTGGGATTGTCGGCGCTACGCGTCTTCATCGACGGCGAAGCCTCGCTGACCGCCACCCTGCGCGACGCGCTGTTCACGCGCACAGCCTGTGCCTGCGTCGAGGCGAATGGACAGTGGCGCATGCTGGACCGCGTACCCCTCGCTTCCGTAGGCTTTGCCGACAATGAAGCGCTGCTGCCCGCCGCACCATCTGAACACAGCGCCTACCGGCTGCTGAGCGAATACTTCACCTTCCCCGAAAAATTCGACTTCTTCGATATCGACCTCGCAGCGTGCGCACTGGAAGACTGTACACGCTTCACCCTGCGCCTGGCATTGTCCGACGTGCGTCCCGATGCCCCCGCCGCCCGCATCCTGCGCGCGCTCACCGGCGCTAACCTGGTCCTCGGCTGCACGCCCATCGTCAACCTGTTCCAGCACCCGGCCACGCCGATCCGCATCACGCACGCCAGCAGCAGCTACCCGCTGATGCCCGACGAAATGCCCGGCAACGCCTGTGACATTTACAGCATCGACAGCGTGCAGCTGGTACGCAAAGCCCGCGATGGCAGCACGGTCACCGAATTCTTCCCCTACTACTCGCTGCGCCATGGCGATGGCGGCGAGCGCAAAGGCCGTTACTGGCAGGCCCAGCGCGATGAACTGATGACCGCCGGCCTGGAACATACCCTCTCGCTGGTCGACCGCGATTTTTCACCGCTGCGCATGGAAAGCGGCACCGCTGCCGTGCGCCTGACCTGCACCAACCGCAACCTGCCGCATGGCCTGCAATACGGCCGCGCCGGCGGTGACCTGAGCACCGAAAGCCCGATCGGCAGCTTCCCCATCCGCATGCTGCGCCGGCCCACGCTGTCGTACAGGTCATCGGCGGACCACTGGGGACTGATCGCCCAGCTGGCGCTGAATCACCGCTCGCTCACGCAGGAAGGCCTGCCTGCGCTGAGCGCCATGCTGCGCCTGCACGCGCAGCAGGACAGCGCCGTCTCGCAACGCATGATCGACGGCGTGACCGCACTGTCGCACCGTCCTGCCACCGCATGGATCCGGCAGGCGCAAGGCAACGCCTACCTGCGCGGGATTGAAGTGCAGGTATCGCTGGACGAGGAAGCGTACGCCGGCACCGGCATCCACGCTTTCGTGCAAATACTGGATCACCTGTTTGGCCTGCACGTGCACCTGAACAGTTTTACGCGGCTGGTCGTGCTATCTCACCTGAGCGGAAAGGAGTTGATGCGATGCCCACCTCGCAACGGCGCTTTGACTCTGGCCTGATCGACAGCCTGCTGAACACACCGCAGCGGTTTGAATTCTTCCAGGCGGTGCGGCTGATCGAGCACTGGCGGCCGGGGAGCATCCGCTTCCGTAACCGGCTGGCGATGAGCTTCCCCACGCACCAGCTGGAAAACATCAGCAGCGATGAAGGCAGCGTGCGCGTGACGCCGGCCTTCATGGGCATGCTGGGTAGCCAGGGCGTGCTGCCGCTGCACTACTCGGAACGCATCGGGCGCTACGAACGAAGCACAAACGACGGCGGGCCGAGGGCCTTTCTCGATGTGCTGTCGCATCGGCCGCTGGCACTGTTCTATCAGGCGTGGGCGCGCTATCGGCCGGATGAAGACGCAGGCTTCCTGAACGCGCTGACGGCGCTGGCCGGGACGCATCTCGAACATGAACTCATCGAACGCGAAACGCTGGCCTTCTACGCCGCGCAGATCCGCAGCAGGGCGGTATCCGCGCCGGTGATGGCAGGCGTGTACTCGGAATACTTCGACGTGCCGTTCGCCGTGCAGCAGCTGGTCGGCGAGTGGCAAGCCTTGCCGGTGGAAGACCAGGCACGCCTTGGCAAGGCTAACGCCAGCCTCGATGGCGGCGTGATGCTGGGAGAACGCATCTACCGCTGCGACGCGCGCGTGCGCCTGCGCATCGGGCCTTTATCGGCCGAACAGTACGAGGATTTCTTGCCCGGCGGCGACGGCGCGCGGCAGCTGTCCGCGATGCTGGACCTGCATTGCGGCGTGGGCGTGACCTACGAAGTGTGCCTTGTCCAGCGGGCCGAAGACGCACAGGTCGCATGCCTTGATGCCGATAGCCGCCTGGGCGTGAACGCCCGTCTGCTCAGCACACCACCAGCGCACGACAGCGAAGAATTAATGTACCTGCTGCACAGCTAAAGGGAGAGATTGTGGAAAGCGACAACGACTTCTTCGGCTTCATGGCGCTGGCCAAGGAGCTGGTTACCAGCAACCGGCCATTGCGCCTGCGGCTCGACCTGCCGGGCGGCCTGAATGACGACATGCTACTCCCGCAGCGCGTATTCGGATCGGAGAGCGTGTGCGGCGGCGTGGAGTATCGCGTGCTGTGCGTCTCGGCCAGCGTGCACCTGCCGCTGAAAGAAATGATCGCCGTGCCGGCCGCACTGCAATTCGTCACCGACCGCGGCGACTTGCGCAGCGTGTGCGGCATAGTCACCGAAGCCAGCTCCGGCGACAGCGACGGTGGCCTGGCCAGCTATCAGCTGGTGCTGCGCGATGCATTGTCCGTGCTGGAAAAGCGCATCAACACGCGCGTGTTCCGCAACATGGACGAAGTGGAAATCGTCCAGCGCATCCTGAACGAATGGCGGCATAAAAGCCCCATCCTCGGCACCTGCTTCCGCCACGAAACCGACGAAGCCTTCGGCCAGCGCGAATATCCCAAGCGCGAATTCACCATGCAGCACAACGAATCGGATGCCGCGTTTATTCGGCGCCTGCTTAAGCGGCGCGGCATCGGCTGGTACTTCCGCTCCGAAGGTGAGGACGGAGCGCCGATGCACACGCTGGTGCTGTTCAACAGCGCGGACAGCCTGCGCGAAAACGCCGCAGGCACCATCCGCTACCACCGTGACGCCGCCACCGAGGAGCGCGACACCATCACCTCGTGGAGCGCGGTGCGCAGCTTGCAGCCGGGCGTGGTCACGCGGCACAGCTGGGACTACCGCAACCCGCAAGGCCGCGACTTCATGATGGCGGAAGCCAGCAGCGGCGTTGATCAAGGCGCGAGCGGCAACGAACTGGCCGCAAGCCTGGACGACTACCAGATTCTGATGCCGCACGCCGGCGACGACAACGAAGACCTGTGCCGCCTCGGGCAAGTCAGCATGAACCGGCACGACTACGAATCCAAATGCTTCCACGGCGAAGGCAGCGTGCGCGATCTGTGCGCGGGCGAATACTTCACGCTGAGCGAACATCCGGAAGTGGACGACCACTCGCCCGAGGATCGCGACTTCGTCGTCACCGCTTTGCAAGTGACGGCGCAGAACAACCTGCCGAAAGCCCTGGCCGCGCGTGTGGAACGCCTGTTCACCCGCAGCCGCTGGATGGCCGGCGCGCAGGAGCTGCTAATGCAGAGAGACGTGATCGACAAAGTGGAAAGCGGCCCGCTGCGCATGCACGTCCAGTTCACCGCCGTGCGGCGCGGCGTGACCATCGTCCCGGCATACGACGCGCGCACCGATCTGCCGCAAGCCCAGATGCAAAGCGCCATCGTGGTCGGCCCGGAAGGCGAGGAAGTGCATTGCGACCAACTGGGCCGCGTAAAAATCCGCTTCCCCGGCACCCGCGCCGAGGACCACGAAGAAGCCGCCGGCGCCGGCGCATCGGACACGCAAACCGATTCCGCATGGGTGCGCGTCGCCTCCAACTGGGCCGGCAATGGCCCGGGACCATTCCAGCAATGCGGCACCATCGGCCTGCCACGCGTCGGCACCGAAGTCTTGGTCGCCTTCCTCGGCGGCGATCCCGATAAACCGGTGATTGTCGGTCAACTCTATAACCAGGACGGAATGCCGGCGGCCCTAAGCAGCGCAGGTGACCTGCCAGGCAACCGCTACCTATCGGGCTTAAGAAGCCGGGAAGTACAGGGCGGCCGCGCCAGTCAGCTGCGGTTTGACGACACCAACGGCGAGATTAGCGCGCAGTTGGCGAGCGATCACGGTACCAGTCAACTGAATCTGGGCTGGTTGTCTCAGCCACGAGCTGACGGACAAGGCGAGCAGCGGGGCGCCGGCGCGGAGCTGCGCAGTGATATGAGCGTGGCAGTGCGAGGTGAGCAGGGGGTCTTGATTACTGCCGAGTCTGCGGACGCGAAGACAGGGAAGCATCTGGAACGTTCCGAATTGATCCGCATAGCAGAAGGCCTCCAGAAGCTAGTTTCGAAACTAGGGGAACAGGCAGAGCAACATGCGGGGGACCAAGCCCCAAGTGAGGATTTGTCAGACCTGATCGAAAAGCTGAAGAGTCTCGACGATAGCGGCGCACCAATTGTCGCGATTAGCGGACCTGCTGGCCTAATTTGCACGAGCACGCGAAATATTGCACTGGGGGCTGCTACGACGGTAGACATTGTCAGCGCAGCAGCAATGTCCTTGGCATCGGGGGAGACTACGTCCGTGCGTTCGGTCGATGCCATGAGTTTGTTTGCTAATGCAGGCGGTATTAAGGCAACTGCAGCTAGTGGGAAAGTGGCCCTGCAAGCCCAAGATGACGAGCTACAGCTCTTGGCAAAAAAGGTGGTTGAGATCATCAGCAATACAGACTGGATCACGATCAAGGCGAAGAAGGGAGTTCGCATAAATGGCGGTGGCACCGAACTGGAGCTGAGTGCTGGCGGCATCAAGGGCTACACCTCAGGCAAGCATGAGATGCACGCTGCTGATCACCAGACGTTTCCCGGCCAAAGTCGCAGCCAGTCTTTTGCTGGAGATAAAACTCCTCACAAAATATGCGTCCCGTGCCTGTTGATTGCCGCCGACGCCCATAGTCCATTGGTTAAATCAGGAACTTAATCATGGCCTCGACATATATCCTCATCGACACTACGTTGATCGGAAACCTATCCAATAGACCGTGGATAAAGAAGCGTCGCAGGCCTAGCTGGGTTGCTGCCCTCTACGGGCGCGAGGGGATTTCTGTTAGTCCAATCCTGGTTGATATTGAGCGCGCGATCGTTTGCAATGCCATCGACTCCGTGATGGTACTAGTCAACGCTGCTTATCCTCAACTAGGGATCTCATTCATCGAGACAGAGCTGACTTTGGTTGAGCTACACAACCATCTTCAGGAATTTATCTACGTTAGGACGGAAGACGACACTGAATTGACGTTGCGATTTGCAGACTGCGCGGTATTGCCAACCTTGGCTACCGTCTTGGTGAAAGAACAGTGGTCAGCTATCGTAGCGCCTTTTAAGAGCTGGAGAATTCATGGACGTGATGGAAAACTGAAGTCCCTGTCAATCTACGCAGCAGATGGCGTGCTCGAGCCTCCTTTGTTATTGAGTCGGACCCAAGTTGCCTTATTCCACGAGGCCATGAGAACGGACCAGTTGCTCGCGAACTTGCGCAAGATGAGACCCGGGCGACCTTTTGAGTATTCAAGTTTGACGGCATTCGAGTACGCCAATCAGGCACGTCAGATATGGCTATCAGCCGGTCATGAAGAGGGCACCGAACTCTTGCTGTTCGCCCGCGACGTTTTTGATACCGACGGACGATTGTTGCGCCACGTGGCGCTGAATGAAATATTGTCGCAGCCAGACCCCGTATTGCGACGCAAGGATCTACAGCGCTTAGCAGGTCTGGCTTGAGCGATTTCTAAATTATGAAGAAATATTTAACCCATGCTCTGGTTGTCGCGATGATCGGTATCGGTATCGTGATCTGGCTCTGGTACTCCAAAACTTCCTTGTCTTCGGGAGAGGACCTAGTCCCAACTAGCATTATTGGGGTTCAGCACCTTGGATACGGTTATCTCATCTCGGACTTTTACGTTGATAAGTATGGCGGAGGCACTATACCTAGAACAGGCGGCGGTGGCTCAATGGTTTGTTGCGTCATTCTCCCGCCGAAATGGCGGCCGGGACTGACAGTGGAAATTAGGTGGCGAGTAGAGGATTGGACTCGCGAGAACCGCGCGCAAATAGATGCGGGAAACTATGCGAGCGTGACCGAAAAGGGAATTTATTTAGCTCAGGTGCCTGTAGAGAAGTACGAGGAACCACATGATGTGTATGTCCACTTTTTCTCGAGAGGTCGGGTCCGCGTGGTATCCACGATGTATTCGGTGCTTAACCCTTTGCACCCGGTGCCTTATGGCCTGGTGCACAGTGACTCGATGGCCACTGCAGGATGGCCAATCAAAGAAATGTTCTCCCAAGCCGAATTGCAGGAAATGAAGAAGAGGAGCAACCCATGGAAGTGAAGGATTTCAGCGGAAAATTTTTTATAACGCGAACGGCTCCGATTAAAAGCATTAAACCGCCGCGACCTGTGTCCTTTCCGACCGCAGCCGCTTGTGAAGCGGCGCTCCAGATTGGAATTTTTTTTGATGGAACCGGTAATAGCCTGGCGCCGAAATCAGGTTCTTCAGCTCGCTCTAACATAGCGAGACTGTACGGAACTTATCCTAACGAGCCGACGGCTGGCAGTTATTCAATACACGTCCCAGGTTTGGGAGTGCCGTTTCCTTTGATCGGCGAGTACGACGAAACTAGACTGGGTGGTGCATTTGCGAGCGGGGGAGATGGACGAATTGTCTACGCTATTTTACGGGTCATTGACGCTTTACATCGAAGTCTCTTTGCAACAGAAATGTTTGGCAAAGATCGAATTAGAGCCTTATGCGCCGCTACGCCTTCAGATTCCGAGATCAGGATTGTTGAGCAATTAGGACTGCATGGCAATTTGGTTGACGACGACAAAGGAGTTCGGCGGGCAAAGTTCTTAGCAGTATGTCTGGATGACATACGAAACAGAATGCAGAATACGAAGAACGTCCCTAAGATTTGTTCGTTTTCTTTAGACGTTTTCGGATTTTCTCGTGGGGCGACAGAAGCCCGAGTCTTTTGTCATTGGATGAATGATTTGTTGAGTAAGTCGTCATTGGCGGGGGTTCCAGTTCGATTTCGCTTTTTAGGTCTGATGGATACTGTTGCCTCAGTGGGCATTGTGGATGGATTGACAAACCGAAGAGAAACAGGCGGACACTCCTGCTGGGCATTGCCCAACGTATTACGAATCTTACCGAGTGTCGAAAATTGTGTTCACCTCGTTGCTATGCATGAATTGCGGAAGAGCTTCCCCCTCGATACGGTTTCAATTGACGGTACGATTCCTCCTAATTGCATAGAGTTCGCTTATCCAGGATCTCACAGCGATGTTGGCGGAGGATATGCTTCTGGGGAGTTGGACGTTTCTGACAAGGACTCTCTTAAGCTTTCACAGATACCACTGAATCATATGTTTGATTGCGCGGTAAGTTCAGGCGTTCCCCTATCCAAGGGGCTTTTATCTGCTGCTGATAAAGATATGTTCGCGGTTGATAATGACTTGAAAAAAGCTTTCGATCAGTTTCTTCATGACTCTACCGAGGTTCCACGCTCCTTAGGTGACTGGGCGCTTCCATATCTAGTGTGGCGTTGGCAAGTAAGGCAAACCTACCAGAATACTGAGCAAATCCAGAAAGCGAACACTGAGGACCGCGGCCTTCTTTGGGACGCCAATCAGTATTTCTGTCTGTCCGATGAGCAAATCAAGAACTCGCGAGCTTACGCTGAAATATCGTCTCAGCAAACGCGGTCTTTTAGCCGAAGTGATACTCAAGTAGGGTTGCTGCATCTTGAGATGGAGGCTCCTGCATTACGTGCTCGTATCGCAGCCCTGCCTAAAATTTCCCCAACGCTGGCGGAATTTTTCGACAAGTTTGTGCATGATTCTGTTGCTGGTTTTCGCAAGCAATTCGTGGAGGCTTCTGGGCACTGGCGCTATCGTCGAGTGTTCCGTGGTTCAGCAACGCCTTACATTGGATAGAGGACTAGAGAGATGAAGAACAGCAAAGGTAAGGGCGTAATCCGGTTGGGTGATCAGACTACCCACGGTGGGAAAGTCATCTCTGGCCAAGCGACTTTCAAGGTTCTTGGTAAGACCGTTGCGGTAGAGGGGGACATAACGATGTGCCCCCAGTGCAAAGGCACTTTTCCTATTCAGCCGGCAAGCAGTGAGCGTCGCCACAATGATCGTCCTGTTGCGTATGACGGTGACACGGCCGCATGTGGAGCGCGGCTTCTCTCAACAATCTGATAATCGTAAGTCAAGTTAGATCATAATCGCTTCGTATCATAACCGCTTTTCTCGAGTAAAAACTGCGGATTACTCGCCTGCTATCTTCACGAGAAGCAGGCTTATCCAATATGATTACAAAGTCCCCCAGCGCCGGGCGCCGATTGTTGATTTCAACGACTGGAAGTGTGGGCTAGACTTCTTCACCAGAACCAATCGGAAGTGATTGTTCTTCAGTTTACTCCGTTGCATCACCAACACGTCACCCCCCTGTGCGATGCTATGAATAGGGCCGAGCTGATCGGTGAGCCGTGCTTCGGGCGAACGAGTGTCATGCCAAGACTGGTACTGATACCGAGTATTTACAGCAGTCAGGAATCGCTCGCCCTCATACAAGTCGGCATTAACCCGTTGATCGATCGTAGGCTGTGACGATGAGGTTGTGCCTGCCAGCGGCGGAAAGTATTGTCTGAGCGACTTCGGTATCACTACTCCCGCTTGGTGTCCCTTGCCTTCGCCAGTATCATTTTTAGCCAGTACTTTGAAGAAGGGTGGTGCCCATTCCGCGGATTGAAACAAATGATTGAGCTTCATGGTTGTGTCCTTTCAGATAATTAAGCTTCTTCGACACTTTCAATTGCTGCCCCAGAATTGTCTGGGAACAGCACGCGTTGTGGTTGAGCCGGCTTTTGAGGCGCAGGCTGCTTCGGAAATTCGATCATGTTTTCGGTGTCGGCAATCTGGCGAAACTCAACATGTTCGTACAAAGCTAAAGCGGCCTTAGCGATATCGTTGACGCGCCACTGTGCGCGGCGCTTGTTTTTGGCTGGGTCCTTCGCGTGCAGCTTTGGCGCAGGGTCCAGATAGATCACCCCAGTGTTAATCGCTCGCAGTAGCTTTTCTGCAGTCGTGTCACGGCACCACATGACTGTGCCTCCGTAGGTAATGAGGTGTTCGTAGCCTTGCGAGTATTCATCGTGATCGGTATTAGTCGCCTTGGACGCGGGGATATAGACGACCTCGTTGTGTTTCGCCCCCCAGCAGTTCATCAAGCGTTCCAGACTCCACGATGCTGCGACTTCGCCGGCGCGGCCGATGAGCGCAACATCAATACTGTCCAGCTTTGGCGTGAGTGGCGTATCCGGGTTATACGGATAAGCACGAACTTCGCCATCTGGATCCATGCGGGACTCGCGTACCTGGAGCGTTAACCCTGATTTCGAGCACACTTCATTAGCGCGATGTAGTCCGGTGAGACGGTAGTCGCCGTCGCTGTCCAGATAGCCGTAGGTCTTCATAAAATTAGAGAAATCTTTGGTGTAAATTCCACCATCCGGTTCCGGTGTGAACAGCGTTACTTTCGGCTTCGTGTGCGTCTTCAGCTCGATACCGAACAGGTCTCCATCTTTGTTGGAGTTGGGGACAATCCCGAGTGCGTGCTCCAGCGTGTAGCCGCATACTTGAGTGCCGGAGAACGGCAAGGTCTGACCAAATGCATCAAGCCTGCAACCGCGAAGTGGACGGCCCACGACAGCAGCAAGTTTTGCAGCTAGCGCTTCAGTACGGTTCTGTTCGATTTTCAGGCGCTTGCATGCTGGCGCGCGCTCGAATCCGGGCAAGCTTTTGATCTCAGTTTCAAAGCCATTGCTCACGTCGATGCATACGATGCCAACGCATTTGCCTCGTGGCAGTCGGGCGAGCACCAGCAATCGCTTAGCATCTGGGTTCAGTTTGGTGAAGTTTACGGACAGGGACTGAGGCATTGAGCCATCAATCGCCTGGAGGCCCGATAGACGTGCTTCAGGGTACTGCGTGTAGATGATGGCCTTTACGCGACGCGCTTTGACCTCCGATCCGTCGCGACGCAACCATGCAAAATCATTGAACACCGCCTCGGGGATTCTTTTGCCAGGCGCGGAACGATCTTTTGTTCCACTGCTGCTTTCGCCGCGTTCAGACAGTGTCACGTCGAACAAGTCGAAAATCACACCAAAGTCCGACGCGATGTAGATTTGATTTTTGTCGTTTGCGTTTTTAGGAAGCATTTTCAGGAATGCTTCGTCGGCGCCGATGACTGACAGGAGGCCAGTCAGCTCAGAGAGTGAGGCGACGGGATGTTCGAATTCCGATGGCAGATTTGTGATCGAGGTGTTCATCTTTTCTCCTGTGCAAGGACCTCAAGATAGCACAAGAGAAAGATGAAAAGCGGAAAAATTTCCTTAAAATATGGATGTTTGACCTCTCGACAAAAATTAAGTTATTGAAAGATAAGTTAATTTTCTTAATTTACTAGGAGTTGCGGCGGTCCAGCCGGGTGTGGTTGCTAAGATACATTATTCGCCTAAATGCCTGATTTCCGCGCTAGGGTGCTCGTTGAACGAGGAGCGGATCCATGTGGTGATGCGATCTCCCAGTTCCTCCGCGTCCCACTTTAGCCGACCTTTTAACGCGCATTCCCACACGCAAAGAACACGCCAACCTGACGCCAGCAGTGCTTGGGTGTCGCGAGAGTCGCGCTGTCGATTTTGCGAGATTTTTGTTAGCCAGAACTCTCTGCGTGAAGTCGGGAGTTTGAACAGATAGCAGTTGTGACCATGCCAGAAGCAGCCGTGAACAAAGATGGCTACGCGATACTTCGGCAGGACAATATCTGGATTGCCAGACAGTGTTCTGACATGAAGGCGAAAACGGAAGCCTCTTGCGAAGAGGAGTTTTCGAAGGGTGAGCTCGGGAGAGGTGTTCTTACCCCGAATCGCACGCATGTTCCGACTGCGGCGTTCGGGGCTGTGAACATCAACCATTATTACGCTGCGAGCTTAGTATTGTTTCGCGGCTGTTGAATGTTCAGTTGTTTTGCGCGGACGATGCGATCTTTCATTAACTTCGCTACCGCTGCAAAAACGGGAACCACAACTGAGTTACCGAACTGCTTGTAAGCCTGGGTGTCTGAGACTGGAATCCGGAAGTTTGACTCGCCTGGAGCATCGTAGCCCATGAGGCGTGCGCACTCCCTTGGGGTCAGTCTGCGAGGGCGATTCTCAATGTTCTTCTTGTGTTCAAAATCGAGCTCGGGGTTGAAGCCGCGATCCACAAGAATTTCCGAGCCGTCCTTGTAGTAACGTGCAGACAGAGTGCGAGTCACTTCATGAGGCTTAACGAGGCCATAGCCAAAACCGTTTCCTTTGGCTTTGTGCTGAATCGAATAGTTGTACAAGTACTGCCACAACTTAGGCGTCAAAATGTAATTTGGTTGTACATCTTTTTCGAGGATATCTCCTAGCGATGGCTTCTGTTTTGGGTAAAGCCTCGCGACATCTTTCAGGGTGAAGCCTTCATGCACATTCAGATCTTTGCGGAAGCCGACCAGTACTATACGCTCTCGGTGTTGAGGTACGAAGTGCTTACCGTCGATGATCTTGTAGTCCTCTTTGCCGCTGCTCTCTGCATCAGCTACCCAATACCCAAGTTCATCCAACGCGTTCATGATGACGCGGAAGGTATTCCCTTTGTCGTGACTCTTCAGATTTTTGACGTTCTCAAGTACAAACGCTACAGGGCGCTTTGCAGCGATGATCCTCGCTACATCAAAGAAGAGAGTGCCTTGTGTATCACATTCGAACCCGTGCTTTCTCCCAAGAGAATTCTTCTTGGAGACGCCGGCAATCGAGAACGGCTGACATGGAAAGCCCGCCAGGAGCACGTCATGATCAGGCACATTCTCGCGAATAAATTCGTATGCCTCATCTTCAGAGACATTTGGATTTGCACTCAGCGTCACTTCGCGGATGTCGGAGTTGAACTTGTGGTGCAACGGGTCACTGTAATGATTGGCTTTGTAAGTTCGGACTGCGTATGGATTCCATTCGCTAGTGAATACGCATCGCCCACCTGCCTCCTCAAAGCCTTTACGAATGCCCCCAATTCCGGCAAACAGATCGATGAAGTCGAAGTCATGAATTTTGCGACGAGGAGCTTTAGGAATTAGGTTCTGCAGATGGGTAAATTCGGCCTCACTAAGGCTTAGTGCGCTTCGCCCGTCGACACAACGTTTAACAGCATCGCGAGTCCATGCACCCGGCGAGATCCCATTCAGGTGCTCAGCGACGTATTTGGAATCATAGCTCTCGAGCACTTGGTTTAGTAGTGCTAGATCATCACTATTGGAAATCATGTTTTTTCTCTGAAATTTACGCGCGATGCAGGGATCTTACTTCTATCATGGAATGTTACGGGATAACAAGACGGCAGGGAAAGTCTGCGATAAGCATTATACTGTATGTTAAACCAGTGCTGTCGCGTTCTATTGAGAGTGTCGTGCGAGATGGGAGACGATAGGTCGCCTAAGTTGTGGTACGTGTCAGGAGGGTGAAAAGGCCGCAGGCGCGGCCTTAGAGCGAATTACCATTTACGTGCGTATGCCTTCCTTACTGATGTATTAATAAAACTGCCAAGCCCACGGCCCGCTTCCGCTAAGACATGCATCCTTTGAATATTTGCCGCACCTGCACTCTGGTCATTATAGAGATAAGTGGTAGTACTAAATTGGACAGTAATTGAACCATCGCCCATCTCATAGGCTATTACGCCCGAATTTCCATTGAGATTCTTGTATGCCTTCATAACATCTCCTATCGAGATCCCTGATTTGACAAAAATGCAACCAACCTCTTGTAAATATAAAATGCATTGAGGTACTCAGAAGATATACCGAAAGTACATTTTCAACAATGATCTTTTTGTTTGAAGGAATGTGCACATAAAAAAAGCGACCTCAAAAGGTCGCTTTTAAAAGATGCTTATTTGACAGTTAAACGTCGATATTCCCCGCACGCAGCGCATTCGTCTCAATAAACGCCCGGCGCGGTTCCACATCATCACCCATCAGCGTAGTGAAGATCTGGTCCGCAGCAATCGCGTCTTCGATCTGCACTTTCAGCAGGCGGCGGACGGTTGGGTCCATGGTGGTTTCCCACAGCTGTTCCGGGTTCATCTCGCCCAGACCTTTATAGCGCTGTTTCGACACCACGCGCTCCGATTCGTCACGCAGCCACTGCATCGCCTGGTGGAAGTCGGTCACGGCCGATTCCTTGGTGCGCTCGCCTTCGCCGCGGCGCACGTAGGCGCCCGGGCCGATCAGGCCGGTAAAGGTGGCGGCCGCTTCGGCCAGCACGCGGTAATCGGCGCTTTCCACGAAGTCGGCGTCGATCGAGCTGACTTTGACGTTACCGTGGTGCATACGCTCGATCCACAGCTGGTGCTTCTCGTTGAGCTCGTCCGAACGCACGGTGACTTTGACCGCGATGTCGTTGATGTTCTGTTCCAGCGCGCGGGCCGAGGCTTCCGAGGCTTCCAGCGTGCTCATGTCCAGCGTTACGCCGGTCATGATGGCGGTCAGCGCGGCGCGGTCGATCACGCGGGTCAGGCGCGTCATGATGACGTTGGACAGGTTGAACTGACGCACCAGCTCGCTCAGCGCTTCGCCCATGATCGGCTCGGCGCCTTCGCGCGGGGTCAGCACGGCGGTGTTGAGCGCCACATTCATCATGTAGGTGGCTTCTTCCGCGTCGTCCTTCAGGTAGCGCTCGTCGCGGCCGGCCTTCACTTTGTACAGCGGCGGCTGGGCGATGTAGACGTGGCCGCGTTCCACCAGCTCAGGCATCTGGCGATAGAACAGGGTCAGCAGCAGGGTGCGGATGTGGGCGCCGTCGACGTCCGCATCGGTCATGATGATGATGCGGTGGTAGCGCAGTTTTTCGACGTTGAATTCGTCCGGGCCGATCGAGGTGCCCAGCGTGGCGATCAGGGTGGTGATCTGTTCCGACGACAGCATCTTTTCGAAGCGCGCCTTTTCCACGTTCAGCACTTTACCGCGCAGTGGCAGAATCGCCTGGAATTTACGGTCGCGGCCTTGCTTGGCCGAGCCGCCTGCGGAGTCACCCTCGACGATGTACAGTTCGCACAGCGCCGGGTCGCGTTCCTGGCAGTCCGCCAGTTTCGACGACAGGCCCAGGCCGTCCATCACGCCTTTGCGGCGGGTCAGGTCGCGGGCCTTGCGGGCCGCTTCGCGCGCGCGCGCCGCTTCGACGATTTTGCCGCAGATGATCTTGGCGTCGTTCGGCTTTTCCATCAGGTAGTCGGACAGGGTCTTGGCGACGATCTCTTCGACCGGGCCGCGCACTTCGGACGACACCAGCTTGTCCTTGGTCTGCGAGGAGAATTTCGGCTCAGGCACTTTCACCGACAGCACGCAGGTCAGGCCTTCGCGCATGTCGTCGCCGGAGACTTCGACCTTGGCTTTCTTGGCGAAATCGTTCTCGTCGATGTATTTGTTGATGACGCGGGTCATCGCCGCGCGCAGGCCGGTCAGGTGGGTGCCGCCGTCGCGCTGCGGGATGTTGTTGGTGAAGCACAGCACCTGTTCGTTGTAGGCGTCGTTCCATTGCATCGAGACGTCGACCGAGATGTTGGTGTTCTGGTCCGACATGCGTTCGCCGGTGGCCTGGAACACGGTCGGGTGCAGCACCGTCTTGGCTTTGTTGATGTATTCGACGAAGCCGCGCGTGCCGCCTTCGAAGGCGAAGATTTCTTCCTTGCCGTTGCGCTGGTCGGTCAGCTTGATGTTGACGCCGTTATTCAGGAACGACAGTTCGCGGATGCGCTTGGCCAGGATTTCGTAGTGGAATTCGACGTTGCCGAAGATGGTTTCGTCGGCCCAGAAGTGGACGTCGGTGCCGCGCTTGTCGGTTTCGCCGATGACCTTGATCGGGGAGACGGCGAAGCCGTCCTTCATTTCCAGTTCGCGGTTGACCGGCACGCCGCGGGCGAATTCCATGAAGTGGACCTTGCCGTCGCGGCGGATGGTCAGCTTGAGCGTTTTCGACAGGGCGTTGACGCAGGAGACGCCGACGCCGTGCAGGCCGCCCGAGACCTTGTACGAGTTCTGGTCGAACTTGCCGCCGGCGTGCAGTTCGGTCATGACGATCTCGGCGGCGGAGCGCTTCGGATCGTGCTTGTCGTCCATCTTCAGGCCGGTCGGCACGCCGCGGCCGTTGTCGGTGATCGAGATCGAGTTGTCGGAGTGGATGGTGACGTGGATTTCGGTGCAGTGCCCGGCCAGCGATTCGTCGATCGAGTTGTCCAGCACTTCGAACACCAGGTGGTGCAGGCCCGTGCCGTCCGAGGTGTCGCCGATGTACATGCCGGGACGTTTGCGTACTGCTTCCAGACCTTCGAGGATCTGGATCGATGCTGCGCCGTATTCTTCGGTCGGTACCACTGGGGCTGGATTCTCTGCTGGGATGGCGGACATGGACTGCTTTCTCTGTTTATCTGTTGCTGGTGTTGATTGGGGCCTGCTGGGTGGGCGGATTAGCCGAAGGCGTAATCCGCCACCTCTTAGATCCGCATCGGCATAACGACATATTTGAAATCGGTGTTATCCGGAATCGAGATCAACGCCGACGAGTTCGAATCACCGAGGGCGACATTGATCTGGTCGCACTTGAGGTTGTTCAGCACGTCGAGCAAATAGGTGACGTTGAAGCCGATGTCGACGCTGTCGCCGCCGTAGTCGATCTCCAGTTCCTCGACCGCTTCTTCCTGGTCGGCATTGGTCGAGCTGATCTTCATGCTGCCCGGCGTGATGATGCAACGCACGCCCTTGAACTTATCACTCGTCATGATGGCGGCGCGTTGCAGCGAACGCAGCAGCTCATCGCGGCCGATCGTGAATTCGTTCTTGTAGCCCTTCGGGATCACGCGCGTGTAATCAGGGAACTTGCCCTCTACCAGCTTCGAGATCAGCTCGATGTCGGCGAAGGTGAGCTTGACCTGGTTGGCGGCGATGTCCAGTTGAACGGTCTCGTCG